>JACCDU011295508.1_pt1 | contig 11169 bp, 13 predicted proteins | sample 7446081 | NCBI WGS metagenome assembly JACCDU01 (sample SAMN15323447, study PRJNA562643) | freshwater metagenome | isolation source: river surface water | place: USA:Blue River Watershed | collected 2017-08-17
AGGCCACGGATGCGCTCTGGCTTTTGCGTCCAGGCTTGCAGGGCGACCATGGCCCCCATGCTGTGGCCCACCAACACGGCTTGGTCGATGTGCGCCGCGTCCAGCATCTGCCAGAGGGCTTGCGCCAAGTTCGCAAAGTCATAGGGGGTGACCATGGGGCTGTCGCCATAACCGGGCATGTCCCAGGCCAAGCTGCGCCAACCCAGAGCAGCCACATGCGCTTGTTGCGCTGCCCAGCCGTGTCGGCCGCCGCCCACGCCGTGCAAAAACACCACAGCAGGCTGTGTGGGCAAACCCACGTCGGTGAAGGCTGGCGTATTCATCAGAAATACCACCTAAAAATCTGTCGCTTTGCGGGTTTGATGTGGGAGGCCGCCCCTGCGGCCGAATGTTGAACGTGGCTCCGCCCTGCATTCGCGAGCGGGGGCTCGCTCCCACATGGATTCAGGAAAGCGCGTACGTGCAGCCTCATGAAAGTGCATCCTTTTGAACCACTCCCGCATCGACCACCACCGTGTCGTCGAGCCGGATGGTGCAGCCGCGCATGGGCAGGTCAAAGTGACCCAGGGTGTGGCGGCCCGCGACTTCGTTGGCCCCGGTCGAATACAAAAAGTTGCCCGCAAAGGCGCGCAGCTCGGTGCCGTTGCAGTCGCGCTTGTCATAGAACGCCATCGCGTCCCAACGCGCCGCCGGGTTCAGGCCAAAGCCCACATGCGAGACCGCATAAGCGGCGCGGTGGCCCTCAGCGTCTTCCCAAGCTTTCCAGTAGCCGCGCATCATGTCCACATCCACGCCCTGCCCCTCGATGGCGACCACGCTGTCGTTCTCGATCGTCAGGCGGATCGTGTCGCGCAAATAGCTTTTGAAGGTCAGGTTCACATCACCCGGGGCCATGACCAGCGTGCCGTTGACACTGCCTGCGGCCGGGAAAGCCAGCGCCAGCCCGGCAGGCCAGTGCGACACCATGCCCGGCTTGGGGCAAAAGCCCCACACACCGCCGACCACCGCTTGCTTTTCGCCATGCTTCAGGTTCACCCACAAATCGGTGCCTGCGGCAGACGTGACGTGCATTTGTTGCGCGCCACGCAGCTTCTTCATGGCGGCACGCACCACGCCTTCGAGCGCCGGATCGGGCACGGTGCGCTCCAAAATTTCAGGGTGCTCGTTGGACACCATGAGCAGGCGCGGCATGTGGCCGTCCACACCCTTCATGATGGTGGGCAACTCGGGCGCGTGCAGCAGGCCTTCGACAGTGCAGTCCACCACCATGTCGGCGCGGGCCAATGCAGCCACCACAGGGCCGAGCTGGCCAATCGCGTCGCTGGCGCCTGTGGACCGCACGGGCGCGGGGGCGGTGAGTGCAGGCGTCGTCAACGTCACCTCGAACACGCGGGCACCCATGCCCTCCAACACGAGGCGGGCCAAGTCCACGTTGACCCGGCGTGATTGGGTTTCGGCCAAAATAGCGACCACTTCGCTAGGCTGCACCTTGCACAGCGTGAAGGTGCGAGTAAACGCCGCGAGCCACCTGTTTTCGATTCGTTCCACCAGCATGCTTGTCTCCTTGGCCTGCAGCTCTGAACGGTTCTCCTGCAGACATGAATGGTCAGTTTATATGAAAATTCATGCAATTCAACTATCATCCATCCATGCACCAAGCCCCCCCATCTCACATCAAAGCGCTCAGTCCAGACTTTGAAACGCCGCATTTCAAGCAAGCCCTGTCGCGCTTTGCCACGGGTGTGACCGTCATCACCACCTTTGCACCCGGTGCACGCAAGGGCGATTCGGCCAGCAGCAGCTTTGTGGGCATCACGGCCAGTTCGTTCAATTCGGTTTCACTCACACCGCCGCTGGTGCTCTGGAGCCTGGGCCAACGCGCCAGCAGCGCCCCGCTGTTCCATGCGGGCACGCATTACGTGGTGAACGTGCTGGCCGCCGATCAGCTGGATGTCTGCAACCGTTTTGCCTTTGGTAAGGGCGACCGCTTTGCCGACACCGCTTACAAACTGGGCGAGTCGGGTTTGCCCATTTTGGATGGCGCGCTGGCCTGGTTCGAATGCCACAACCGCAGCCGTCACGAAGAAGGTGACCATGTGATTTTTGTGGGTGAAGTGGAACGCTGCGGCTTCAGTGATGGCGCGGCCCCACTCGTTTACCAGGGTGGTCAGTTCAGCACCACCACGCCTCTAGCATGAGCAACTCGGCAGGCTTTGTCGACGACTACCTGGCCTATTTGCTGGCACGCGCCAGCCATTTGATTTCGAGCGAATTCCACGCCGTGGTTGAGGCCAGCGGCCTGAGCCTGATGGAGTGGCGCGTCATGGCCAGCCTGTCGGGCAAAGACAGTTTGAGCATCAACGAACTCGCCAGCATCGTGCTGGCCAAACAGCCCACCGTGACCAAGCTGGTGGGCCGCATGCAAGACGCCGGTTGGGTCAAGCGTTGCGATGCTGCACACGACAAACGGCAAAGCTTGGTCAGCCTCACGGCAGCAGGCCGGCGCAAAGTGCAGCCGCTGCTGAAGCAAGCCAAAGCACACGAAGCGCAGGTGGTGTCTGCTTTGGGTGCAGACCCGGCCCACCAACTTAAGGTCATGTTGGAGAGCTTGATCGCAGCGCATAGTGGAGCTGGGGAGAGTTGAGTCGGTTTCGAGGTTTTGGGTTTGATGTTTAGAAGCGGCTCTTTGCTAAGGACTGCTGGAATGTTATCTTTTGATTTACATGTTTCAACCTTAGACTCATGTCGCTAAGACGCTCTTTTTGACTCAGGACACATTGCAGATTTCAATCATTGAGCTCGAAAGTCAGACTTGCCAAATTAATCCAATGGATTAGAATGGAATCTATGCTCACCATCGCAGAGCTGCCCGAATACATACGTCGTGCTGAGAAACTGATGAGTGCTTCTGAGCGCTTGGACATCATCAACTACTTGGCCGCGCATCCAAAAGCGGGTGACTTGATGGAAGGCACTGGTGGGATTCGCAAACTGCGCTGGGGCAGAGGTGCACAAGGCAAGTCTGGCGGTGTTCGCGTGATCTATTACGTGCACAGCGAGTTCATGCCGCTTTACCTGCTGACCCTTTTTGCAAAAAACGAACGCGCCAACATCAGCAAGGCACAACGCAATGAGTTGTCCGAGGTCATCGATTTGCTGGTGCAAATTTGGTTTGAATCGTGAAAGGAAACACACATGACCAATGCATTCAAGAGCATCAAACAAGGCTTGACTGAGGCCATTGCACATGCCAAGACCAAAGACACAGAAACCACTGGCGTGAAGCTGTACCAGCCCCATGCCGTCAATGTGTCGGACCTGCGACAACGACTGAGCCTGACACAAGAACAGTTTGCTGCTCGCTTTGGTTTTTCAGTCGCCACACTGCGCCATTGGGAGCGTGGCGACCGCTCACCCAGCGGCGCATCGCTGGTATTGCTCAACGTGATTGATCGCAATCCAACAGCGGTGTTGCAAGCATTGCAATAAAACAATCCGACCCATTCTTCAGCAAGTCGAAGGTGCAAATCTAAGCACCTGTCACGCGACCAAGCTGGTGGGCCGTATGCATGACGCCGGATGGGTCAAGCGTTGCCAAGCCGCACACGACAAACTCCATAGCCTGGTCAGCCTCACGGCCGCAGGTCGGCGCAAAGTGCAGTCCCTTGCTGAAGAAAGCCAAAGCGCACGAAGCGCAGGTGGTGTCAGCTTTGGGTGCGGACCCGGCGCATCAACTCAAGCTCATGTTGGAAAGCCTGATTGCGGCGCATGGAAGTACTTGACCGCGTATGGGCACAGACAAAATTTTGAGCTTTAGGTTTGGGTGAATCATTTATTGCCAATCTCTGCGGCACGCGGACATGGCTACTCTGCGCCAGACTCAGTTGGCGCTCAAACAACCCAAACAGTTGCCCATCAATCCAGTCGTATTGACTTTGCCAAAGCGTGTACCAGTCTCCCCAGTGCCTTGAGCGCTGGCTCGATCTGTCCCGCCAAGGGGTGTCCGAAATTGAGTCGAATGAAGTGGCTGAATCGCTGGTCCGCAGAGAACAATTGTCCTGGGGCGATGCTGATGTTTTGAGATAAGGCCAGGCGCTGCAATTCCAGCGCATTCAAACCAGGCGGCAACTCCACCCACAAAAAGTAGCCGCCCTCGGGCTGGGTAACCCGTACGCCTGCCGGGAAATGCTTGGCAATAGCTTGAAGCGCCACGTCACGCTGCGCGCTGAGCGTCTCGCGCAACATGCGCAGGTGCTTGTCGTAACCACCTTCCTGGAGGTAATTCAGGATGCCTAATTGCACGGGTACCGAGACAGACAAGGTGCTTGAAAGTTTGAGCCGCTCCACGGTGCGCGCATAACGGCCTGCTGCCGTCCATCCCAACCGATACCCGGGTGCCAGATTCTTGGAAAACGAGCTGCAGTGCAACACCCAGCCGTCCTTGTCAAAGCTTTTGGCCGGTGGCGGCCTCCGCACGCCAAAGTACAACTCACCATACACATCGTCCTCGATCAAAGGGATACCCTTTTGCGAAAGTAAGTGGACCAGTTTGCGCTTGTTCTCCAAGGGCATGAGTGCACCTAAAGGGTTCTGGAAGTTGGGCATGAACCAGCAGGCCTTTACCCGCTCGCGTTTGAGCACGGCTTCTAGCGAGTCAAGTTGAATGCCATCGCGTGGGTGGGTGGCGACCTCCACCGCCCTCAGCTTCAAACGTTCAAGCGCCTGCAGACAGCCATAAAAGGCTGGGGACTCGATGGCCACGGCATCACCTGCTTGGGTGACTGCTTGCAGGCACAAGTTCAGCGCTTCCATTGCACCGCTGGTGATCACAATTTCCTCTGAGCTGGCGGCGACCCCGTTACCCATGTAGCGCAACGCAATTTGGCGGCGTAACTCCGTGTTCCCCGGCGCCAGGTCTTCCAGCAATTGGGCCGGCGAAATTTCTCGAAGAGCGGCGCCCATGCTGCGCCCAAGTCGGGCAACCGGAAACAGCTGTGGGTTGGGGAAAGCGGATCCGAGAGGCACCACATCGCGTCCGAGCCCCGCTCCTAGGACTTCCAGCACCAAGTCATTGACGACCACCTCCCGGGACTCGGGGGCAGGATCTGCGGCCTGTGGCTCGTTGCGCAAGGTAGGCCGACTTTTGACAAAGTAGCCCGAGCGTGGGCGCGCCTCTATCAATCCTCGCGCCTCTAGCAGATAGTAGGCCTCAAACACCGTGGACGGGCTCAGGTGCCGGGCGGTGATGGTCTGGCGCACGGACGGCAGCCTCTCGCCGGGTTTAACGGTCCCTGAGGCGATCAGGGCTTCAATGTCCTCGGCAAGTAATTCGTACTTTTTCATGAGCAAGGTGGGGTCAGGAGTCTGACAAAACTGATATGGTATTTTAAAGAATAACTGAGTCTGGCGGCATCAGATTTTGTTCGCGACACTGCTCCAAACCGTTTACGAGTACCCCCGAACATGAGCCTAACTGCATCGTCATCTGTATCGCGCCGTCTAGCATGGAGGCTGCTTTTTATTGGCCTTTGCCAAGCCACAGTCTTGGCAGCTGAACCACCAAATAACATGGGGCAACGGATGCAGGCCTGCGCCACATGCCATGGTCCAGAAGGGCGAGCGACGAACAGCGCGTGATCAGTCAATGCAACAACGCACCGGTCATCAGCCAGACACGAGACAGCGCTCAACGCGCAAAGAAAGCGAACATGGACATCGACGCACTCACACTCTCGCGGATTCAGTTTGCTGCGAACATCAGCTTTCACATCCTGTTCCCCACCATCACCATCGCGCTGTGCTGGTTCTTGCTGTTCTTCCGTTGGCGCTTCGCCCGCACCCAAGACCAAGCATGGGAAGAGGCTTACTATTTTTGGACCAAAGTTTTCGCGCTCACCTTTGCGCTGGGGGTGGTCTCGGGCATTGTTATGAGTTTCCAGTTCGGCACCAACTGGCCGGGATTCATGGAGCGCACGGGCAATATTTCAGGGCCGTTGCTGGGCTACGAGGTGCTGACAGCGTTTTTCCTGGAGGCCAGCTTTCTGGGCATCATGCTGTTTGGCCGTAGCCGGGTGAGCGAGCGGGTGCACTTGACAGCCACTTTTTTGGTGGCGTTCGGCACCACCATGTCGGCATTCTGGATCCTGAGCCTGAACTCCTGGATGCACACCCCGGCGGGTTTCGAAATCGTCAACGGCCAATTCATCCCCACCGATTGGCTGGCAGTGGTCTTTAACCCTTCGTTTCCTTACCGCTTCTCGCACAAGTTGCTCGCCTCGGCACTGACCGCGTCGTTTTTGATCGCTGGACTGTGCGCTTGGCAACTGCTCAAAGGCAGCGCCACGCGCGGCACCCACAAAGCCATGCGTGCGGCCATCTTCACTGCCGTGTGCGCGATGCCACTGCAGTTCCTCGCGGGCGACATGCACGGCCTCAACACCCTGGAGCACCAGCCCGCCAAGGTCGCAGCCATGGAGGGCATCTGGGAAACCGAGCGCGGCGCACCGCTGACGCTGTTTGGCATTCCCGACCAAGAAGCACGCACCACCCACTTCGCGGTCAAGATTCCTAAAGTGGCCAGCCTGATCCTGACCCACGAGCTGGACGGCGAAGTCAAGGGCATCAACGAATTTGAAGGTGCGCACCCCCCCGTGGCGCCGGTGTTTTATGCCTTTCGCGTGATGGTGGGTGTGGGCTCTCTGATGCTGTTGGTGGCTGGTTTCACCGCATGGCGCTTGTTGCGTCAGCGTATGCAGCCAGAAGTGACACTACCTAAGCCCCTGCTGTGGGTGCTCTCGGGTATGGCGTTTTCTGGCTGGGTCGCCACGCTGGCGGGCTGGTACGTGACCGAGATTGGTCGCCAGCCGTTTTTGGTGTATGGCTTGATGCGCACCAACGAGGCCGCTACCACTTTGCCGCCGCCCTACATCGCGCTCACCTTAGCGGCTTATCTGCTGGTCTACGGCTTGCTGTTGGTCACTTATGTCGGCGTGTTGAAGTACATGGCCGAACACCCCAAGGAACACAAACATGAAGCGCCCACGGGTGCCTTGCTGGGCAAAGCAGGGGTGTGATGCACCGCTCCCAGCTGATCTGTATCTGAAAGTGAAATGAACGTGAAAGGCGACCATGACTTGGGCTGAATTTCTGCCACTGTTTTTCTTGGCCGTGATGGGGCTGTCCCTGCTGGCTTATGTGATTTTGGATGGTTACGACCTGGGTGTTGGCTTGCTGCTCTTGCAAGCGACCGACGCTGAAAAGGACACCATGATCGCCAGCATCGGACCGTTTTGGGATGCCAACGAGACCTGGTTGGTTCTGGGTGTGGGCGTGTTGTTAATCGCCTTTCCGATGGCCCATGGTCTGGTGCTGCAAGCGCTGTATTTGCCGGTGGCGGTGATGCTGATCGGGCTGATCTTGCGCGGTGTGGCGTTTGACTTCCGGGTGAAGGCGCCGCTGAAGTACAAGCCTTTTTGGAACCGCGCGTTTTTCACCGGCTCGCTCATGGCCAGTGGATCGCAGGGTTGGATGATTGGCAGCTACATCACCGGCTTTGCCAGCGGACCACTGGGCTGGGCATTTAGCCTCGGCATCGCCGTCACCTTACCCGCCGCTTATGTTCTGCTGGGCTCCGGTTGGTTGATCATGAAAACCGAAGGCGATCTGCAGCAAAAGGCTGTGCGCTGGGCGCGGCGCGTCCTCTGGCCCATGTCGGGCGCTTTGCTGGCCATATCGGCGGCCACACCGCTGGTAAAGCCAGGCGTGCTGGAAAAATGGTTTGGTGTGCCGCAGGTGTTTGCCCTGCTGCCGGTGCCCCTCATGTGCGCCCTGGCTTTCTTTGCCATGCGCTGGATACTCACGCGTCTGTACTTGGTCAACGCGGGCTACGGCTGGCTGGTGTTCGCCAACACCGTACTGATTTTTGTGTTGGCCTTCTTCGGCTTGGCCTACAGCATCTTCCCCGACATTGTGATCGGCCGCATGACGGTGTGGGAAGCTGCCATCAGCACCGCGTCGCTTAACGTGATTTTTTTCGGTGTGGCCATCACGCTGCCAGTGATCATCGCCTACACGGTGTTCATGTACCGCGTGTTTTGGGGCAAAGCGACCGCGCTGAAGTACGGCTGAACAGAAGATGCAGAGAACGCCAAATCGGTAAAGACCCTCAGACACCGTGGACGGGCTCAGGTGCCGTGCTGTGATGGTCTGGCGCACGGACGGCAGCCTCTCGCCGGGTTTAACGGTCCCTGAGGCGATCAGGGCTTCAATGTCCTCGGCAAGTAATTCGTACTTTTTCATAGGGCAGGGTGGATCGGGAGTCCGGACAAACTGATACGGTATTTTAAAGATTAACTGAGTCTGGTGGTATCAGATGTTGTTCGCGACACTGCTCCAAACCGTTTACGAGTCCCTCAAACATGAGCCCAACTGCATCGTCATCTGTATCTCGCCGTCTTGCATGGTGGCTGCTTTTTATTGCCCTTTACCAAGGCACAGCCTTGGCTGCTGAACCCCCTGATTCCATGGGGCAACGGATGCAGGCCTGCGCCACTTGCCATGGCAAGGAGGGGCGAGCAACAAACAGCGGCTATTTCCCAAGGATTGCGGGCAAGCCTGCCGGGTATTTGTACAACCAGCTAATCAACTTTCGAGACGGTAGACGCCAGAACGCGACCATGGCTTATCTGCTGGACCACATGTCTGACCAGTACCTGATGGAAATCGCGAACCATTTCGCATCATTGGACCTTCCCTACCCGCCAGCGCAGACCACCAAAGCGCCCGCGGCGACGCTGGCCCGCGGAGAGCAACTGGTCCGTCACGGTGACGAATCCCGTGGCATACCCGCCTGCGCGAGCTGCCATGGGGCAGCCATGACGGGCGTGGCACCCGCCATGCCGGGACTGCTCGGTTTACCGCACGATTACCTGCTTGGGCAGTTGGGTGCGTGGCGCACTGGCATGCGGCGTGCAAGCTCGCCAGACTGCATGGGGGAAATTTCGCGCCGACTGTCGCCGCAAGACATTGTGGCGGTTGCGACATGGCTGTCTTCGCAGCCAGTTAAGCGGGGCTTACCTGTTGGAAGCCTGCCTGCTCAACCGACCATGGAATGTGGGAGTGGATTTCGATGAAAGTCTTGCGTTTGAGATTGGCCAAGACTTTGGCTGTGATCATGGTTGTGTGTTTGGGAGGATTTGTTTGCCTTGAGTGGATAAAGGACCAGGAAGTGCCTTCCATCGATGACCGACCATTTAACGAGGCTCTGGCACCGCAGGTGGCAGAGCGTGGTGCCTATTTGGTCCAGGTTGGAAACTGTGCTGCTTGCCATACCGCGCAAGGAGGCTTTCCGTTTGCCGGTGGAAAAGGTATCAGCACATCCTTTGGCACAGTTTTCACCTCCAATATCACCTCAGACAAACTGACAGGAATAGGTGCCTGGTCCGCAACCGACTTCTGGCAAGCGATGCACCATGGCCGCTCAAAAGATGGCAGGCTTCTTTATCCCGCCTTTCCTTACACGGAGTACACCCGAATCACCAGAGACGACACGGACGCGATGTTTGCTTATTTAATCAGTGTGCAGCCAGTCCAACAGGCCAATCGGCCTCATGCTTTGAATTTTCCATACAACACCCAAGCGGCTTTGGCGGTATGGCGAGCACTGTTCTTTTCGCCAGAGCAATTCGAGCCGCTGAAGCAGCAGAGCGATGAATGGAATCGAGGAGCGTATTTGGTGAAAGGTCTAGGGCACTGCCAAGCCTGTCACGCGCCACGCAACGTGTTCGGTGCCACCCAATCCAAGCTCGGGTTGAGTGGCGGTGTGATCCCGATGCAGAACTGGTATGCCCCGTCTCTTTCCTCGCCTGCCGAGGCGGGCCTTCAAGACTGGCCCATTGAAGAAATCATGCAATTGCTCAAATCAGGCAAGACTGCCCGCAGTTCGACTTTAGGACCGATGGCAGAGGTTGTTTTCAGCAGCACACAGCACCTGAATGAAAAGGACTTGAGAGCCATAGCTCATTTTTTGAAAGAGCTACCGCGACAGGAAAATGCAAAAGAAGACCGGAAGCTCTCCACCACGGAGGGCCAGCAAATCGGTCAAAGTCTCTATCTCAACCAGTGCGCCCAATGTCATGGGGACCATGGCGAGGGGCGTGGTGACTATCCGCCCTTGTCGGGCAACCGCACGGTCACCATGAGTTCAAGCGTCAACCTGGTTCGCATCATCCTCAGCGGTGGTTTCGCACCCACGACTGATGGCAACCCGCGCCCCTATGGTATGCCGCCCTTTGGTCATACCCTCTCGGACTCAGAGGTCGCTGCCGTTGCGACTTATGTTCGAAATGCTTGGGGTCATAAGGCCGGAGCCGTCATGCCGCTTGAAGTACAAAAAATCCGATGAAAAGGAGATGTATGTATATTTTGCAAACACTAAAGACAGTGCTTTGGAGCTTCCTTGGCATCGGAGGTGGAAGAAAACGAAGAGAGGACTACCCATCAAACCCACTGATGCTCATGGCGATCGGTTTTGTTTTGACACTCCTGTTTGTGGGAACGCTCATAGTCATTGCAAAAGCCATGGTGGAAGTCAACTGATCAACGGCAAGAGAATACCGCTTGGCATTGAACAAGCCCAGACGCAAGAGGGAATAAGAAAAATGAGAATGGCTAGTTTTATGATCTGCCGATCGATCTAGGACCTTTGCAGTTTCTCCTCCAGGCCCTATTTCGCTCACTCTGGCACCACCGCCGTCACTTCGATCTCCACCTGGGCGCGATCTTCGACTAGATCAGCCACTTGCACCAGCGTCATGGCCGGGTAGTTTTTGCCGATGACTTCCTGATAGACCTTGCCCAACTCGCGGCCACGTGCGAGGTATTCCTTCTTGTCTTTGACGTACCAGGTCATGCGGGCCATGTGCTGCGGGCCTGCGCCTGCGCAGGCCAGCGTGTCGACGATGTTTTGAAGGGCCTGGCGGCACTGGGCCACAAAGTCGTCGGTCTCGAATTGGGCCTGGCCGTTCCAGCCAATCATGCCCGCAACGAACACCATGCGGCCACGCGCTTCGATGCCGTTGGCATAGCCTTTGGCGGGTGCCCAGCCTTCGGGTTGCAAGACGTTGAACATGGTGGGCTCCTTAAGAAATTTGACGCAGCTTGAAGCGCTGC
>JACCDU010853994.1_pt1 | contig 11167 bp, 12 predicted proteins | sample 7446081 | NCBI WGS metagenome assembly JACCDU01 (sample SAMN15323447, study PRJNA562643) | freshwater metagenome | isolation source: river surface water | place: USA:Blue River Watershed | collected 2017-08-17
AGGGGAAGAAGGATTCGAACCTTCGCATGCCGGAATCAAAATCCGGTGCCTTAACCAACTTGGCGACTCCCCTACACGGGTTGGCAGCTTTGGAAAACCAGAGCTGTCGACCGATCAATCGTCGCTGGAGGCCCAACCCTTTTGGGGGTGAACATCCAAATTGCCGCACATTCGAATTTGCCAACTAGACCAAGTTGCTGGAACTTGAGGCATTTGACTTAAATTCGTACCGCGTGGCACTTGCGCAAACACTGCACTTCCGGAGCCCGTCATTCTGCCTTTTACAACAGCGGGCTCTAGACTGGCTTGTTCAAGCCAGGCGATTGCGTCGCTGATTTGGGGGCAGAGGCGCTGGGCCACTGGCTGCAGGTCGTTGTGGCCGAAGCCGAACGGGTTTGCTGCAAAGACCGAAATTGTAGCAGGCTTTGAATCTCGGTTGAGGGCCTCAGAGCCAAAAATTTTGGCTGTTTCAAGCCCCTCTGGCGGTTTCACCACCACAAATTGGGCGGGTGGTAGCGAAATGGGTGTGATGATTTCACCCACGCCTTCGACCCAAGCATTGTGTCCTCTGAGAAAAAATGGCACATCAGCACCCAGTTTGAGCCCCAATTGGGCCAGTTGATTGACCGAGTAATTGAGCTTCCAAAGCTTGTTCAGTGCCAAGAGACAAGTGGCCGCATCTGACGAGCCGCCGCCCATGCCGGCTTGCGCTGGAATCGACTTTTCTATCGCAATGTGAGCCCCCAAGGTCGTGCCGCTGGCCTGTTGCAAAAGCCTTGCAGCGCGGGTGATCAGGTCATCTTCTGGCAGCTTGAGGGTAAGGTCTTCTCGGCTAATTTGGCCATCTTGGCGAACATCAAAGTGCAGGGTGTCATACCAATCAATGAGCATGAACACCGACTGCAGAAGGTGGTACCCATCGGGTCTGCGTCCAGTGATGTGCAAAAACAGATTGAGTTTGGCTGGCGCCAAGACCTGGTGCAAAGACGTCATGATTCAAAGGCAATTCGAAGCACTGTGCGTGGTGCGGGTTGAACCCGTTCTAGCACCAATCGGCGCAAATGCCATTCGCTGACATCGACGTTCCAGCCCTCCGCTGGTGTGGGTTTGCCAGCCAGCCAATCAATGACCGCAGCAGTGGGCAATTGGGTGCCGGTGAGCTCAAAAACCAATCGCTCAAGGCTGGCAGATTCACGCACTTGACGGCCTTGCAAAAGGCGAGCACTTTGTGCCGTCCATTCAAGTCTGGCCATCTGCATGCCCAAAGGGTTGTAAATGTTGAGCGTACCTTCTGGCCAACCCCCCGTGATGTCAAAAGAGGTAATGAAAGACTGGGGCGGCTCTGTGTCAATTTGAAGCGCAAATCGACCTGCTTTGAAGGGCTTTGGTAAAGCAGGCACTTCAACGCTGACAACTTGCGAGTTTGCAGCGTTGGGAGGTGGTGTGAAGGCTTGAGTGCCTGTGGGCCGATTGGCGCAGCCCCCCAAAAGCATCAAGCACACACCGCACAGTGCAAGGAAACGGGTTGTCAACATCTTGCACTAGCCAATCAAGGTTTGAACTTGAATTGCTTGAGTGTTTCAAGCAGGGTTTCGTTGTCTGATTTGAGCATCAGGCCTTCCCGCCAAATGGAGCCGGCTTTGTCTTGCTGCCCCAAGATCCAGTACACCTCGCCCAAATGCGCAGCAATTTCGGCATCTGGTCTGGCTTTGAACGCGGCCTCCAAGATGCGCAGAGCTTCCTGGGTGTTGCCTACTCGGTATTCAAGCCAACCCAAGCTGTCTTGAATAAAGGGGTCGCGAGGTGCCAACTGCACCGCTTTGAGAATCAGTTGACGGGCTTCATCCAGCCTTGTGTTTCGGTCGGCCAGCGAATAGCCCAAAGCATTGAAAGCATGGGGATCATTGGGCTTGGCTTTCATGAGGCCCCGCAACAAAGTTTCCATTTGGTCAAAACGGCCCAACTTTTCACAAATCATGGCCAATTCCGATTGCAAATCAGTGTCTGCCGGAAACTTGGTCAAGGCTTCTTCAATGGTAGTGAGTGCCGCATTGAATTGCTTGTCATCGCGCAACCATTGAGAAATGGCCAACGCCTTTTGTCGTGCAGCTTGCGGATTGCTCACCCTCACTTGTTCAAGCAAATTCAAACCTTCTGCCTTGCGCCCTTGTTGGGCTAACAAAGCAGCACGGCGACTTGCAATTTTGAGAGGGTCTGAATCGGGTGGAATGCGAGCCAGCCATTGGTCGGCTTGTGCCAATTGGCCTTGCTTTTGGGCAATTTGCGACAAGGCCAAGTAAGCCTCTGACAATCCGCCAGATGCGTCAGGGCCTTTGGTGTTTTCAACCAATTTGATGAACCGCTGAAGCGACATTTCTGCTGCCGCAAATTGAGACAAATCGGTTTGCAGCAATCCTAAAAACAACCAGCCTGGCGCGAAATCGGGGTTCTGTTTAGAAAGTAAATTTAGTTGCACCAATGCCAGTTGCATCTGATCCAGATCAATCAAGGTACGGGCATAACCCAGACGCAGGTCTGGCAGTGCATCGCCAGCCATGTAACGGGTGATCATGGGTTGCACTTCGCTGGGCACCACGTTGAGAAGGCTCAGGGCCAACATGATGGGGCCAGGTGCTTTGCCATTGGCGGCATGACCCGCACGCGCTGCTTCGGCTGCAGGCTGAATTTCACCCGCTTCTCGTTTCATGCGGCCGATGGTGGTCCAAGCCGTTGCAGCAGTTTCTGGATTTTGAATGGCCGCAGAGAGTGCTTGCTCGACAACCTTGGCTGCAAAATTTTTGTCTTGGACGCGGCTGAACACGCGGGGTATGGAGCCAATGGCGGCAGATTGTTCTTGAATGGGCAGGCTGAGAATGCTGGCCCTCAGAGCTTGCCCTGCCTCTTCGATGCGGTTAAGAGCCAACAAAATTTGCAAGATGTAGCGACTGGCCTCTTGAGACTCTGGCAGGCTGGCCTTCCAGTTCCTGGCGGCCTGCAAAGCCGCCTCACCCGATCGAGATTGGAGTGCCAACTCAGTGGCACGCTGAAACAAGGCTTCGTCTTTGGTTTTTCGGGCGGCATCCAAAATGATGGCAAAGCCCGAGCCTGGCTCGCCAGCACGCACATTGAGTTCGCCCAAAAGCAGTTGATAAAACAAAACCGCATTGAGATTGGAGTTTTGCACGGGCGGCTGGGCATAAACACCTGTTGTGGCCCAGACCAATGCAATTGAGGAAAACCAGTTCTTCATGAAGCCATCATAATCCACACCCTGAGCCGGAGTCACGGCACACCCTCATTTCTCCCTGTCGTTGAAGCCCATCCATGCCTGAATTGCCAGAAGTCGAAGTCACCCGACTGAGTTTTGCCAGCCGAATTGCTGGTGCTCGGGTTCTGGCCATGCACATGGGCAAGCCTTTGAGGTGGCCCCTGGGTGTTCCCCCCGCCCTATTGGTGGGGCAAAGCGTCATGGGCGTCAGGCGCCGAGGCAAGTACCTTTTGTTGGACATGGACCGCGGTATTTTGATGCTGCATTTGGGCATGTCGGGCAGTCTGAATTTTTCGCCATCGCAAGCTGAAGCCGGCAAGCACGATCACATGGATTTGGTCACCACCCAAGGGGTTTTGCGTTTGCACGATCCTCGCCGTTTTGGTGCGGCTGTGTGGTCTGATTCCGAAACCGATGAACCTGCCGCCAAGTTGCTGGGCAAGCTGGGCATGGAGCCCCTCACCGAGGGCTTTGAACTCAAGCTGCTTCAGCAAGGCTTGAAAAAACGCGCAGCGCCCATCAAGCAAGTCTTGTTGGCAGGCGATGTGGTGGTGGGTGTGGGCAATATTTATGCCTCTGAAGCGCTGTTCATGTCGGGTATTCGGCCCACCGTTAAAGCCAATAAGCTGAGTGCACCCAGGGTGGCCAAATTGCATGCCGCCATTAGGCAAGTCTTGGCCAGAGCCGTCGAACAAGGTGGCAGCAGCCTGAAAGATTTTGTCAATGCGCAGGGCAACACAGGGTACTTTCAGCTGGAAGCCTCGGTGTACGGTCGGGCGGGCTTGCCTTGCCGAACATGCAGCACACCCATCAAGCAAATTGTGCAAGGCCAACGCTCAACATTTTTCTGCCCTGTATGTCAAAAGCATTGAAAGAGGCGCGCCCCTTTGCTGAGACCATGGTGGCTTGGCAGAAGCTTCATGGCCGCCACCATTTGCCTTGGCAAAACACCCAAGATCCTTACCGCGTGTGGCTGTCTGAAATCATGCTGCAGCAAACACAGGTGAGCACCGTACTGGCCTACTACGAGAAGTTCTTGCAACACTTTCCCACTGTGGCCGATTTGGCCGCTGCACCCCAAGACAAGGTTATGGGCTTGTGGAGTGGTTTGGGCTACTACAGTCGCGCGCGCAATTTGCATCAGTGTGCCAAGGATGTGGTGGCCAGGTTTGATGGCCAATTTCCGTCAACGGCAGCCGAGTTGATCACGCTGCCTGGCATTGGCCGATCGACTGCCGCTGCCGTGGCTTCGTTTTGTTTTTCTGAGCGCGTGGCCATCATGGATGGCAATGTCAAACGGGTACTGACACGTGTGTGGGCCTTTGACGCCGATTTGTCTGTCAGTCAAAACGAAAAAGCTTTGTGGCAAATGGCTGAAAAAGCGTTGCCCACGCGCCAGCTCAAAACAGCCATGCCGCGATATTCGCAAGCGCTGATGGATTTGGGCGCCACCATTTGTTTGCCGCGCAAACCCAATTGTCAGTCCTGCCCTGTGAAGTCAGAATGCCAAGCCTTCGCCCAAGGTGAGCCAGAAAAATTTCCTGTCAAAACACGCAAAGTCAAGCGCACCAGTGAGGTACTTTGGCTCCTACTGGCGCACAACGCCAAGGGTGAGGTGTGGTTAGAGAAGCGGCCATCTAAGGGTATTTGGGCCAGCCTTTACAGCTTGCCCGTATTTGAGTCTGAGGCTTCATTGAACGAGGTGTTCTCATCACCTCGCCAATTGGAGGAGTCGGTGTTGCCTTCATTCAAGCACGTGCTCACCCACAAAGATTTGCACTGCCATGTGGTGAAAGTCAAACTGGCACAAAAGCCCAATACAACTCAGCCTGGCGCCTGGTGGTCAGAAAAAAATTGGACCGCTTTGGGCTTGCCAACGCCCATTCGTCACTTGCTGTCTAACTCTCTGTGACGTTTGAGTGTGAGCCACTGGGCACTGAAATGTTGACTCAGTTGCTCGACCAAATAGACGGATCGATGCTGGCCGCCGGTGCAACCAATGGCCACAGTGATGTAGTTGCGATGGTCTTTTTCGAGCGCCGGTAGCCAGTGCTCGATGAAGTTGGTGATGTGCGTTTGCATGAGCTTGACATCGGGATAGATGTCTAAGAATTTTTGCACCGCTTCATCTTTGCCCGTTAGAGGCCGGAGCGCATTTTCGTAGTGCGGGTTGGGCAACATGCGCACATCAAACACGTAGTCTGCATCGATGGGAATACCCCGTTTAAAGCCAAACGATTCGAACACCAAGGTGAGTTTGGCACCTGTTGAATTAACCAATGATTTGACGTAGCTTTGCAATTGCGGCGCTCGCAAAAAGCTGGTGTCAATGATGTGAGATTTTTCGCGCAAACGTGACAGAAGTTCACGCTCGTATTCAATCGATTCTGTCAGGGCCAATTCGCCCTCTGTTGCCTTGCTGCCAGATAAAGGATGACGGCGTCTACTTTCAGAGTATCTGCGCAACAGTGTGTCTGAGGAAGCGTCCAAGAAGATAGGTGTAATTTTGTAGCCGCGACTTTCCAAAACTTGCAATTGACTGGGCATGAGGGGTAAAGAGTTTGCGCTGCGAACATCGATGGCAATGGCCACGCGTTCTTCTTTTTGCCCATTTTCAAGTTCAATAAATGGAATGAGTAATTCTGGGGGCAGGTTGTCGACGCAATAGAAACCGGAATCTTCCAGGGCGCGCAAGGCCACAGATTTTCCTGAGCCCGACATACCAGTGATGAGAACGATTTCCATGTTTTCCAAACTTCAGAACATTACTTGGTGAGCATCTCGCGGGCATGCGCCAGCGTGGTTGCTGATAATTTTTCGCCGCCGAGCATGCGCGCAATTTCGGTTACGCGTTGCTCGCCTGCAATGGGGGTCACGCTGCTGCTAACACCTTCTTTGCTGCTGCTCTTGCTCACCAGCAGATGATGGTCTGCACAGGAAGCCACCTGCGGCAAGTGCGTCACCGCCAAGACTTGGCGGTGAACGCCCAGTTGTTTCATGAGCCTGCCGACCGTTTCGGCCACAGCGCCACCCACACCAGAGTCAACCTCGTCAAAAATCAGGGTGCCAGCTTCGCCAAGCTCGCTGGTGGTGACCGCAATGGCCAAGGCAATGCGGGAGAGCTCACCGCCTGAAGCCACTTTGCCCACAGGCCTAGGCGTGCTACCTGCATGGCCTGCCACCAAGAATTGGATGTCTTCTAAACCATGTTGAGCGGCTTGGTCTAGGCTGAGCAAGGCCACCTCAAAACGGCCGCCTTGCATGCCTAAGTTTTGCATGGCTTGGGTGACGGCTTGAGCGAGTTTGGGGGCTGCTTTTTTGCGCAGTTGGGAGAGTTTTTGGGCTTCAGTTTGGTAAGCCTGAGAGGCCGCTTTTTCTTGGGCTTCAAGGCCTTCCAAATCGCTTGCAGCTTCAAGAGCGTTGAGCTCTTGTTTCCAGCCGCTTAACAAGCTGGCCAACTCTTCGGGCGGGCGTTTGTACCTGCGCGCCAAAGACAGCCACTGCGACATACGTTGATCGAGCTCGTTCAAGCGATCGGGGTCGAGATCGGTTTTTCGCAGGTAAGACTGCAAAGAGTGCGCCGCATCTTCTGCTTGCGCAAGGCTAGATTGCAGCACCTCGGCAATGCTTTGAAACTCAGGCTCTACATGCGCCTGGTCTTGCAACTGGGCAATGGCTTGCGACAGCAAACCCAAGGCACCCGTGGCACCCTTGGCACTAACGAGACGCGAAGATTCGTCGCCATCTAGCGCGCCAATGGCAGACTGACCCGCGTCAATCAGGGCTTGGGCATGCGAAAGCCGCGTGTGCTGCGCATTCAAGTCATCCCATTCGTCCAAGGCAGGGGCCAGTTTGTCGAGCTCGCCTATTTGCCAAGCCAAGCGCTCTTGCTCACGGCTTAAAGAATCTTGTGCATTGCGGGCTGTTTGCACCGCTTGTTGTGTTTGGCGCCAGGCTTGCCAAGCCGTTTTGAGTGCGTCCGTGCTCAGGCCTGCATACGCATCGAGCAAGCCGCGCACCGCATCTGGTCGTGTGAGGCTTTGCCATGCGTGTTGGCCATGAATGTCTAAAAGCATTTCGCCCAAAGCGCGCAGTTGGGTGGCGGTGGCTTGGCTGCCATTGACCCAAGCACGGCTTTTACCCTGCGTATCGACGCTGCGTCTTAAGAGCAGGGTGTCGGATACTTCAAAGCCTGCTTCTTCAAGCACCGCATGCGCAGGTGCGGGGCAATCAAACTCAGCTGACACTTCACAGCGCGTGGCGCCTTCACGCACCACACTTGAATCGGCGCGTTCGCCCAATGCCAATTGCAAAGCGTCAATCAAAATGGATTTGCCGGCGCCGGTCTCGCCTGTGAGCACGCTGAAACCTGACGAGAGATTCAAGTCAAGTTCGCGAACAATGACAAAGTCACGCAGACTGATGTGCCGCAAAGCCATGGCCTAGATGCCCCCTTCGTTCCAATGCATTTTCTTGCGCAAGGTGTCAAAGTAGTTCCAGCCTTGCGGATGCAGAAAGCGCACTTTGTGCGATGACTGCTCAACGGTAATTTGATCGCCAATCATGAGGCTGGCCAAAGACTGCATGTCAAAGTTGGCGCTGGCATCGCGACCAGACACAATCTCAATGCTGATTTTGGAGGTGTCTGGCAACACAATGGGCCGATTGGAAAGGGTGTGCGGTGCAATGGGCGCAATGACCAAGCCACCTAAATTGGGGTGCATCAAAGGACCGCCAGCGGACAAAGAGTAAGCAGTAGAGCCTGTGGGTGTGGCCACAATCAAGCCGTCGGCGCGCTGCTTGGCCACAAAGCGGCCATCGACCTCAATGCGAAGTTCAACCATGCCTGAAGTAGCGCCGCGGTTGACCACCACATCGTTCATGGCAAACGCATCAAACACGCAATGCTTGTCGCGCCAAACCTGCGCATGCAGCAGGCTACGCTGCTCTTCTTCGTACTGTCCCAAGAGCATGGGCTTGAGCGTTTGGGCGTATTCCTCAATGGGAATGTCAGTAATGAAGCCCAGCCGTCCCTGGTTGATGCCAATGAGGGGGAGGCCAAAAGGTGCCACTTGTCGGCCAATGCCCAGCATGGTGCCGTCACCGCCCACCACCAAACCCAAATCGCATTGCTTGCCGATGTCGGCCATTTTGAGGGTGGGGTAGATGTTCAGGCCCAAATGCTCGGAGGTGCCGGACTCCAGAACCACCTCAGCGCCGATGCGGCTGACAAATTGGGCAACATCGTCCAAAACCCGTCGCGAGCTTTCCAAAGCGGCTCCCGTGACCATGGTGTGGTACTTGCCAAATAAGGCGACATGACGAAATTTTGATTTCATTCGCAAATTACATCATTAAAATGTGTCTATGCTAGATGAACGTGCCAAGTTATTGCTCAAAGCGCTGGTTGAACGCTACATTGCGGACGGCCAGCCTGTGGGTTCCCGCACGCTTTCCAAGGCTTCTGGGCTTGAATTATCCCCTGCCACCATCCGAAATGTCATGTCCGACCTTGAGGAATTGGGCCTGATTGCCAGCCCGCATACATCGGCTGGCAGGATCCCCACCAATAGGGGTTATCGCCTATTCGTCGACACCATGCTCACGGTTCAGAAGGGTGAATTGCTCACTCAGCGCCTGGCGCCCGACCAACCGCAGAAGGTCATTGCCAATGCGGCCAACATGCTGTCTAGCCTGTCGCACTACGTGGGCGTGGTCATGGCGCCCAAACGCGCCTCGGTGTTTCGGCACATTGAGTTTTTGCGTTTGTCCGAAAAACGCGTGCTTTTGATCATTGTGTCGCCAGAGGGCGATGTGCAAAACCGGGTCATCTTTACCGAGGCCGATTATTCGCAAAGCCAGCTCATAGAAGCTTCTAATTATTTGAACGCTCACTATGCCGGCATGGCCATCGAGCAAGTCCGCCTGCGGGTGAAGCAGGAGCTGGTCAATTTGCAATCTGAAATTGCCAGCCTCATGCAGGCTGCGGTGCAAATGAGCTCAGAAGCTTTGAGTGAAGACGAAGGCGATGTGGTTATTTCTGGCGAGCGCAATTTGCTGTCGGTCAGCGACTTCTCAAGTGACATGGGCAACTTGCGGCAGGCTTTTGATTTGTTTGAGCAAAAAACGCAGCTCATGCGCTTGCTCGATGTGTCTATTCAGGCCGATGGTGTGCGCATTTTCATTGGTGGCGAAAGCCAGTTTGTGCCTATGCAAGAGTTGTCGGTGGTCAGTGCGCCTTACGAGGTGGATGGCCATGTGGTGGGCACCTTGGGCGTCATTGGCCCCACTCGCATGCCCTATGAGCGCATGATTCAAATTGTGGACATCACGTCCAAGATGGTGGGCAATGCTTTGAGTCAGTCGAAGTAAATCGGGTTCTTGCTGAGCTCGCTGTGTGAGGATGGGGTGAGTGGGTTCCTCATACTGGGGTACCAGAAATCGTCACCCACTCGCCCCATCCTCACACAGCTGCGAACACCAATGTTGGTACCCAGAAGTTCCATGCGCACTGCAAGTTGACGAAAGCTTGATTGCAAGCAAATGTGTGTTGACTTGGTCTTTTAAAAGACTATATTAGGTTCACTTCAAGGCGGACCACATCATGCTCACCACTGCTCAAATCAAACCTATTAGCTACCTCAAGGCCAATGCTGCCGAGGTGTTGCAGCACCTCACAGAGTGCCGCGAGCCCATGGTCATCACTCAAAATGGCGAAGCCAAAGCTGTGATTCAAGATGTGGCTTCCTATGAAAAGACACAAGAAACTTTGGCTCTGCTCAAAATCCTTGCTATGGGCCAGGCCGATGTCGATGCGGGGCGTGTTCACACCATGGATGAGGTGATGAACATGATTCGCGCTAAAAAGAAAAACAAGTGATGGTGAGTCGGTTTTCTAACTCACATCAAATTCGTATTTCAACAGCTGCAGCCAAAGACATTCTTGAAATTTACGACTACGTTGTTGAGTTCGATTCAGAAGCCAATGCAGATCGGTTGATTGCCAAAGTCAAAGCAAGCATTGAGACGTTGGCAAACTTCCCCGAGCGTGGAAGCATGCCAAGCGACTTGTTAGACATCGGTATCCGTGACTACCGCCAAATCTTTTTCAAGCCCTACCGCATTATTTATCTGGTGAATGAAAAATTTGTCACCATCCATGCGGTGCTCGACGGGCGAAGAAATCTGCAGACTCTCTTGAGTCGAAGATTACTCCGCCTTTAAGGAATTTAACTCGGTTCATGCATCCAAGCCGCATGCTTGGGCGCGCGCTTGGTTTTGCTCCACTCGTTTAGCATGTCCCACTTCACCTCGTCCAAGGTTTTGTACATCTCGGGTGTGCCAGTGTTGGTGGCCAATTCCAAACGGTGACCATTGGGGTCGAAGAAGTAAATGCTTTTGAAAATGGTGTGATTGGTCGGACCCAGCACTTCCACACCATTGGCCTCTAGCTTGGCTTTGGCGGCCAGCAAGGTTTCCATGCTGTCCACTTCAAACGCCATGTGCTGCACCCACGCGGGGGTGTTTTCGTCACGGCCCATTTCGGGGGAGTTGGGTAATTCGAAGAAGGCCAGAACATTGCCGCCACCTGCATCTAAAAAGATGTGCATGTAAGGATCGGGCGCCTTAGTGGAAGGCACCAGGTCTTCGGCAATGGCCAAGACAAAATCCATGTTCAAGTTTTTGGCGTACCACTCGACGGTTTCTTTGGCGTCTTTGCAACGATAGGCTGCGTGGTGAATTCTGCTAATTTTCATGACTTTCCTTTAAGCGTCTACTTGAATGGCGCCACGTCTAATTTGATCGCGTTCTAAGGACTCAAACAATGCTTTGAAGTTGCCTTCGCCAAAGCCCTCATCGGCCTTGCGCTGGATAAATTCGAAGAACACTGGGCCCAAC
>JACCDU010865203.1_pt1 | contig 11167 bp, 6 predicted proteins | sample 7446081 | NCBI WGS metagenome assembly JACCDU01 (sample SAMN15323447, study PRJNA562643) | freshwater metagenome | isolation source: river surface water | place: USA:Blue River Watershed | collected 2017-08-17
ATCATCGATGACCGAAATCGCAGCTTCAAGCTCGATACCCAAGCGATTGCGCAGCTCTGCCATCGCCGTTTTGGGATTGGAGCGGATGGGCTCATGCTCCTCCAAGAAGCCGAGGGATACGATTTCCGCATGGTCTATTTTAATTCCGATGGAACCGAGGGGACGATGTGCGGCAACGGAGGCAGATGCCTCGTGCGCTTCGCGGCTGACCTGGGGATTGTGAAAGATCAAGCACATTTTATTGCGGTGGATGGACCGCATTTGGCCCATATTACACCCGCGACCATCTCCTTGCAAATGCAGGATGTGGCGAACATCGCCCAGCACGACGACGATTATTTCACCAATACCGGCTCGCCGCATGTGGTGCGTTACGTCCAACAAGTGCAATTCACGGATGTGAAGAACATCGGTGCGGCCATCCGTTATTCGGAGGCCTATCAGGGGCAACATGGAACCAACGTGAATTTTGTCGAGAAGCTCGATCCCCAAAGCCTCTTCGTTCGTACCTACGAACGCGGCGTGGAGGACGAGACCTATTCTTGTGGCACGGGGGTGACGGCAGCGGCTTTGGTATCCAATGCCACGAAGGGCATGAGCAGCCCTATTCAAATCAAGACATTAGGCGGTGAACTTGCCGTGCAATTCGAGGGAAACAGCACGGAAGGTTACACGCAAATATTTTTAATTGGCCCAGCCAAACACGTTTTTACCGGAGAAATTTAGGATATGACATTTGACGCAACAACCCAAGCAAACATCGACCAATGGTTAAACGGCCCGTACGACGCCGAAACCAAATCCCAAATTCAAGCCCTCATCGCAGCCGGCGAACAAACCGCCTTGACGGATTCCTTCTACAAATCGCTGGAATTCGGAACCGGAGGTATGCGCGGCGAAATGGGTGTGGGTTGTAATCGCATGAACCAATACACGGTGGGTGCGGCGACACAGGGTTTTGCTAATTACCTGAATAAATGTCTTCCGGGACAAAAAATCAAAGTGGCCATCGCGCACGATTCCCGGAATAATTCCCCGGAATTCACGCGCATCGCGGCGAATATCTTTACGGCTAACGGAATCGAAGTTTACCTCTTCCCAGCTTTGCGTCCTACGCCACAGCTATCCTTCACCGTACGCGAGTTGGGCTGTCAAGCCGGTTTGGTGATCACCGCATCCCATAACCCGAAGGAATACAATGGCTACAAAGCCTATTGGGCCGATGGCTCGCAGGTTGTTGCCCCGCACGACAAAAACATCGTGTCGGAGGTGAATGCCATTTCCTCCGTGGCCGACATTAAATTTGAAGGCAATGATGCCTTGTTGCATATCTTAGACGAATCCATCGACACCGCCTATTTGAAAACCATCCAGGCGAATTGCCGCAAGCCGGAAGTCATTCAGCGTCAAAAGGACTTAAAAATCGTCTTCTCTCCTATTCACGGAACGGGGATTACCTTGGTTCCAAAAGCCTTAGACCTATTGGGTTTTCAGGCCGTAACGGTCGTGGAAGAGCAAGCGATTCCGAATGGAAATTTCCCAACGGTCGTATATCCAAATCCGGAGGAAAAGGAGGCAATGACCTTGGCCTTGAATAAGGCGAAGGCGATTGACGCGGATTTGGTGATTGCGACGGACCCGGATGCGGATCGCGTGGGGGCTGCTGTGAAGAACCAACACGGCGAGTGGGTACTCTTGAACGGGAACCAAATGGCGAGTTTGATCCTGTATTACTTATTGAAGGTCACAGATCTCAAAGGCAATGAATTCGTTGCCAAAACGATTGTCACCACGGATTTGATCGATAAAATGTGTGCGTCCAAGGGCGTGCCCTGCTACAATACCTTGACCGGATTTAAATACATCGCGCAAGTTATTCGCGAGTTGGAAGGCAAGGAGAAGTTCATCGGCGGTGGCGAGGAGTCTTACGGCTATTTAATCGGCGATGCAGTGCGTGACAAGGACGCGGTGGCCTCATGTGCCATGATTGCGGAATTGACGGCTTATGCGAAAGACCAAGGGAAATCCTTATTCGACTTCTTGGCCGAGATGTATATTGAAAATAATTTCTATTACGAGGGCTTAATCTCCTTAACCAAAAAGGGTAAAGCCGGTGCTGAGGAAATCAAGCAAATGATGATCAATTTGCGTTCGAATGTTCCTGCTTCGGTAGCGGGTTCTAAACCGGTTACAGTTTTGGACTACGAAGGCCTTGTTTCCACAGACCTGTTAACGGGCGTCCAAACGCCAATCGCAGTTGGCCGTGGCATCGAAGCCTCTAACGTCATCCAACTCATCCTCGCAGACGGATCGAAAGTCTCCGCACGTCCATCGGGCACGGAGCCAAAGATCAAGTTCTATGTATCGGTGAATGCCCCATTGGCCTCCGCGGCTGATTTCGACAAGACCTTTGCTGCTTTGCAAGAAAAAGTTGGGGTGATACAGCAAGATTTGGGATTATTGTAGAGACGCGATACTTCGCGTCTTTTTTCTTTGGCAATCCTGTGGGTTTTGTTTTCTTTGGCAATCCTTACAGGTTTGCCAAAGTTTGAGGCGCTCTTCGCGCCGATTCTTGTAGAGACGCGATACTTCGCGTCTAATCCCTAGGCTGAAGCCTAGGGTTATTAATAACCCCAGACTTTAGTCTGGGGATTCTAGCCACAATCTAGTAATTTATAAATATAACCAAGAACCTGATTTTCAATATCAGTTTTTTAATTCTATGATATTTCAAATAGCAAGTAATTGCAGGCATGAATCTGACCGATGTACCTGCGCGCTATTATTTCGACACATCTATTTTTGGTGGATATTACGACGACGAATTTCTATTTGAAACCAATCTTATTTTTGAAAAAGTCCTTTTAGGTAAAATCATCTGCCTATATTCTGAAATAATCGAAGAAGAATTAAAGAAAGCACCAAGTCGGGTAACAAAATTATTTAACACCCTAAATGCTAATCAGAAAGAGAAAATTCACATAAGTGAAGAAATTTTGATGTTGGCACATGAATATATAACTGAGAAAGTCGTAGGAGATACCAGTCTTTACGATTGTATTCACATAGCCGCAGCCACTGTTCATCAAGCAGATGCACTTATTAGTTGGAACTTCAAACATATCGTAAATTCGAATAGAATTATCGGATACAATCATATAAATTCACAGCGAGGTTTGGCTCACATCACTATTAAATCTCCCAGAGAAATCATATGAAAACCACGGAGGGTACAATCAAAGGCTATCATTGTGTGAAATCATTTCGAAGAATTAAAACAACGCTTAGCAAGGAACTATTCGGACTTTCGAATGAAGAAATCCTTAAACGCCTTCAAAAGTCTAGTCGAGAATTTGAAGAAAAGGCAATGAAAATAAATAATGAAGAGACGTGATACTTCGCGTCTTTTTTTGTCTTTGGCAATCCTTACAGGTTTGCCAAAGTTTGAGATGCGCAGCATCGATTCATTCCTATGGGTCACTAACATTCCAAGAATTAAACCATCGATATACTCGGCGCGAAAAGCGCCTCAAACTTTGGCAAAGCTAGGAGCTTTGCCAAAGAGTACCCCAAGAATTAAACCATCGAGATACTCGGCGCGAAAAGCGCCTCAAATTTTGGCAAAGCCGGGAGCTTTGCCAAAGAAAAAACAAAGCCAAAGGGACTACGCCAACTTAAACTCACTCGTAAAGTGGAATTCAATCTCGGGATTATTCGTTTGGTTCATGCGAAGAATCCAATCGGATTCCGCGAGGAATACATAGTTACCATCTTTATCTTGCGCGATGTTTTGACCCTTTAAGCGCACAAATTCTTGCAGTTTTTTCGGATCTTCGGATGTGATCCAACAAGCCTTTGTTACGGACATCCCGTCAAAGCGACATTTCGCGCCGTATTCATGCTCCAAACGGTATTGAATAACCTCATACTGAAGGTCTCCCACCGTTCCTACAATCTTGCGATTACCTAATTGAGGTTGCGTGAATAATTGGGCGACCCCTTCGTCGGTCAACTGGTCAATTCCCTTTTCCAATTGCTTCGCCTTCATGGGATCTAAGTTGATGAGTTCCTTAAAGATTTCCGGCGAGAAGCTCGGGATTCCTTGGTAATTCATCACTTCGCCTTCCGTCAGCGTATCGCCAATTTTAAAGGTACCTGTATCGTATAAACCAATTACGTCGCCTGGGAAACCTTCCTCCACAACCTCTTTATCTTGGGCCATGAAATTATAAGGATTCGCGAAACGAACGTTTTTCTTTAATCGAATATGTTGGTAAAATGTATTCCGATGAAACACCCCCGAACAAATACGTAAAAACGCAATCCGGTCGCGGTGTTTCGGATCTAAATTGGCATGTATCTTAAACACAAAACCGGTAAATTTCTTCTCATTCGGCTCCACCACACGCACATCCGTTCCACGCGCTTGGGTAGGTGGAGCGATTTTGGTAAACGTATCCAAGAGTTCTTGAATACCAAAATTATTAACTGCTGAACCAAAAAACACGGGTGCTAATTCCCCCGACAAATATTCTTCGCGGTCAAAGGTTTCGTAAACACCTTCGATCAAATCCACGTCTTCACGCAATTGGTTCGCATCACGCTCACCCACACGCGCATCCAATTCAGGCGTCGCGATATCCACCGAAACTACATTCTTTTCAATCTTCGTTTTATTCGCTGAGAACAAGTTCAAGGAACGATCCAATAAATGGTAAACGCCTTTGAAGTTTTGGCCCATGTTGATTGGCCAAGTCAAGGGACGAACCGAGATACCTAGTTTTTGCTCCAACTCATCCAAAAGGTCAAACGGGTTTTGGCCTTCGCGGTCCATCTTGTTGATGAAGATAATCACCGGCGTCTTGCGCATGCGACAAACCTCCATCAGACGCTCCGTTTGTTCCTCGACACCCTTCACGCAGTCGATCACCAAAATAACCGAATCCACGGCTGTCAAGGTCCGATAGGTATCTTCCGCAAAATCCTTGTGACCTGGTGTATCCAGGATGTTGATTTTGACATCATTGTACTCAAAGGTCATCACGGACGTCGCGACCGAGATACCTCTTTGGCGCTCGATTTCCATAAAGTCGGAGGTCGCCCCCTTCTTAATCTTATTCGATTTCACCGCCCCGGCTGTTTGAATGGCCCCTCCGAAGAGTAGCAATTTTTCCGTCAGGGTCGTTTTCCCCGCATCGGGGTGAGAGATGATACCAAAGGTCCGTCGTTTGGCAATTTCCGCGTCAATCTTTTGCATAATGATAAATCAAGGTGCAAAAATACGCCAAAAATATCTCTTAGGCAAAGGCCGATGTCTCTTAGGCAAAGCTTCGCGCTTTGCCAAAGTTTGAGGCGCTTTTCGCGCCGAGTACCCTAAGTTAAAACCTGGGGTTATAAACTTCGATGCACATTGATCCTAGGTTCACCCCACCAGCCTTCGGCTATTAATAACCCCAGACTTTAGTCTGGGGGCCATAAAAAAAGCCCCTTACACAGGGGCTTTTCCATTACTCTCTCGTATTCAAGTGCGACTTCGGTCGGCCGTACAAGAAGTAGACCACCAAACCGAACACCAACCACGCTAATGCGAAGATCTGTGCCGTACGCCCTAAATTCAAAATCAAAAAGGTATTCACCAAGATTCCCAAAGGAGCCACGATGTTTAAACCCGAAACCTTGAATGGACGATCACGGTTTGGATCACGGAAACGTAAAATCCATACCGCTAAACATACCATCGTAAAGGCAAATAAAGTACCAAAACTCGTCATATCACCCAATAAAGAAATTGGCGTAAAACCTGCTACGATGGATACCACCGCACCCACTAATATCGTCGATTTCCAAGGCGTCTTGAACGTCGGGTGAACCTCCGCAAAGAACTTTGGCAATAAACCATCTTTCGCCATGCCTAAGAAGACACGTGTTTGGCCCAACATCATCACCAACATCACAGATAACAAACCTGCTGTCGCCGCTGCTGTAATTAAGAATACAGCCCATGGTTGGCCTGCCGCCTTATCAAACGCATAGGCAACCGGTGCCTTCAATGCCTCGCCCGTGATATCATTATAATTAATCATACCCGTTAATACCAAGGATACCGCGATGTACAAGACCGTACAGATCAACAACGAAGCGATGATCGCAAATGGCATATCTTTCTTCGGATTGATTGCCTCACCCGCTTGCGTCGAAACCGCATCAAATCCAATGTAAGCAAAGAAAATCGCTGACGCACCAGAGATGATACCACCCCAACCGTATGCTGGCAACATTTCACCATTCTCATGTTTCACTAAAGTCTCTTCCGGAATGAATGGAGTCCAGTTTTCTACATTGATGTAGAAAGCACCCATAATAATCACAAACAAGATCACCGCTACTTTCAAGATAACAATCATGTTGTTCGCACTCGCCGCTTCCTTGATTCCTTTTACCAAGATCCAAGTCACAAACCAAACAATGATCAAAGCTGGCAAATTCACGGCTGCACCACCATACGAAACGGGATCATTCGTTAAATTCTCTGGCAAATGTATCCCAAAGAGGTGTATGAGCTTATTGAAATAACCCGACCACGATACCGCAACGGTCATCGCGCCCATGGCATACTCGAGGATCAATCCCCAACCGATAATCCAAGCAAATAATTCACCTACGGTTCCGTAAGCATAAGCATAGGCACTACCCTCTACCGGAAGCATCGCTGCAAACTCCGCATAGCAAAGTGCCGCAAAAATACAGCCAATACCCGCGATAATAAATGAAATCGCTAAGGCTGGGCCCGCATGATAATGTGCTGCTGTTCCCGTCAATACGAATACACCACCACCAATAATCGCACCGATACCGATGGCTGTTAAACTCCATTTACCTAATACACGCTTGAGCTCGCTTTTTTGCATGTCTTGCTCAAACATATGCATCGGTTTTTTTCTCCAGATACTGTTGTTCATAGTTGATTAATTTGTTGAAACATATAAATGCCGGTCGCCCTTTCGAACAACCGGCATATGAACTTATTTCTTTGGTTTAGAAGATGTTCCTAGGTCGATCACAATTGGCGCCGCTACAAAAATAGACGAATATGCACCAAATACAACACCCACAAACATCGCAAATGAGAAGCCACGCAATACGTCACCTCCGAAAATCAACAACACCGTTACTACCAAGAATACCGTTGTTGCCGTCATCACCGTACGTGACATCGTATGGTTAATCGACTCGTTGATCGTTTTGATCATCAATGCCTTATTACCCAAGTCTGGATTCACACCGATTTCCTCACGAATACGGTCAAATACAACCACGGTATCGTTGATCGAATAACCAATCACCGTTAATACCGCCGCGATAAATACTTGGTCAATTTCCAATTCGAAACCGAACAAACGAACGATACCCACCATACCCAATACCACTAAGGTATCGTGTAACAAGGCTACAATACCGCCCAATGAATATTGCCACTTACGGAAACGAATCAAGATGTAAATAAAGATCGCGATCAATGCATAGAAGATGGATACAAAAGATTGCATCAAAATATCATCCGCAACGGTTGCTCCTACCTTCGACTCAGAAACTACTTTAGGTGCAGCTGAAGCAAATTCCTTCAATCCTGTTTCCAATGCCGTACGAACTGTATTGTTCGCTGTAATCGACTCATCTTCTACTAAATAAGAAGTCGTTACTTTCAATTTAGTATCACCGTTAAAGGTTTTCACCTCAACACCTTTTCCACCAAAATCATCCGTCAAAGCTTCCTTCACTTTATCCGTAGGAACCGCTTGGTTAAACTCTACGACATATGAACGACCACCTTTGAAGTCAACACCTAAGTTGAAACCTCCCTGCATAATCACCACAATCGCTCCTGCTGCAATTAACAACCAAGAGAACCAGTAAGAATATTTACGCTTTCCGATGAAATCAAAGTTCATGCCTTTGAACAAATCACGTGAGATGAATGTCTCAAACGTCATTTCTTTCTCCTTACCTGCTTTAATCGCACGTTTCGCCATCCAATCCACCAATAAGTGAGAAATGTATACCGCCGTAAATACAGAAGTAACCAAACCAATACAAAGCGTTACCCCAAATCCTTTAACAGAACCTGAACCGAAAATGATCAAGATCACACCAATCAAAATCGTCGTCACGTTACCATCCAAAATCGCACTTAAGGCCTTCTCGTAACCTACGTTGATGGCATCCAATAAGCCTTTGCCCGACTTCAATTCCTCACGAATACGCTCGTTAATCAATACGTTGGCATCTACCGCCATACCCAAAGTCAACACGATACCCGCGATACCTGGCAAAGTCAAAGCCGCTTGGATTTGAACCAACACACCTGCGATAAAGAATACGTTGAAGAACAAGGCCAAATTAGCCATCCAACCTGGTGCGCCATAGTAACCTACCATGAACACGATCACCAATAACAAACCTAACAACATCGACATGTAGCCTTGGTTGATCGCCTCCGCTCCTAATGAAGGACCTACGAATGCATCTTCTACAATACGTGTAGGCGCTGGCAATTTACCCGCTTTCAATACGTTTGCTAAGTCTTTTGCTTCTTCTACCGTGAAGCTACCTGAGATCGAAGAACGACCACCTGGAATCTCACCGTTGATTACTGGAGCAGAATATACATAACCATCCAAGACAATCGCGATGCGACGACCGATGTTAGCACCTGTCAAGTTTTTCCAGATACGAGCACCTGTTCCATTCATCGACATCGTCACTTCCGCACGACCAGTTTGGTCAAAATCCTGTGCTGCATCTGTGATGACATCACCTTCCAAAGGAGCCTTTTGGCCTTCTGCTTGCTTCAAAGCTTCTAAAGCTAAGATTTCGTCACCATTGGTTGCTGGAACACCTTTCGCTGCCCAAGCAAATTTCAAATTCGCTGGGAAGAAAGCTTTCACATCCGCACGACGGAACAATGCATTCACACGCGCTGTATCTTTTACATATACACCGATGCCATTACCCATTTGGATAAACAATTTCGTCAAGGCTGAACCCGAAGTATCTGCTTTCGCTTTTCCAGCTGAATCTTTCGCTGGAGCTGCTAATTGAGATGCCAATGAATTCGTTGCTGTATCTTTTGCCGCTGGAGCTGGAGCTGCTGCTGTTGCTGCAACCGCTGGAGCTTTCGCCTCACGCTCTAAAATCGCACCCAAGGCATTTAAACCTGAACCATATTCGTTCAATTCATAACACTCAACAAATTCCAATTTCGCTGCACCTGATAATAATTTACGTGCACGCTCTGGATTCTCTACACCGGGTAATTCAACTTGAATACGGTTAGAACCTGGTAAACGTTGGATGTTTGGATTCGCAACCCCAAACTTGTCAATACGCGCTTGGATGATCTTGTATACACGATCCACCGCACCGTCAATCTCCGCATCAATCACACGCTTAACTTGTGCGTCTGTTGATGTAGAAGAAATCTTTCCACGATTTACTGAGTTTGAGAAGACAGATGCCAACGATTGAGTCGGAGCAATACGAGCAAATGCTTCGTAGAACAACTCATTAAACGATGACGTCGAAGTCGCTTGTGCAGCACTTGCTTCTGCCAAAGCCTTCTCGAAGTTCGGGTCGTTCGACTGTCCGGAAAGTGCACGCAAGATCTCTACTGGAGAAACCTCTAATACGGCATGTAAACCACCTTCTAAGTCTAGACCTTTTTGCAACGCGTATTGCGTAACTTCTTGAAGAGTATATCCAATGTATACCGGTTGCTTCCAAAGGGAATCAATGAAATGCAAACGCTTCGCAGCATCTACTTTGCCATCGGCCGTAGTCGCATACTTAATCGCTTGTTCTTTTAATTGGTTTGACTTCCACGTAAACGATAGGAAGAAAATACATAAGGCTGAAATAATCGTAGACAGCCAAATAATGGCACTTTTGTAACGCATAACTTTAAGTTAAATTGAAAATAATAAATTGTAAATATTCTATTTGACGTAGGTCGTTAGACATTGGTCGTTAGACATTGGACCTTAGTCATTTGACTAGTGACTAGCGACTAATGACTAGCGACTAGCGACTAATGACTAGCGACTTCCCCTCATGGCGCCAGCGTGGCGATAAATTGAGTCAATAAAATGCGCATGAATTGCGTCCGATGGACTACCGAAGGCAATTTAATGGATGTAGAAGAGACCTTCGCAAGGATTACTTGAAGGCTTGGGAATACAAAATCCTGCGGAAAAACGAGTTGGGTGCTAGAGCTTGTTTGGTAAACATGCTGTTCCGCAACCTGAATCGTCTTTTGTTGTTTTTCCGTTTTTACCTTTGCTTGGTCGGCCTGAACGAAAGATATTGGCTTAGCCACGAGCCAAAACAGCACGGGCATAAATAACAATAAATGAAATACGTTGACCTTCTTTTGCATGATAAGTAGCAAAAATAGGATAATTTTCTTAGAAATCAATTCGGAATGGAATTTTCGTAAATTTGTCATTCCAAAAATTCGCCATGTTCAATTATTTAGCGCCCGCATACGTACAAGCTTTTATCCAAGCTGCCCTCCATGAGGACATTGGTGATGGAGATCACACGTCCCTTTCCACCGTTCCTGCGGATGCGACGGGTGCGGCTCAATTGCTGGTGAAAGACCGGGGCGTATTAGCCGGCGTCGAATTATCCTTATTGATTTTCAAGGAGGTTGACCCTGCGCTGCAAGTGAACGTTTTCATCCACGATGGCACTTGGATTGAACCAGGCCAGGTCGTTTTGGAAGTTGCGGGTTCCTCGCAATCCATCTTGAAAGCGGAACGTTTGGTATTGAACTGCATGCAACGCATGTCGGGAATTGCGACTTACACGCGTTCGTTAGTCAATATGTTAGAAGGTACGCGGGCCAAATTGTTGGATACGCGCAAGACGACGCCCAACTTCCGTTTGGCGGAAAAATGGGCTTGCAAGATCGGGGGTGCGGTCAATCACCGCTACGGATTGTTTGACATGATTCTCATCAAGGATAACCACGTGGATTTTGCTGGGGGAATCAAATCGGCATTAAGCAAATGTTTTGCCTATAACGCTTCATTGCCTAAGCCATTAGCGATAGAAATCGAAGTACGCAACGAATCTGAATTGGACGAAGTTTTGGCCATCGGTGGGGTCC
>JACCDU010470376.1_pt1 | contig 11166 bp, 10 predicted proteins | sample 7446081 | NCBI WGS metagenome assembly JACCDU01 (sample SAMN15323447, study PRJNA562643) | freshwater metagenome | isolation source: river surface water | place: USA:Blue River Watershed | collected 2017-08-17
CCTTTCATTAGTTCTGGAATTTTTTTACCTCCAAAAAGCAATAATACAACTGCTAGTATAATAAGGATTTCTGTAACACCTAATCTTCCCATGATTTACTATTTTAATGCCGAAGCAAATTTGTTTATTAATGAAGTACAAATGTATATAGAATTAGTGAATGGCAATTCTTTTTTCACGAATTATTTGTTTTTAAATGCGTTAAAATTCTATTAAAATGAGACAAAACAGCATTTGTTCCTACATATCATAGCCATAGCATAAAGCGTTTAATTGTTTATATTTGTTCAATAAACTAAAATCCATGTTTGATAAAAGGCTCTTTAAACAACAATTAAAAGAAAATCTGTTCAACAAAAGGCGTTTGATTATTTTGAACGAAGACACTTTTGAAGAAACTTTTTCGTTAAAATTGACCTTGATGAATGTTTTTGTGGTCTTGGGTTTAGGGGCTATTTTCATCATTTTTGTTACTACTTTTATCATTGCTTTCACGCCATTACGCGAGTTTATTCCAGGCTATTCCTCTTCTAAACTAAAAAGAGACGCTACAGAACTTGCTTTAAAATCGGATTCATTAACACGGGCAATAGAATACAATGAAGCCTATATCAAATCGCTAAAAAAAGTATTAACAGGCGAATTAGAATTTGCCAAATTCAATAAAGATTCGATCCTATCTTCTGTAGAAAAAAACCAAATAGAGGGTGATTTGTCGGCCTCAAAAGAAGAATTAGAATTGCGAAAACAAGTTAATAAAGAAGAGGAACAATCTTCACAAAAGAAAAAATAAATCCCGTTCCATGTCTATAAAATCAATTGCAGCCCGGTTATTTGCAAGTCAAGTAGTCAAAAAAACCAAAGCCTGGTCATCTAATTCAGTTGCGACACAAAACAAAGTTTTCCAAGAATTAATTCGTCAAGCGAAAAACACGCAATTTGGAAAAGACCATCATTTTGAACAAATACAAACACCGTCTGATTTTGCTCAACAAGTTCCTGTTCGTGATTACGAACAATTAAAACCCTATGTTGATCGCGTGGTGAAAGGCGAGGAGAACGTACTTTGGAAAGGGAAACCGTTGTATTTTGCTAAAACTTCAGGAACTACCTCGGGAGCCAAATACATTCCGCTGACCAAGGAATCCATGCCGTATCATATCGAGGCAGCTCGTAATGCTATTTTACATTACATTCACGAAACCGGCAAGGCTGATTTTGTAGATGGTAAAATGATTTTCTTGCAAGGCAGCCCGATTTTGGAAGAAAAAAACGGAATTAATCTTGGCCGTTTGTCAGGAATTGTAGCGCATTTTGTTCCAAAATATTTACAAAAAAACCGCATGCCATCTTGGGAAACCAATTGTATTGAAGATTGGGAAACCAAAGTCAACGCTATTGTGGAAGAAACATTCAACGAAAACATGTCGGTCATTTCTGGAATTCCGTCTTGGGTCCAAATGTATTTTGAAAAACTACAACAAAAAGGCAATAAGCCTGTTGGAGACATTTTCCCCAATTTCAATTTGTTTATTTATGGCGGGGTCAATTACGAACCGTACCGTGCTAAATTTGAAAATTTAATTGGTCGAAAAGTTGATTCAATTGAACTTTTCCCTGCTTCGGAAGGGTTTTTTGCCTACCAAGATTCCCAAAAAGAGAAAGGCATGTTGTTGTTATTGAATTCCGGAATTTTCTACGAATTTATTAAGAGCGAGGAATTTTCTACCGAAAACCCTCGTCGTTATACCATTGGCGAAGTCGAATTGGGGGTGAATTACGTTTTAATTCTATCAACCAATGCGGGCCTTTGGGGTTATAATATTGGCGACACGGTTCAATTTACCAGTTTAGCACCTTATCGAGTGGTGGTTTCGGGACGAATCAAACATTATATTTCGGCTTTTGGCGAACATGTGATTGGCAAAGAGGTAGAAAGCGCTTTGCAAAAAGCTATGGAAGGGACATCAATTCGCGTTAATGAATTTACAGTCGCGCCTCAAATTAACCCAACCGAAGGATTGCCTTACCATGAATGGCTGATTGAATTTGAAAACGCCCCAGATAATTTAGCTGTTTTTGCATTACAAATTGACGATGCGATGCGCAAGCAAAATGTCTATTATGACGATTTAATTGTGGGGAATGTTTTGCGTCCATTGGTAATTACCAACGTCTCAAAAAACGGTTTTCAAGACTATATGAAATCGATAGGGAAATTAGGAGGGCAGAACAAAATCCCGCGACTGTCAAACGATAGAAAAATAGCCGATGCACTAAACCCAAAATAAATCTAGTATCTTTGCAGGTTAAATAATAGAAAAATATGGATACTAAAAACATTTCGCGCTCACGAGCGCAAGAGTCGTCAGCAGCTATTGAACGACTGTACATTACCATGAGGCATTTATTCAACCGCGGTTTTTACAAGCCGATGGGAGTTTCTGGAGACACTTTACGAGAAGCTTTATTAGCTTTACGCCCAGAAATTTACGGAAACATTGCCGATGAAAAAGTAGAACTTAACGGCCTTTTGTACGTTATTGAACGCCTCCCAATTGGAATCGAAGAATGCCGATTCATCAACCTGACTTCTGAAGAAGGTTATGCCAAATCGCACTTCAAAGCGATTGTTCCTCCCAAAAGACGTCGTAATTGTTACCGTATTGACGAAGACCAAATGAACGTAGTGATTACTCGTGGTCGTTCCGATATTTATGATATTTTGACACACCTGACTTTCATTTTTATTGAATCGCACAAGATCAAAAACAGAGTGTTGTTGGACGAAGCAGGAGAGGTATCACACGATTGGAAAAAACTAGAAATTGCCGTTCAGCACAATAAAAAACTAACACAAGTTGAGAAAGAAAAAGCGATTTCTCACACCGCCAATATTTTAGGAAGAACTTTTGAGGAAATTTTAGACATCTACGATGCGTTTGGTTCAGCGACAACTCCAGATCGTTTCTTGCATGTTATTTATTGGTTAGGAAAATTAGCCATCGAAGAAATGGTTGAAAATAACAAACGCACCATTACGTTCAGCCCAGTGTTGAGAGAGCGTTTGGGACACCATATTCATGGGGAGATTTGGGCGACCAATATCAAAGAAGTTTTAAAAGAAAACAATTTATTAGGCAGACCTATCCACGTGATTAGTGCCAATATGCACTCGGTTATGAACTCTATTTTTGCAGTTCCGGCTTTGAAAACGAAGTTTAAAAACCAATCCGATTTCTTTATTTATGAGGAATTAAGTAAATCAGGTGCGAATGAAGTTCGCGATCTAGTCGAAGCGATTGCCTTGAAACAAGGGATGATTTCGCTACCCGACACTTCAGGAACGAATATCGATGTACAAATTTTTGACACGGCTAAAATAGATTGGAGCAAAACATCTTTCCCAAAAGCCCAACTTGGCGAAGAAAAACCCGTGTTAATTGTCATGGATTATGCTTTTGGCGAGCAAGCCTACGAAACGATAGACGAGTTGTTCAAACCGTACAAAAAAGAAACCTTCTTAAATGCCCAGTCGATTTCAATTATGGGAAAGGCCGGAATTTTAGAAGGAGGCAAGGGAGACATTATGATTCCGAATGCCCATATCAATGAAGGAACAGCGGATAATTACTTTTTTGAAAATGAATTAACTGCCGATATGTTTGAAGGCAATGACATTGCTGTTTTTGCAGGACCCATGGTCACAGTTTTGGGGACCTCATTGCAAAACAGGGATTTGTTGCAATTTTTCCACGAATCAACTTGGAGAGCCATCGGATTAGAAATGGAAGGCGCCTATTATCAAAAAGCCATTCAATCGGCTTCGAGAATTAGAAAAAGCGTACCTAAAGACATCAAAGTGCGTTATGCTTATTATGCTTCAGATAATCCACTAGAAACCGGAAGCACATTGGCTTCAGGAGGTTTAGGGACTACAGGAGTAAAACCAACTTATTTGATTACGATCAAAATTTTGGAACAAATTTTTAATGTAAAATAAGGCAATACCAATTTACTATGAAACGAATATTGATAACAGGAGCGGCGGGATTTTTAGGGTCGCATCTTTGTGACCGATTTATCAAAGAAGGCTATTTTGTTATCGGGATGGACAATTTGATTACGGGCGATTTGAAAAATATCGAGCATTTATTCAAGCTTGAAAACTTCGAATTTTACCACCATGACATTACTAAATTTGTTCACGTTCCAGGAAAGTTAGATTATATTTTGCATTTTGCTTCGCCAGCAAGTCCAATCGATTATTTGAAAATTCCAATTCAAACCTTAAAAGTTGGTTCGCTTGGGACTCATAATTTGTTGGGATTGGCACGCGTAAAAAAAGCACGCATATTAATTGCTTCGACTTCTGAAGTCTATGGCGATCCTTTGGTGCACCCACAAACTGAAGAATACTACGGCAACGTAAATACGATAGGACCAAGAGGAGTGTATGACGAAGCCAAACGTTTCCAAGAATCCATCACGATGGCCTATCACACCTTTCACGGTGTAGAAACGCGCATTGTTCGAATTTTTAACACCTACGGACCAAGAATGCGCCTCAACGACGGAAGAGTTATTCCTGCCTTCATTGGCCAAGCGATTCGCGGCGAGGATTTAACTATTTTTGGCGATGGCCTGCAAACGCGTTCTTTCTGTTACGTAGATGATCAAGTGGAAGGAATTTATCGATTGTTGCATTCGGATTATGTATATCCCGTAAATATTGGAAATCCAGACGAAATTACGATCAAGGATTTTGCTGAAGAAATCATCAAATTAACAGGCACCAATCAAAAAGTAGTGTATCATCCGCTGCCTATAAACGATCCTTTACAGCGTCAACCCGACATTAGCAAAGCCAAAGAATTATTAGGATGGGAAGCCAAAGTGGGCCGTGCCGAAGGAATGAAAATCACCTATGAGTATTTCAAATCCCTTTCTCCAGAAGAATTATCAAAAGAGGAACACAAAGATTTTTCGAATTATATTAAATAACTATTGATTTGGCTTTTCGAACAAGAATAATTTTTAAAAATTAATTATAATTTCCGTTCAAAAGCCATTATTTTTGCACCACAACTAATACAACTACAACATGACTATTTTACTATTGGGTTCAGGCGGAAGAGAACATGCATTTGCATGGAAAATGATTCAAAGTCCGCTTTGTGACACCCTTTTTGTAGCACCCGGAAATGCGGGAACTGCAGCAATAGCCAATAATATAAACCTCAACCCAACTGATTTTCCTGCTATCAAAGACTTTGTCTTGAAAGAAAAAGTGGAAATGGTTGTCGTAGGCCCAGAAGACCCATTGGTAAAAGGGATTTACGATTTCTTCTTAAACGACACCGAATTAAAAAATATTCCTGTAATTGGGCCCTCAACTATTGGCGCACAACTAGAAGGGAGTAAAGAATTTGCCAAAGAATTCTTATTCAGACACAACATTCCCACAGCCGCTTACGATAGTTTTACTGCCGAAACAGTGGAACAAGGTTGCCAATTTTTAGAAACACTACAACCTCCGTATGTATTGAAAGCAGATGGTTTGGCTGCCGGAAAAGGCGTGTTAATTATTCAAGATTTGGCAGAAGCCAAAGAAGAATTGCGCAATATGTTGGTGCACCAAAAATTTGGATCTGCTAGCGCCAAAGTAGTAATCGAAGAATTCTTAGACGGAATTGAATTGAGTTGTTTCGTTTTGACCGACGGGAAGAGCTATAAAATTTTACCAACAGCCAAAGATTACAAACGTATTGGCGAAGGCGATACAGGCTTAAATACAGGCGGAATGGGAGCAGTTTCTCCGGTTCCTTATGTTGATGCCGTTTTGATGGAAAAAATCGAAACCCGCATTGTAAAACCAACCATTGCTGGATTTCAAAAAGACGGAATTCCGTACAAAGGATTTGTTTTTATTGGGTTAATCAATGTAAAGGGAGAGCCTATCGTGATTGAATACAATGTGCGAATGGGCGATCCAGAAACCGAAGTGGTCATTCCAAGATTGAAAACCGATTTAGTCGAATTATTTTTGGCGGTAGCCAATGAAAAGCTAGACCAAATTGCGTTAGAAGTTGACGAAAGAAGCGCTACCACTATTATGGTGGTTTCAGGAGGGTATCCAGAAGAATTTGAAAAAGGAAAAGTTATTTCCGGTTTGGAAAACATCACTGATTCGATTGTGTTTCACGCAGGAACGAAATTAGAAAACAATCAAGTGGTATCCAATGGAGGACGCGTTTTAACTGTGACTTCGTATGGCGATAACTTTGAAGAGGCCATAAAAAAATCTTACCAAAATATCGCTAAGCTCAATTTTGATAAGATGTATTTTAGAAGAGATATTGGAAACGACTTAAAGTAGTTTCCAGTATTTTTTTATTATCTCAAGAATGAATGTGCAGTAGTATCTTGATTTTCAGTACCTGCTTCGTCAAAAATTTGTAATTGTTTGATCCAATAAACAATAGCAGCAGCACAAATGATCATAAAGATCCAGTTGATTGCATTAGCAGCAGTCCATGAAGACAACTCTAAAGATCTTAAAAAATCAAGAGGAGCAAATAACACATCTACAAATAAAAATTGAATTCCTTCGAAAAATGATTTCATAATGATATAAAATTATAGTTTTATTTAGCGTTTGAGTAAGTACCTTAAAAAGAAAGCTATTTTGAAAACGAATCTTTTTTGAACTTGTTTTAAACAAGTAGTATATTTACCGAGACAAAAGTATAAAATATCCTTATGATTGCAAGTGTTTTTAAAAAATCTACACCATTAAATTATGCTTTAATTGTATTTTTAGTGTTGTTTTTCTTTTTTATCTACCAAATTCAAGATACTTCTTGGATGTCATCGGTTGGTTTACTGCTAAAAAAAGGATTTACTTTTCTAGTTATTTTAGCTTCTGTTTTCTTGACCAGTTTTATTGGAAAACGCAACGGATTGACTAAAGACAGCAGTTATACTGCGATTTTTTTCATCTTACTTTTGTTGTTTTTCCCTTCTATTTTGAACAATTTAAATATTTTGTTGGCTAATTTTTTTGTTTTATTAGCCCTGCGCCGTTTGATTTCGTTGCAGTCCATGAAAGCCTCTAAAGAAAAAATATTTGATGCTTCTTTGTGGATCATTTTAGCATCGCTTTTTCATTTTTGGGCCATTTTGTTCTTGATATTAGTTTTTATTTCGATTATTTTATTGGTTTCAAGAGATTATACGAATTGGGTTTTGCCTTTTGTTGCCTTATTTGCCGTAGGAATTTTGTTTGCGTTTTTCACTTCTTTTTTCGGAATCAATACTTTGGAATATTTAAATAAAAGCACGCAAGTAGATCTAGCACTTGATTATTTTGCGAATTCCAATCAAAACCTAGCCTTTTCAATTTATGTTTCGGTCGCCTTGTTTTTTGTGTTTTCGATGTTTATTTCGTTATCGCATCGTCCATCAATGACACAAACTTCCTATAAAAAAATGGTCGCTTCCTTTTTTATTGGCGTTATTGTTTTTGTGCTTTCCGCAAATAAAAGCAGTGATTATTTAGTGTTTACTATCGCTCCTTTGGCCATTTTAGCAAGCGCACACCTTGAGTATTCTCAAACCAGATTCAAGCAAGAAATAGCATTTGGATTAGTACTGCTGTGTAGTTTGTTTTCCTTTGTGGGCCAATTATAATTTTATACCGTAGGCCAAATCTCCTGCATCTCCTAATCCAGGGACAATATAACTGTGTTCGTTGAGGTGATCGTCTATTGAAGCAATCCAAAGATGGCAATTATCAGGGAGTTCCGCTTCTAAATGTGCAATTCCTTCAGGCGCGGCAATCACGACTGCTATATGAATTTCAGCAGGAGCGCCTCTTTCCATTAATTGTTTAAATACGGCTACTATAGAATGGCCAGTAGCCAACATTGGATCTACAATTACAACCGTTTTATTAGTAATATCTGCAACCGCTTGGTACTGTACTATGATTTCGAAAAAATCATCGTTATTAGGATGGTGGCGGTAAGCCGAAATAAATCCGTTTTCGGCAGCGTCAAAATAGTTTAAGAACCCATTGTGTAGTGTTAAACCTGCCCTAAGAATTGAGCAAATCACCAATGAATATTTAATATACTGCGTTGCTTTGGTTCCTAACGGAGTTGGAATTACAACTGCTTGATAGTCCATTTTTTTGCTAAGTTCATAGGCCATGATTTCACCAATGCGCTCCATGTTTTTTCTAAAACGGAGGCTATCATTGTGGATATTGACATCGCGAATTTGACCCAAGAAATGATTTAGAACACTATTATTTTTCGACAGATGATAAATTTGCATACTTTTTATTTTGAGTATTTCGGCAAAACTTTAATCGTTTTTCCATCCTATAAATGTATAAAAAAGTATCTTTGTCTTTCAATTTATTAAGAGATGTTTTCAAAATTAGCCTATTCTGTATTCGAAAAAAGTATCCAAGATTATCATCAATTTGATAACGTGGACCAACCCATCAATAATCCTTTTCCTAAGGACCAATTCGAGCATTTATTGTACCTAAAAAATTGGATCGATACGGTGCAATGGCATTTTGAAGATATTATTCGCGATCCGAATATTGATCCCGTGGCGGCTTTGACTTTGAAAAGACGAATTGACGCTTCGAATCAGGAACGTACCGATATGGTGGAATACATTGACAGTTATTTTCTTCAAAAATACAGTCATGTAAATGCCAAACCAGAAGCTAAAATCAACTCTGAAAGTCCCGCTTGGGCTTTTGACCGTTTGTCTATTTTGGCACTGAAAATTTACCATATGCAAGAGGAGGTAAGTCGTCCCGATGCATCGCAAGAACATAAAGACAAATGCCAAGAAAAACTCAATATTTTATTGGAACAAAGAACGGATTTGTCGACAGCCATTGACGATTTGTTGGCGGATATCGAAAACGGAAATAAATTCATGAAAGTGTACAAACAAATGAAAATGTACAATGATGATGATTTGAATCCGGTGCTGTACCAAAACAAAAAGTAATCTACAGACAATAATTTGTCACACAAAATTCAACATATAGCCGTCATGAGACTTTCCGCAATGGGAGATGTCGCCATGTCGGTTCCTGTTGTAAGGGCGTTGGCAAACCAATATCCCGAGCTAAAAATAACAGTAATTTCACGTCCGTTTTTCCAGCCTTTTTTTAATGGAATTCCGAATCTTCATTTTTTTCCTTTTGACGAAAAAGAACGTCACAAAGGAATTGTAGGTTTGTGGCGATTGTTTCAAGATTTGAAACACTTGCACATTGATGCTTTTGCCGATTTACACAATGTATTGCGTTCCAAAGTAGTTCGTGCTTTATTCGCTTTAAGCGGCAAAAAAACAGCTTTTGTTGACAAAGGTCGCGCTGAGAAAAAAGCACTAACACGTGCTGAAAATAAAATTTTCCAACCCTTAACCACCATGTTTGAAAGACACCAATTGGTGTTGGAAAGATTGGGTTTTCCAATCGATTTGTCTCGACCTCAATTTCCTGTAAAAGCAGAAATTTCCCAAACTGAATTAGCAACTATTGTGTCTCAATCCAATAGGTTAATTGGGATTGCGCCATTTGCACAATACGATTCTAAAGTGTATCCGCTAGATTTAATGCAGGAAGTAATTGACGCATTGGCAAGCCATAAAAACAGCACTATTTTCCTCTTTGGCGGCGGCCAAAAAGAAAAAGAACAATTGCAGTCACTCGTTGGAAACAAAACGAATGTTTTGAATATGGAGGGAAAGATACCGTTTCAAGAAGAATTAAATTTGATCAGTAATCTAGACGTGATGCTATCCATGGATTCGGGCAACGGACATATTGCCGCCATGTTGGGTATTCCGGTGGTGACACTTTGGGGCGCTACCCATCCGTTTGCCGGATTTTTACCGTTTAATCAATCGTTAGACAACGCTTTGGTTTCCGACAGAAACCAATACCCAAACCTACCTACTTCGGTGTACGGGAATAAAAGAGTAGCGGGATACGAAAACGCCATGCGTACCATCCTGCCAGAGCAAGTGGTGGCACGAATGGAAGAAGTTCTTAGGAGTAAAAAATAAAAAACGAGAAGCAATCACTTCTCGTTTTTTTATATATCAATTGTAAACTTTGCGACTTTGTGCCTTTGCGGCAAAAAACTTATACATCATCAAAATCTACTCGAATTGTAGCCGAAGTAGGATGCGCTTGACAAGTCAAGATCAGTCCGTCAGCCACTTCTTTTTCGGAAAGAATAGAGTTCTTAGTCATTTCGGCAGTTCCTTCAGTGACGCGTGCTAAACAACTACTGCAAATTCCGCCTTGACAAGAATACGGAGCATCAATACCTTGTTTTAAAGCAGCATCCAAGATGGTTTGTTTTGCCGACATTTCAAAAGTAGTTTCCTCATCATCCACCATTACGGTAATTTGAGCGTGTCCGTCTAAGGATTGTTCGATAGTATTTTCTTTAGTGGAACTAGAAAATAATTCAAACTTGATATCCGATTCTTTAACATTTTTTTCTTTCAAAGCATCAGAAACGGTGTTGATCATTTCTTCAGGTCCACACAAATAGAACTTGTCAAAATCCAAACTCGCGTGTTTTTCTTTCAAGATATAATCCACGGTAGTTTTGTCTATACGTCCAGACAAAGCTCCGTCTGCTTTCGCTTGGCTATACACATACTGAACAAACAATCGTCCAACATATTGCGATTGCAAATCGTGCAATTCTTGGTGGAAAATGGTTTCTTCTGGAGATTTGTTTCCGTATACCAAAACAAAAGTGCTTTTTGGTTCGTTTTGCAAAACTGATTTCAAAATGGAAACAGCAGGAGTAATACCGCTACCGGCCACAAAAGCAGCATAATTGCGTTGGCGATCGGCTTGCGGTTCAAAGGTGAATTTTCCTTCTGGTTTTCCTACTTCAAGGACATCACCTGCTTTGAGCTTGGTATTGGCAAACTGCGAAAAAAGCCCGTTAGAAACCGCTTTTACCGCAATGCGTAATTCGCCACTATGAGGTGCTGAACAAATCGAATAGGCGCGACGGATTTCTTGATTATCCAATGTCAATTTCAAGTTAATGTATTGACCGGCAATGAAAGTATAGTTGGATTGTAATTCTTCGGGAACTGAAA
>JACCDU010568156.1_pt1 | contig 11164 bp, 8 predicted proteins | sample 7446081 | NCBI WGS metagenome assembly JACCDU01 (sample SAMN15323447, study PRJNA562643) | freshwater metagenome | isolation source: river surface water | place: USA:Blue River Watershed | collected 2017-08-17
GGCTCAGCTGCAACACGCGCAGCAATTGGGCAGGCGGCTTGGGCAACACACCATCGCGGTTGAGCTGGCTCAGCGCACTGCTGGGGCGAAACAAACTCATCTCGTCTTCCACCTGCGCAATCACTTGCCGTGCGCGCTGCAATGCCATCTGAAGCGCCTCTGCGCTGGGGTGTGCGGCGCGAATTGACATCACCGTACCTAAGCCTGTGAAGGTGATGTCTTGCCAGTGCAAACCCGCAGGTGATGCGGCTTGTGCGCTAGGCAGCCACCAGAAACCTGAACCTAGGCCTAGACCTGCTTGCATGAAATTTCGTCGTTTCATCTCAACCCTCGCCCGTCGTCGACGCATCCACGGCGTGAATAGGAATGACCGCTCGCGACTGACGGCCTTCCAAAATACGCGGCACACACAGCGTGTCGCTTTCATAAATCACCACGCAGTCTTGGCACTGGAAACACTCGTCGTAATCCACCGCGCCTTGCTTGTCGATGGCTTGGTACGCGCAGTCGCTGCGGCAGCGTTGGCAGGGCTGGCCGCATTCGCTGCGCCGGGCAATCCAATCGAAGCGCCGCAACTTGCCCAGCACACCCATGCCCGCACCCAAGGGGCACAGGTAACGGCAATAGCCTTTGTAGACAAACGAGCTCAGCAACACCAGCGACACCGCCCACAACACAAACGGCCACGCACGCACAAAGTTGAGCGTGATGCTGGTTTTAAACGGCTCCACCTCCACTAAACGATCGGTCCACGTCACCGACACCACCGCGCTGAGCAGCAACACAACCAACACGCCGTATTTGACTTTTTTCAGTCGGTCATCCCAACGCTGCGGCACGCGCAGCCATTGCAAACCCAGCCGTCGCGTGAGCTGGCTGATCAATTCTTGCAACGCACCAAAGGGGCACAACCATCCGCAAAACGTGCCGCGCCCCCACACAAAAAACGTGATCGCCACAAACGCCCACAGCACCACGGTCATCGGGTCGTACATGAAGAAAGCCAAACTCCGCCCCGCCACCAAAGCCTGTACCACCGCCGTGAGGTTGACGATCGACAACTGCCCCTGCGCATACCAACCGATGAAACACAACGTGAACAGCAAATAACCCCGCCTAAACCACGCCATGCGTTGCGGATGCAGCACCAACCAGGGCGGCTCGCGCAGCGCCCACACCAGCAGCGCCAAGGCAAGCAACATCACCCCCAATTCCACCCAGCGGTCGCGCCAAATGCTGTGCCATGTTTTCTGGTCTGAGCTGGGCCGCTCCACATAGTCGTCGGCCAACTGAGAGGTGATGGTGAAGCTTTTGCGCACCAGCTCGGGATACACCACGCCCTTGCTGCGTGTGACGTGCAGCGCGTAGTCCAAGGGCTGCGCGGGGTCGAGGCCCGCAGGCGCAATCACGCGCACCACCAGCCACTGCGCATCGGCCCAATCGGGCGGCACATTGAGCACCGCATCCAAGTCCATGTCACGTATTTCGATGGGCAGCTTTTGCTGGTTCAACGACACGCGGTCTGGCACAGTGCCGCGCACAAAGTCTTCGCCCATCAAGGCGTAACGGCCTTTGGCCATGATCAACAAGGCATGGTCGCCCGGGTCTAAACGCTGCTGCAAATACGCCCACTTCTCGGGCGACAACAAGTTTTTGCCAACCGTTGGCACATTCAAATTGGCCACGACCAGATCTGCAAATAGATCGCTCGGCGCTTGCAAGCCTTCAGCATCCACCCCCTCACCCGCGGTGTCTTTGAAGGCATTTTCAATGTCGCTGTTTTTCAGCGTCACCTGCAGCACCAAGCCTGCTTTGCGCAGCTCTGACCAGCTCATGGGCTTGAACACCTCAGGCCGAATTTTGGCCACCATGTCTGGGTCGCGGCCTTCGCTGTAGCCCAGCTTGGCGCGTGCCACCTTGAGCGAGGCAGCCAACAAACTTTGGTTCAAGATGCGCACCGACGCCGTGGCTTTGCTCACGCCGTCGATGTACACATTCGCGCCACTTTCTTTGCCGCTTTTGCTTTGCCCTGTGCCAATCTTGATGCTTTGTTTGAGCGACAAATCTTTGTACTGCTCCACAAATGCCAACAAAGGTGCCTCACCCAAGCCCTCTAAAAAAACAGGCTCGTGGTGCGACAGCACGCGCACATCCATGAACTGCCCATTCGGGTCGAGCGCAATCAGCAAATTGAACGGCGTGCCAGAGAAGCCGGGGATCGCCGCAAAGTCTTGCGACTCAAAGGCATACGCCGCAATCGTGGTGGCGGTGAGCTCTTGCCGAAAGATGGGCCACACGGGCAAGTCCCGATCTTTTTCACCCACCACCAAGGGCGCAGGAAACGCCTGCGCCATAGATTCGCGCGTCATCACGCCCGCGTGTGCCGTCATCAGGAACAACCCTGAGAACAACGCAAGCAAGCACATGCACACATGCGCCAATGTCACCTTGGCACGACTCAACACTGGATCAACCTCTGCTCCGCACTGTTTCAAACCCAACTTCAAAAGCACGAACAGTGCCATCTGACATGGAACACTTTGAGGTGGAATGGGTTTTGCTTCTAGAACAAACCATTTCTCAACCAACTCGAAATTGTGCGAAACATGAAACACATCACAAACAACACGTCATCAAAACCACACCACGCACTGACCGTTGGCGCACTACTCTGCCTGAGTGTTTTCCCTAGCTCTGTGCTGCACGCACAAACGGCCACAAACGAATTGAAAGAAATCATCGTCCAAAGCGGCCGCCTCGAACAAAAACAATTCGACGCACCGGCATCGATCTACACCATTGACGCCGACACGCTGAGCAGCTCTGGCCCACAAGTCAATATTTCAGATGTGCTCAACCGCGCACCAGGCGTGGTGGCCCTCAACCGCAACAACTACGCGCAAGACGTGCAAATCTCTATTCGTGGCTTTGGTGCACGCTCCGCCTTTGGCGTGCGCGGCATCCGACTCATCACCGATGGCATTCCTGCCTCCATGCCCGATGGCCAAGGCCAAACCTCCACCGTCAGCATGACGTCCACCGACCGTATGGAAGTGCTCACGGGCCCATTGGCCCAGTTATATGGCAATGCATCAGGCGGTGTGATTCAAACCTTCACGCGCGAAGCCGGTGAAAAGCCCGAAGCGCAAGTCAACCTCTACACCGGCTCGTTCGGCATGCAACGCACCGATTGGCAAATCAGCCAGCGCTCGGGCAACGTGGGCTTGGTGGCTGACTACAGCACGTTTTCGATTGACGGCTATCGCCAACAAAGCAGCGCGGAACGCAAGCAGCTCAACAGCGTCATCACCGTAGATGCCAAGCCCGACACGCGATTTAAATTCATCGTGAATATTTTTGATATGCCAATTGCTAAAGATGCGCTGGGCCTCACGGCCACGCAACTCGCAGCAGACCCGTCACAAGCAGGCACCAACGCCATCGCACGCAACACGCGTAAAGCCGTGAAGCAAGAGCAAGTGGGCGCTGTCGCCGAGCATCGCGTAGACAGCGATTTGAAATTTCAAGCCCGTGTGTATGGCGGCACGCGCACCAACTTGCAATACCAATCCACCAACGCATGGACAGGACTTGACCGTCGCTTTGAAGGTCTTGGCTTGCAGGCCAATGGCAAAGCCAACGTTTTCAACGGCCAACAAGTCACTTGGGTGGCAGGCATGGACGCCGACCATGCCCAAGAGCAACGTCAGGCGGGTGCTGCATCCGCTGGTGAAAAAAGCGGGGCCCTCACACGCAACGAGTTGAATGAAGCAAGCAACAAAGATTACTACGCACAAGCCAACTGGACGCTGGGCGAACTCTGGACGCTCACCACAGGCGTACGGCAAAGTTCCGTCACACTCAAGAGCACTGACAGCTATTTCACGGACGGCGCCAATGGCTCCGGCAACGTGACCTACAAGGCCACCAGCCCAGTCTTTGGTCTCACATGGCATGCGCAAGATAACTTAAACCTTTACCTCAACCAAGGCAAAGGCTTCGAGACCCCCACCTTGGCAGAAGCGGCTTACATCAACGATAACGGTGTCGTCCGTGGGATTTTTAACGCCAATTTATTACCCTCAACAAGCAAGCATTTGGAGTTGGGAACGAAGTGGCACCCCCAATCCGGAACGCGCATTGATGCGGCTTGGTTTCAAATCAAAACCGACAATGAAATTGTGACCTTACTTTCCGACGGCTCCACAGCCTACCAAAACGCATCCAAAACTCTTCGTGATGGATTCGAGTTGTCAATGCGCAATCAGCACAGTAGCAATTGGCGCAGCCAAGTTTCTGGCACCGTCATGAATGCAACATACGACCAAGCATTCAGCAGCAATAACAATACCGTGACTATTCCAGCAGGCAACAGCCTTCCGGCCATTCCCAAGCAACAGCTCTTCGCCTCGGTGCAATGGTCTGAAAAAGGGTTTGCGCAAGCTGGCCAAAAACCAAAAACTGGCTTAGAAGCAGGATTGGATCTGGTGCATCGGTCCAGTATGTGGGCGAGCGACACCAATTCCACCTCAGACGGTATGGCCCCTAGCTACAGCATATTGAATGCTCGTGCGCGACAACGCTACCAAGCAGGTTCTGTGCGCATCGAAGCCTTTCTCGGTATAGATAACCTGACCAACAAAGCGACTGTCAGTTCCGTTATCGTCAATCAAACATACAAGCGGTACTTCGAACCCGGCTTGCCCCGCTCTTGGGTGATTGGTGTACAGAGTCAAATTCCACTTTAAAAGAACCTCGCCATGAAGCTTCACTTTCGCCTTGCTAGTTTGTGCATCGCAGCGGCACTTGTCCAAAACGCTTTTGCGACTGACCAAGTTTTCGTGACCAACGAAGGCAGCGCCAGCGTGTCTGTGATCGACAGCAAAACGAATGCGCTGCTGCACACCCTCGACACGGGTGGCAAGCCGCGCGGCTTGGCGCTGTGCAAAAACGACACGCACTTGTATGTGAGCAACCAAAAAGATTCACAACTGCAAGCCATCGACACACGCACGGGCAAGGTCAGCAAAACCTTGACCTTGGGTGACTCGCCCGAGGCGGTGTACTGCTCGCCCGATGGCCAGTGGCTGGCCATTGCCAACGAAGGCAGCAACAGCGTGAGCTTTGTTTCGACCACCGATTGGAAAATTGCGTTCGACATTGCCGTACAAGGCAAGAACCCAGAGCATGCGGTGTTCAGCCCCGATGGCCAACGCATGTTGGTGTCGGCTGAAGAAGCCGATCAAGTCGACGTGCTCGACCTGCGCACGCGCAAACAAATAGCCAGCATTCGGGTGGGCAATCGACCACGCGGCATTGCCTTCAGCCCTGACGGCAACACCGCTTATGTGGCGGTTGAAACCGATAGCCTGCTGGTGGCGATTGACATGCAAAAGCTCAGCGTCAAAGGCACTTTGTCGGTGGGCACGCGCACCAATGGGCTAACCATGCACCCCAATGGCAAATGGTTGTTTGCCAGCAATGGCGGCGACGCCAACGTGGCCGTGGTCGACACCACCTCCTTGACCGTGCACACCAAAGTGGCTGTGGGCCAACGCCCGTGGAACATGGCCATCAGCCCCGACGGCTCAAAGCTGTACGTGGCGGCCGGGCGCAGCCATGCCGTGAGCGTGGTGGATGCCAACACCTTCGCCCCCATGGCCACCGTGCCTGTTGGCAAATTGCCTTGGGGCGCTGCGGCCCATTGATCACTCACCCATCGAAAGCCACACATGCACGACAACACGTCTGACGTAGCAGCACAGGAAGCATCCGAACAACCGCCACGCTACACACGCATCGCCATCGCGCTGCATTGGGTGCTGGCCATCGGCTTGATTTACCAACTGTGGCTGGGCGTGTGGATGGGCGACATTCCCAAAACACCACCAGGCTTACGCGCCGAGTGGTTCAACTGGCACAAGTCGATGGGCATCGTGTTGGGCTTGCTCATTGTGTTGCGCGGTCTTTGGCGTTTGACGCACCGCCCACCGGCTTTGCCCGACAGCCTCCCTGTGTGGCAAACCTTGGCGGCCCATGTCAACCATGCGCTGCTCTATGTGTGCATGGTGGCCATGCCTGTGAGTGGCTTTTTGGGCTCTAGTTTCACGGCTTACCCCATCAAGTTTTTTGGTACACCACTGCCGCGTTTGTGGGAAGCGTCGGCAGATATGAAAGACTTTTTCAGCACCATCCACACCAGCTCTAGCTACGTGTTCATGGCGTCCATTGCGGTGCATGTATTGGCCGCGCTATGGCATGTGGTGCGCCGTGATGGCATTGCCAAACGCATGCTGCCATGAGGCTAACCACCACGTCACCCGCTCTGCGAGACTTATTTCGCGTGTGGGTGATCGTGGGCGCGTTTTGGCTGCTCGCCATGCAACTGGAGTTGTCTGAAAAACTGGCGCATTGGCTGCAACGGTACGAGCATGTGCAGCTCGATGAAACACCTCTGACCTTGCTGGTCTTGTCGATGAGCCTTGCGTGGTTTGCCTTCAGACGCATCCATGAAGTGTCAGAACTGCTCGCAGCCAACCGTCATCTCACGCAGCGCCTGATGAGCGCACAAGAAGACGAGCGGCGCGTGCTGGCCCAAGAGCTGCACGACGAAGTGGGCCAAGCCTGCACCGCTCTGCGCATTGAAGCGGCCTACATCACCAAAGCTATCCACAACAACCCTGCTGCAGCGCTAGAGGCAGCTCAGCGCATTGATCAATCGTCACTGCGCATGCACAGCTTGGCGCGTGACATGTTGAAGCGCTTGCGCCCACCCAACCTTGACAGCATGGGCTTCGGAGAAAGCCTGAAAGAGCTGTGCAGAAGCTGGGAGCAGCACTGCCGCACGCCATGCCACACCCTCATTGAAACGCTGCCACACGACTTGGCCGATCCCTTGTGCACCAGCCTGTACCGCGTCACGCAAGAAGCCTTAACCAACATTGCCAAGCATGCACACGCCACGCACGTGTGGGTCAGCCTAAGCCACCAACAAGAGGTGTTGACGCTCACCATCACAGACAACGGCCAAGGCTTGCAGCCAACCCACGGCGGCACACACGGCTTAGGGCTAACGGGCATGCACGAACGCATCGCCAGCTTGCACGGACACATTCATTTTGAAGATGCGCAGCCTGGGCTTCGCATCCACGTTCAAGTTCCTTTTGCAAAGGCTTGTCCATGATTCGCGTTTTGTTGGTCGACGACCATCCCGTTGTTCGCGCTGGCTACGCACGCTTTCTAGAACAAGACGGCGACATCACCGTGGTGGCCGAAGCGGGCTGCGCCACCTCGGGCTACATCTCGTATTTACAGCACCAGCCCGATGTAACCATCTCCGACATTTCCATGCCCAACGTGGGCGGGCTAGAGCTGCTGCGCAAAATCAAGCTGCGCAATGACGATGCCAAAGTGCTGATGTGCAGCATGTACGACGGTCGTAACTTGGTACGCAGCGCCTTAGAGGGTGGCGCAATTGGTTTCGTGACCAAGAATTCACCGCCAGAAAACTTGGTCACAGGCGTGAAATCCGCCTACAGCGGTCGCCGTTATTTGAGCGATGATTTATCGCAGCCGCAGTTCAACCAAGAGGCCGACGACGAGGCTGATCGCATTGCTCAGCTCAGCTTGCGAGAGCTAGAAATTTGGCGCTTGCTGGCCCAAGGCTGCACCGCTGCCGAATGTGCACAGCGTTTGAACATCAGCCTCAAAACTGTGGCGAACAACCAAACTCAAATCAAAGAAAAACTGGCGGTCAACAACACCGCAGCATTGGTCCATCTGGCCCAACGCCACCGGTTGATTGATCACTACGTCAGTTGAAGGTGTGGCGCATGCTCAGCCACACACTGCGTGGTGCGCCAGGGGCGACGAACATCGAATGCTGTTCGCGCGTTGAACTCGACACAAACTGCTGACCATTCGCACGGAACGCTGCGGGGCCCAACTGACCCGCCGTGGCGTAGCGGCGGTTGAACACGTTCATCACATTCAACAGCCATTGGGTGTTTTGGGTTGCCTTGTAACCCGCATTGAAATTCACCACGGCGTAGCCCGTTGTGCGTCCAGAACCCAAGAGCTCATCACCATCCGCTGCGTGTTGGTTGTTTTCATTGCCGCGGGCATACATACCACTGAAAACCGTCATGCCAAGGCCTGTGTTCCATGCGTCGCTCCATGCGTAGTCGGCGTGCAACTTCAACATGTGCTTAGGTATCAGTGGAATGGTGTTGCCCGGATTGATGGTGATGTTGCCCCCGCTGTTGGTGCTGTTTGAAGCGCCACCGAGCTCTTCTGTGCTTTGGTAAGTTGCTTTGAGCAAGGTGTATTGCGCAGCCCACTTGAGCGCTCCTTGCTGGCTGTTCAGCCCCAGCTCTAAGCCTTGACGCTGTGTTTTGCCGAAGTTTTTGAAGTACCCAAACGAACTCGCATTCGGGGCGGCAACAAACAAAATGTCGTCTGTGCTTTGTGCGCGGAAGACGCCGGCCGTCCACTGCGTTTGTCGAGAGAAGGCGCCGCGCAAACCCGCCTCCCATGTTTTGGTGACCACTTGTTTCAAAGGCGGATCGCCCGCCATCGCATTGGGTAGCTTGCACGGGTTGGCTGGATCAGCGCAACCCAGCTCGATGGAGGTGGGCGTGCGGTTGCCTTCGTTGTAGCCCACGTAAGCGGCCAATGCAGGTGTCCATGCGTAAGTCATACCCATTGCAGGGTTGAAGCGCTGAAACACATGGTTGCCATCCAACGATCCTGCACCTCCACCCGGCAAAATTTGGTCGCTGTTCGCCATGTGCGTTCGGTTGTAACGGCCAGACATCGTGAGATGCCAATTGTTGCGAATCGACACCGTGTCCGTGGCAAAGAGGCTCCATGTGCTGGCCTTACCTTTGAGGTGCACATTGGGGTCGAGTTCATCGACAAACGCTTGCGTGCCCGTCACGCTGCGGTCTGCGTTGAGGTACCCATATTCGCTTGATTGTTTGAAGTCCGTGCGGTTGGTGTCGTAGGCCAAGCCTGTGGTGAATTGGTTTTTATAGCTGACCAAATCATCCAACAATGTCAGCTGTCCTGAAAAACCATCGTTCTTTTGCAGGGTCTGGCTGCGGTTGCTCAAACCGGTACATTCCTGATCGGCGTGACCTGCCCCCGCAAGCTGCACTTGTTGGAGACACGTTGCGCTTGGGAAAGCATCCACAAAATCAGTGGCTAACGCACCATCATTCACATCCCCGTTCAAGGTCCGTGTCTGCATGGTGCGGTAGTAGGCATTGCCAGCCAACAAGGTGGTGTCATTCACCACATGCTTGCCTGTGAGATTGAGCAAGGTAGAACGGTTGTGCGTTTCGTCGGGCTTGGTGTAGATGCTGCGGTAGTCATTGGCCAACATGCGCTCTTCTTGCATGCCATTGCCAATGAGCAAGTTGTTGGCATGACTCACGGTCAGTGCCACATCGGTGGGGCCGTTTTTCCAGCCGAGCTTGCCAAACATTTGGCGCACGCGAGAGGGTGAAGCATCGCGCCAGCCATCTTCGTTAAACACATGGCCCGTGACAAACCAATGCAACCCTTTGTCGTTGCGCCCACCGTGCTCTAGCGCCACTGAGCGGCGTTGGCCTGAACCGAGGGTGGTTTGCACAGAGGTGCCTGCATGCGTCAAACCTGACTTGGTTTGCACGGCCAACGCACCGCCCAAGGTGTTCAACCCAAACAGGGGGTTAGAGCCGGGCATGAGGGTCATGTTGGCAATGGCAGAGCGGGGCATCAAATCCCAGCTGACCACATCACCAAACGGTTGGTTCAGGCGCACGCCGTCCATGTACACCGAGAAACCTTGCGGCGTGCCAAGCAAAGGCGATGCAGTGAAGCCACGGTAGTTCACATCCATTTGGTAGGGGTTGCCTTGCACCTCATTCACGTACACGCCGCCTAGGCGTTGGTTCATGAAGCTCGACAAGTCCAAGGCTTGGCTGTTGGCGAGGTCTGCGCTGTTGGCGGTTTGAACTGCCGAAGGAATTTCGGACAAAGGCTGAGACATGCTGGGGATGGGCATGGTGCTAACGATGGTGACCACGGGCAACTCAGCGGCGTCTTGTGCCAAGGTATGAGTGCCTGCGCACATGGCTATCACAGCCAGTGAAACCAGCGGAGGACTCAGCTTTGTCATACGAACTTTTTTCAAAATCAAAACCAAACATGGAAGGTGCAACACCTTCAAAACTTGGTTATGAATTTAGTCAGTTCGCCCCGAAAACAGTAGGGAATAAATCCCGCTCAAAGCACCCAACGCACTAGGTAAAACCCGAGCACCGCCCAGATGGCCACAAAACACGCCGCCGCCAACAGACTGCGCGGTTTGGCCAAGAGCGTGTCTGCTTTGGCGCGGGCATTGGCCAGCACGTCATCAGGCATCAAGCGCATGACCAACAACAGGCCAAGCGGGACGATGAGCAGGTCGTCTAAATAGCCCAGCACGGGAATGAAGTCGGGAATCAAATCAATCGGGCTGAGCGCATAGGCGGCCACCACACCCGCCAAGATGCGTGCTCCCATCGGGGCCTGTGGGTCACGCGCGGCAAAGTAGACCGTCACCACATCGCGTTTGATGCCACGCGCCCACTGCTTCATGCGGGCGATGAATGACGGTGTGGCGGTTTCGCTCATACCCGTGGTTCAGCGGTGTCGTTGACGCTTAGGCCAACGCCACTCGCATTTGGTCAATCACCGCTTTGTAGTCGGGTTTGCCAAAAATCGCGCTGCCCGCCACAAAGGTGTCTGCGCCTGCATCGGCCACTTGGCGGATGTTGTCGGGCTTGATACCGCCGTCCACTTCAAGGCGAATGTCTTTGCCGCTGCGCTCAATCCATTGGCGGGCCAGCTCGACTTTGCGCAGAGCAGAATCGATAAAGCTTTGGCCGCCAAAGCCAGGGTTGACGCTCATGATGAGGATGAGGTCAATCTCGTCAATCGTCCACTCCAACACGTCCAATGGTTCGGCGGGGTTGAACACCAAGCCCGCTTTCACGCCCTTGCTTTTGATGGCTTGGATGCTGCGGTGCACATGGGCGCTCGCGTCGGGGTGAAAGCTGATGTAGTCAGCGCCCGCGTCGGCAAACGCAGCCGCCAAGTTGTCCACGGGCGAAATCATCAAGTGCACGTCAATCGGCAC
>JACCDU010714733.1_pt1 | contig 11162 bp, 10 predicted proteins | sample 7446081 | NCBI WGS metagenome assembly JACCDU01 (sample SAMN15323447, study PRJNA562643) | freshwater metagenome | isolation source: river surface water | place: USA:Blue River Watershed | collected 2017-08-17
CCTTGTGACGCTTGACCTCCGGCAAAGTGAGTCGCAAATAATTGAACTGACCTTTGATAATTTCAATGTGTTTGTGCTGCAGTTGTCGCACATCACCAGGGCGCACAAAGGTGTAGACCATGAAACGAATGAGCCCATTCATTTCAATCGGCATGGTGTGGTACGAGGCATGAATCCAAACGCGTTTACCTGAGGGCCAGTCTGTGTAGGTGGTGCGTGTCAGCTCTTTGGATTTTTGAAGAATCAACTTGTATTCAGTCACGGTGAATGCACCCCGAGAGTTGAGCTGCAACTTCACCGGCGGAAAAAGCGGCATTTGCGAAATCACGCCACGCACAAACAGCAATTTCAACAACTTTCGAAAATGCGCCAAATAGCCAAGGATGGTGGAACCAGCCAAGTTCTTTTCTGTCAAAAACTGTACAAAGTCTTGGACGGTTTTGGTGTTGATAGACCTCAACGGTTTAAGTCTCAAGAAATCAAAAACAAGTCCCTCTAGACGAATCTTGGTCATCAGCCATGATTCCTTTTTGATTTCATCTCTGGCTACACGCTCCAACTCTCTTTGCAAAATCTCCTCTATCAAATCATGCAAGAGATATTGGTTTTTTCGCATGATCAACAAAGCATCGCCTTCAGGCAGGACTAAGACATCAACCTGCCCACGCATCACCAATTCGTTATAAAAATTCTTGGCAAGCACATGCGCTTCATGCACATCCGTTGTTTTCAAGCTTTTGCCGATGTAGCGCCCATGGCTAAAAATGCGAACCTGCCAATACTTACTTCCTGCAATCCTGAAAATTTTGAGTTTTTCAGGCAACCCTTCCACCTGCATGAAGCTTGATTTGATCGGGGAATTTCGCGCCCGCGGAATAAAGAAAAAATCATCGTTTGCTGGAGCGTGTAAGTACATTTTTTCCGTTTCAATGCGTCAAATGGGAGTTCATCGTTCATAACTTGTCGAAGTTATGAACACATTGACGCTATTGAAGCAAATCAATCATTTGCAGAATTGGAAGGGAAATAACCCTCGTTGCTATCGCAGCATTGGCCTCTGTGTCAGCTTTCGCACAATCTTCTGTGACTATCTACGGTATTGCTGACGTTGCATACGCCAGCAAGACTCACACGGCCGCTAACGGTACTGTTTTGTCCAAAACAGCTGGCATTGGCGAAGGCTTCAACGCTGGTAACCGTATCGGCTTCAAAGGTACTGAAGACATTGGTGGCGGCTTGTCTGCTAACTTCGTGATTGAAAACGGCATCAACATCACCAACGGCAACTTGTTCAGCACACGTGCCGCAGCATCTGGCCAACAGTACGACGGTAGCAACGCAGCTTCCGGCAACATGCCTGCTGGCGCATACAGCACATCTACAAACCGTCAGTCTTATGTTGGTTTGAAGGATGCCAAGATGGGTGAAGTCCGTTTGGGTTACCAATACACAGCCTTGTACACAGTTTCTACACTGTCTGGCTACCACGTGGGTTCAGAGCAACCTGGTGGCGACTTGGCTCACGGCACATTGGACAACGCAAACTACGGTGGTACACGTGCTAACGGCATCACTTATATTTCTCCAGCATTCAACGGCGTGACTGCAACCGTTCAGTACGGCGCAGGTTCAGGTCGCGAAACAGCTGAGTTCTCTACAGCGTCTTCTACATCAGGCAAAACTGTTGACAACGTGAAGCGTACAAGCTTGTTGTTGAACTATGTGAACGGTCCTTTGAACGCCTCATTTGCTCACACTAAAGTGAAGTTCAACAACAGTGCCGTTACAGCTCAAGCATTGGGTGTTGCTTCAAACCAATTCGGTTTGGCAAATACTGCAGTTGATGCAGCAGTTGAACGTGATTACGACGCAACATTGAACCAATTGGGTGCAAGCTATCAACTGGGCGCACTGAAGATTGTTGGTACTTATGCTGACGGTAAGCGTACTGGTACGACTGATGCAACTAAGACAACATCTAGCAAAGCCCAGCAGTTGGGTGCTGAGTACGCTTATGGCAAGGCCCGTCCATTCTTGACAACTGGCACAGCTAAAACTTACAACAACACTGACGCCTTGGCATTCGATGCTAAGTTGACCCAGTTTGGCGTACGTTATGACTTCAGCAAGCGTACAACTGGTTACATCATCTCTGGTTCAACCAAGGACAATTTTGCTACAACAACAACTATCGCTGAGCGTAAAGCAACAGCTTTGGGCTTGATGCACTCTTTCTAATCCCCCCGCTGGCTTAGCCAGTTAAGGATTTAGCAAAACTAAAACCCGCTACGGCAACGTGGCGGGTTTTTTATTGCACCAACGAAAACCCTAATTTAAGGTTTTCTGTTTTCGTTACAAATATCGGCAGAATGAGAAAAACCTTAATTTAAGGATTTCCATATGGTCAGCAAAAAAACACTTGATGCTCAGCTGGTGCAGTTGGTCACGGACATGGGTGAATTGGACGTGCTTCAAAAACTGACAAACGAGCAAGAGCGTTTGGTCATGGCTAATGTGTACATGTGGTGGCGTGATGCACGGCGAATGGCTGGTTACTTGGATGAGTGTTACGAGCGAAACAGCATCACGCACAACAAAACGCGAGATGGTTTGAATTTCAATCCATTGCTCAAGCTGTGCACAGCGGGCAACATTTCAAGCGGCGACCTAACCACATGGTCAAAGGCCTTGAAGGTTGTTCACGCAGACTTTGAAGAACACCCGCGACATTACGCACACGACCCAATTGCAAGCCTGTGTCATTTCATCAAGCTAAAGGGTGGCAAAACTGGACTGGCTGGGTATCACACTGGTGCAGCGGTTGAAGATGAAAACGTGGCTGTGGCAGACGTTGATCTGTACACGTTAAATGAAAGCGAATTTCTGCCAACGCTCAAACAAGCTGCACGAGGCCATTTTGGAAATAAAGCACAAACAGCTATTCAACTTCCTGCACTGCAAACAACAGCGGATGGGTACAGCATTGTCATTGTTAAAAAGCAAGGCAATGGCTACGCATTGGTAGGCACGGCAAATGAAGCAAAGCTAATTGATACGGCGTTGGTTGCAACCTATCGAAGTGACTTTGAAGCGTTGCCACTAACCATGCGTGTTGTGCTGGAGCCATTGCATATTTTGAACGTCCCCATAATTTTGGCAAACAGCACGGACAAGTTTCTTGAAGTTAGCAACTTGATTGACGCATGGGATCCAAAACGGCGCAAAGAAAAAGCCTACAAGCGATTGACGTATGTAACAGGCGAGCAGCAGTTTTTGTTGAGCAACATGCAAGTGGATGCAGGCGTTGTTGTCAAGGCCAAACCTAAAAGTGAAGTCATTACCCGCAAACATGGCGATATGTTTATGAGCAACAGCACGAGACAGTCTGTTGAAGTTCGATTGCTGCACCAAGGCGCATTCAATCTCTTTAAACCATCGGCAGAGCACAAATTCAAGAGCGTACCAACGGGCTTTCTTGCTGGCTGTTATGTGGATTTGGAAACTAAGCTGGAGATTGAAACTAAAGATGGTGTGGCTGCTGCAGAAATCAAGCAGCACACAACAAACCTTCAACACCCACCGCTGTCATTCATGCCATTTCACAAAGCGTTTGGTGATGCAAGGGTGCAGGTGACCAACAAAACCAAACGCATAAAGCCAGCATGGCAAGCAACGGTTGATTTGGATTGGCTGCGATATGCGAGCACAGAGTTTTTTGACAAATGGATTGTTGAGTACGGTAAGAAGTCCACTCGTCCAGTCAACAAAACACTGGGCCTAGCACTGGCTTCGAGTGCAATCACCATTGCATACGAGTTTGATGATGAACTGGGTTTTGATAATGCAAAACAAATTGCACTGCCCAGCAAGTCAGCAAAAGGTAGTGCTGAGTTGTTGATGCGGTCTGCGGATTTTGCTTTTGTCGTTCGGCAAATTGCAGACCTCAATGTGGTTGGTGATATTGAGTTGCTGGCTGATAGCGATGCGTTGGTCGTGAAATTTGAAACAACAGCGAGCAGCTACGAGTGCTGGATTCCTGCTTGCGATGAAAAAGGGGAACGCAGCTGCACCCATTTCAATGCATATGAGGTTGTGCAGAACGACACCTTCAAAATGCACATTGACCCCGAAGACGATGTTCCCGACACGACAGCAGAGGAAATGGAATTGCTGCGGGCAAACATTGCGAGGGTCAAACTCAAAAAGCAACAGATCGAGAAAAAAGCTGAACGGCAAAAAACAGTAAAACGTAAAGCAACGGCACCAATCAAAAAGGCCAAGCGATGAAACGGCCTGACAACTTTGTGTTGACTAGGCCGCATGACTTTGCGATTTACTTGCCTGCTGTTAATCCTGAATATGCCGATGTGATTAACACCACGGTGACTGCTAATCGCCCACTGCCACCAAATTTTGACATTGAGGACTTGGAGTTTTGGACAGGCAATAGCAAGTTGTGGAATCACAAATTCTTGCTGCACTCGATTGGTGGTTACAAGGTTGGTACTGACACACGTGGCGCACTGTTTAGCAAGAAACCCGATGACTTTTGCATGGTGGGTGACAGTGGTGGATTTCAAATCGGCAAAGGCAGCTTAGATGGTTTGATTAATTTGCACGAAGGCATGACGGGCGAACAAGCTGTTGCGGGTTGGAAAGACAACTACGACACCAAGGTTTGGGTCATTGATTGGCTTGAACAATATTGCACGTATGCGATGACACTGGACATGCCGTTGTGGGCGAGGTTGCCGAGCAACACCAAATCCCCATTCCACAACTGCACTGATGAACAACTGTTGGCAATGACGCTGGACAACTTGGCGTTGATTGATAAAGAGAAACAAGGGCGCACCAAATGGCTCAACGTGGTGCAAGGCACAACGCCCGCGAACACATTAGCTTGGTGGAATGGCGTTAAGCAATACAGGTTTGGTGGGTGGGCATTAGCAGGTACAGCAGGTTGGAGAGGTGGGTTCTACAACATGCTGACCATCATTCTCACAATGCGTGATGACGATGCGTTTGAACGGGGTTTGGACTGGTTGCATGTCTTGGGTGTGTCGCAACCTAAATGGGATATTTTCTTTACCGCAATTCAAAACGGTTTGCGTAACCGAAATTCAAAACTGCAAATAAGCTGCGATAGTGCCACGCCGTTTTCAAGTGCTGGCGCAAGAGATCAGTATGCGATTCCTCCAGCACTTGGCCCGAATGAAAGTGATTGGGCAATTCGGCTTGAATCCATCAAAGCCACAAGGAGCTATGCAGACCCTGCAAACAAAATCCCATTTCCTGTGCAGTCGCCCCTTAGCAAACAGTTGTACATGCATCACTTAGTCATTGATGGCAGTGATATGGCGGGACGACGGATTGATTTGTTTTCGAACATGTTGATTGCCAACAGCAACATTTGGGTCTATTTGGATGCGGGGCGCAGGGCAAACAAATTAGCGTTTGGTGGTGGCAAAAAAAACCTGCCCCCCAATTACGCCCAAGTGCTCGACGTGATTGAAGATGCATTTTCGAAAAAAAACTGGCGAGCTGTGCTTGATGTGAACAGGGAATTGCTTGACTGTGTTGCGTTGTGACCAAAAACCTTAATTTAATGATTTAGACCAGCTCAACTGCTTTGCGTTTCATGTCGTCATGCACGGTTATGTACCGTTGGGTTGTAGAAATTGATTTGTGCCCTGCCAAACTTGCAAGCACAAACACGCTGATGCCTTGAGATGCAAGTGATGTCAAAAATGTCTTGCGCCCACTGTGGCTGCTAGCGCCTTTAATGCCTGCATTCTTGTACATCCAGTAAAAATATTGTGTCAGCGTGTTGGCACTGAATGAACAGCGTGGGCCGCGATGTGTTGGAAACAAGGTCTGTGTGTCGTCAATCCATTTGCGTGTTGCAACATACTCTGCCAACTCTTGCTGCAACTTGGTGTTCAAGTACACAGTGCGTGCATGGTTGTGTTTGACACGCTCAGCTGCAAAATAAATTTCACTGCGAATGCTGCCATCTGCATCGCGTACATCGCCAATTTTCAAGCACGCAACTTCGCCGACACGCAAACCTGCCATCGCCGTTAACAAAAACATGATGCGATTACGTTTTGCATTTTTGTTCTGTGCAATGTAGTCCAGTGCTTTTGTAATTTCTGCAGGGGTGAGTGATTTTGCTGTTGCCATAATGTTTCTCCAAATAAGTTCTGTGCAATTAGTGTGCGATCTTTGACACTGGTTGGACAAGAGAAGTACGGCAAGTTGGCGGGTTATATGTGATCTATTCGATTTCAATGACTTACGCATTGGTGAACGGACTTTGCGTATTCTCTTTGGTCTTGTATTTATTACTGCAACATGCACAAGTGTGGGTTTTTGGACACGACTGCGTAAAACACGCTGCACGCTGTTTTTGCGTGCTCAGCATCGTCACGCACGCAGACGATATTTAAAACGCTTGCGTGCGTGATTTGAGGTGTTGCTGTGCATTTGCTGCTGCAAACATCGCTTTGCAAATTACAGCCGTAATCCCAATGGCTTTTGGGATTTGGTCTGTTGGCAATATGAAAGTATTAAGAGCGAACTGGCGTTCGCTGTGCCTACATGAAATGCTCTCGCTGTCGCTCTGCATTTCATTTGTCACACTGCTTTTGAATTGAATTGAATTGAAGTAGTAGAAGTCGAACGCAACGCTTGCGTTGTGTGAGATGCATTGGGTTCATTTAGATAGATTCGAATGGTCATGCGACGGCTATACGCTGGTTGAACCCAAACGCATATCCGTCGCCGTGTGTTTCATTTGAGTGAGTTCTAACGTGCACACGACTGCAATGGAGTTTGACGCAAGACGAATGTATTGAAACTTGCAATCTGCAACATGTGCAGCAACTCTGCGGCTTTCACTTTAAGCACATGCCATTGCAGCAACATGTGAAGTGCGGGGTCATTAGCCGTCATATTCCAACCCGCGTTTTTGCCATTTTTTGACGAGTGACTTACTCGTTCGGTGCCTGTGTTTTGCCTTGATGTGTGCCTGTGTTTTTTCTTTTCGTCAACTTTGCATACTTGCGTTGAACCTGTTTTGTAATGTTCAAAACTTTGAAGCATTGGCCTTGTGTGATCTTTAATCGTTTTTGACCGCTGTTTGCCGCACGTAGGAAGTAGTGCAGGACGTGAGCTTGGTTCTGCTCAAGCAATGAACCGTGGTTACGTAGCGTTGTGGTCGCCAGCTTTTGAGCTTGGAACAGTTCTGCTGTTCCCGCATAAATCTGGTTTGCTCCAATGCCATTGCTCTTGAGCCATGCATTGGTACGTTCGGTGTCCTTGAGGTTCTTGAATACGTCCATGCAAGTATTTATCTCGCACCAAACAAAACAGTAAAAAACAAACCAAATCTTTGGGGTTCTTTGGGTTTGAGTAAATACAAAATGCGCCTAAAAGAATTCGCCACCCAAACCAAAACGCCCGATCAACTTCGAATTGACTCACTTAAAGATACCAAAGACCGTGCATCAAAAGCTGTAGCAACAGAGCGTCAGCGCCAGCAAGTCGCCAAAGCACAAAAAGCATTGATAGCGGCCAAGCAACCCAATGCGGCTAAAACCTGATGCGTATTTTCGAGATTGCTACGCCACTTCGCACATTTAATGCAACCGTGCGTGTTGATGCTGGTTATGGTTGCATCATCGTACGCACTCAAGTTAAGGCCGAAGGCATTGCACAAGCCCGAGCTTTGCTGCAGCACAGTTTTGGCGCAGGAAACGTGCTGAACATTACTTAAGTAACGAGTGCGTAAAACCTTAATTTAAGGTTTTCCTATAGCCCGCCATTTCGGCGGGTTTCAGGTCGTCCAAGCGACAGCATGATCACAAAATTACCTGTGCTTTATCAATAAATGAAAGGAAAAGCACATGTCCACTTCCGCACTCGCAACACTCAAACTCACCGCAGCCCGCAAGCCCCGTGCATTGCCTGATGTCGTTAAACGCCGCAACAAACTGCTCCGCAAATTGACAGAGCAACGCGAGCTGGCGCTGGCACAACTTGAAGGGCGCACGTATGCACCCAAACGCCTACGCACACTCAAAGACGCAGACGGTCAACGTGTTGTGCGTGAAATGCCCATTCGCATTAAAGCGTGGTGGTGGACTGGCGAAAAGAACGAAACATTGCTGAGCATCTTTTACGGCAGCAAAACGCTGGAGCTTGCAAAAGGTAAAACGGCGATCGAAATTACAGACAACAAACAATTGGTGTCTGTGTTTGATACGGTGATTGCTGCAACCCAAAACGCAGAATTGGATGTGCTGATTGAAGCAGCCAGCATCAAACTGCGTGATGGGTTCAAAAAGTAATCCGTTTGTTATTTGGTACGCGGGCGACGACTTTGCAGCATTGCAATGTTTTGTTCGCCCGTTACCGTGCTGGCATAGTGGTTGTTGATCACTTCCACGCTGGTTCGTGCGTTGCGTGCCAACGTGATCAAGTCAATGCCTTGCCCGTACAGCAAACGAAATGTGATGGCACTGTGACGCAGGCTGTAAAGACTGCGTGGTTTGCTGTTTGGGTTTAACTTGTGCCCCGTGTAGTCCAGCACCCAGTTGAACATAACGCTGATGATGAGCATGGCATAGGCGCGGTCTTTGATCGCAGGTAAAAACAAGTAATCATCTGCTCCACAAAGGTTTTGGGGTGCGTAGTGCTTGCATATCTCGTTGTAAATTTGAACGGCAGGACGAAGCGTGACAACAGGTGCGTTGTGCAGCTTGGTCTCTGGCAGCGTCAATCGCAAATAGGTGTTGTCACCACGCACTAGCTCCACGTGTTTGTGTTGCAGCTTCTTGATATCGCCAGGTCGTGTAAAGCTGTTGACCATAAAACAAATCACCCAATCCAAATCCGCAGGCATGATGTTGTGTGCGTGACGCAGACTGTACGTTTCACGCAATATTTGCTTTGAACTTGGATGTTCCTTGCCTTGCAAATGTCGTGCTGCTCTGCGTATGTCCCAATATTCAGTCACAGTGAAAGCGCCGCGTGAAGCGACTTTAACTTTAACTTTGGGGAATTCAGGCAATGTATCAAGCAAACCAACGCGAACGGCTTGCTGCAAAACTTTGCGTACCGTCATCAAGTAATTGCTGACACTGGTGGTGCTCATGCTTTTACTCAAAAACTGGCAGAACGTTAACAACTGGGTGCAATCAATTTGTGTTGCTGCAAGTTGACCAAAGCGTGGCAACACGTGAGCATCTAAGCGGTTTCGAAACATACGCAAACTACCAACGCCCAATTCCCCGCGTTCAACACGTGCTTGTTCGTTGGCATACACCTGTGCAGCTAATGCGCCAAAGTTTAGAAGTGCTGGCGCTTGAGCTAGTTGTTGAGTGTCAGCACTTCCAGTTGATGCATGTTCAATGTGGACGTGTTGTTGTACCAATAGGTTTTCATAAAACCAACGTGCAAAACGTTGTGCTTGCATGAGTGATGTGGTTTTTGTTGTGCGCCTGTGTGTGCGACCTGCAACAAAGCAACGCACCTGCCAGAACTTGCTGGCTGCAACTTTGAACACCACAAGTTTGTTGGGATAGCCTGCAACAGCGGTGATCGTGTTTGGTATTGGTACGGTGCGTTCACGCTTGTGCAGTTGGTCGTTGGCAGCATCAACAGCGTAGTTGGTAATTTGGGTCAGCATCGCTCAAGCGTAATGTTGTACACCGCAAATTGCGACCTGTTTTAAGCAGCGCCAGCAAACCATACGAATGCGTTTGTGCCGTGTCGCTGCCATGTCTTTGCCAGTCGTGCCACTCTGCAAAATAGGCATGCAGGTGTTGCTTTAACGCGGTCAAAGTTGCAAACCAATTACCGTACAACTTGCAACGAAAAGTTGTTGGCAGCACCTAAACAAAATCAATGCACACTGTCCATACCTTCTAGCACCTTCGACATGATTTACAACCCTCGTTGCTATCGCAGCACTCGCCGCTTTCGGCGCACAAGCTCAATCTACTGTGACTATGTCCGGTATCATGGACGCTGGCTACCAAAACATCAAAAACTTGGGTGGTCAACAGACTAACCAAGTGGGCCAAAACGGTGCTCGCACTACAACTTTGAAGTTGAACGGTACTGAGGACTTGGGTGGCGGTCAAACTGCTAACTTCCAATTCGAAGTTCAACCTTCTATCATCGCTGGTAACGGTAACGCATTCAGCGCTACTTACGCAGCTGGAACCACACTGGCTGCATCAACAAACGGTAATGCTCAGTCAACAAACGCTGCGTCCGCTCAATCAGGCTTGGTTGGTAAAGGTCAAAGCTTTGTTGGTTTGACAGATGCCAAGTACGGTACCGTTCAATTCGGTACTATCAACACTGCTACTTTCGGTGCATTTGCTGCCGTGTCTCAACTGGGTACAGGTATCGGTTCTGGCTATGGTTCAGGCAACACTTTTGGCGACATCACACGTGTTGAAAGCTCAGCTGCATACAAGTCTCCTTCTATTGCCGGCTTTGACTTCAGCATCTTGAAGGGTACAAACAATGACAGCCAATTCGGCGTTAAAGGCTCCACAGCAACTGGCGTGACATTGCGTCGCCCAGCTGTGACTGACTTCGGTATTGGTTACGCAAACGGCCCATTGGCTGTTAAGTTTGGCCGTTTGGAATCGAAAGCTACTGCAAACGAATCATCAAACACAAGCGTGATCACAAAAACTCAGTTGCTGGGCGGCTCATATGACGCTGGCGTTGCTAAGTTCAGCTTGGCTACAGGTTCTATCAAGAACACTGCTGCCACAACACCAGCTGACTACAAGTTGAGCGTTGCTGCTGTGACTGTGCCTTTCGGTGCTAACCGCGTGATTGCTCAAACTGGCTCTGTCAAGATCGACAACGGCGCATCGACTTCCGTCATCGTTGGTGCCAAATCTAAGACATCTGGTATCGCCTTTGAGCGTGATTTGAGCAAGCGCACATACGCTTACGTGCGTTACGAGTCCACAGATTTGGGTGGTTTTGCCGCTGCTGCTTACTATGTGAACGGTGCAGCCTTGTCAAACTGGAACAACGGTTCCACACGCAAGGTCACTTCTGTTGGCTTGAGCCACGCTTTCTAATCCCCCCGCTGGCTTAGCCAGTTAAGGATTTAAAAGTCTAAAACC
>JACCDU010351133.1_pt1 | contig 11161 bp, 9 predicted proteins | sample 7446081 | NCBI WGS metagenome assembly JACCDU01 (sample SAMN15323447, study PRJNA562643) | freshwater metagenome | isolation source: river surface water | place: USA:Blue River Watershed | collected 2017-08-17
CCCGTGCCCTGTGCACCGAGCCCAAGCTGCTGTTGCTGGACGAGCCTTCTTCGGGTTTGAACGTCGAAGAAACCGAAGACATGGCGTTCTGGATTTCCGACATCCAGCACGAGCTGGGCATTTCGGTGCTCATGGTCGAACACGACATGGGCCTGGTGTCCAAAGTGTCGGACCGCGTGTTGGCCATGAGCCAGGGGCAGGAGCTGGCCACCGGCACGCCCAGCGAAGTGCAAAGCGATCCCGGCGTCATCGAGGCCTATCTCGGCACGGTGGACGATGTGTCCAGCCTGCGCCGCGACAACCACCCAGCGGAGGCCGCATGAACACCGCCGTGAACGAGGACATCGTCCTCAAACTCCTCAACGTCGAAAGCGCTTACGGCCCGATCAAGGCCATCCGGGGCGTGAGTCTGCAAGTCAAAAAAGGCGAGATCGCCACTGTGCTCGGCTCCAACGGTGCGGGCAAAACCACTATCCTCAAAACCATCAGCGGCATCATTGATCCCCGCAAAGGCTCGGTGGAATTCAAAGGCCAAAACATCACGGCCATGGACCCGGCACTGATCGTGCAACGTGGCTTGATGCACGTGCCCGAAGGCCGCGAGGTGTTCCCGCTGCTGTCCATCCGCGACAACCTGCTCATGGGTGCCTTCACCCGCAACGACCGTGACGGCGTGGCGCGTGACATGGAAGCAGTGTTCAACTACTTTCCCATTTTGCGCGAGCGTGCCGCACAAGACGCGGGCCTGCTCTCGGGCGGGCAGCAGCAGATGCTGGCGATCAGCCGGGCACTCATGGCCAACCCCGACCTGATCTTGCTGGACGAGCCCAGCCTGGGTCTGTCGCCCAAACTGACCAAAGAAATCTTCGAGATCGTAGTGCGCATCAACCGCGAGCGTGGCACCACCATTTTGCTGGTCGAGCAAAACGCCAACATGGCCCTCAATGCGTCGGACTACGGGTATGTGCTGGAAAACGGCCGCATCGTGATGGAAGACAGCTGCGCCCGCCTGCGTGAAAAGGACGACATCAAGGAGTTCTACCTGGGCATGAAGGAAGAGGGCGTGCGTGCCGACCGCCGCTGGAAAAAGAAGAAAACCTGGAGATAAGAGATGAGCCAACTCTGGGACACCTCGGGCATCACGCCCAACAAAAACATCGTCATGGCGGGCGAGACCATCCCCGCGATTTTCTGGAACGCCGTGGCCGCACGCGGCCCTCAGGTGTGGATGCGCCAAAAAGAGCTGGGCATCTGGCGCAGCTGGACTTGGGACCAAACCGCACAGGCCGTGCGTGAGATTGGCCATGGCCTGATGTCACTGGGCTTTGAGGCCCACCACACCGCCTCCATCTTGTCGAACACCAACATCGAATGGGTGCTGTGCGACCTGGCTGTTCTCAGTGCCGGTGGCGTGGCCAACGGCATTTACCCCACCGATGCCGCCGATCAGGTGCATTACCTGAGCGAAGACTCCGGCACATCCGTGCTGTTTGTCGAAGACGACGAGCAACTTGACAAGGTGCTGGCTGTGCGCGACAAGTTGCCTTTGCTCAAGAAAATTGTCGTGTTTGACATGGACGGCCTGCGCGAGTTTCATGATCCGCAGGTGATCAGCCTCGATGATTTGCGTGCCATGGGCCGTGAGCACCTCGCGGCACACCCGGACATGCTGGTCCAGCGCACACAGGCATGCCGTCCCGAAGACCTGGCGATTTTGGTCTACACCTCGGGCACCACCGGCAAGCCCAAGGGGGCCATGCACAACCACCGGGGGCTGGTCTACAGCGTGCGCGGCTACAACACCCTGATCGCGCGTGACGAGACCGACGAATGCATGTGCTTCCTGCCGCTGTGCCATATTGCCGAGCGCATGGGTGGCGAGTACTTCTCGCTCTACACCGGGGCCAAACTGAACTTTGTCGAAAACCCCGAAACCGTGCCCGAAAACGTGCGCGAGATCGCGCCGACCGTGTTCACCGGGGTGCCCCGTGTGTGGGAAAAGTTTTACTCTGGTGTGATGATCGCGCTCAAGGAGGCGGGCGGTTTTCAGCAAGCCATTTACGGCTGGGCCATTGGTGTGGGCCAGCAGGTTGCCGACTTGGTGCTGGCACGCAAGCCTGTTCCCGCGCATTTGAAGCTGCGCTTTCATCTGGCCCGTTGGCTGGCGCTCAACAATGTGCGCAAATTGATCGGCATTCACAAAGCGCGTTTTCTGGTCACCGGTGCAGCACCCATTTCGCCCGATCTGGTGCGCTGGTATCTGGCCCTGGGTGTGCCCATGCTCGAAGTCTGGGGCATGACCGAAACCTGCGGTGCAGCCACCGGCGTTCCAGCCGACCACATCAAGCCCGGCTCCATCGGCCCCGCCGCCGACTTCAATGAAGTGCGTCTGGACCCGGTGACCAGCGAGATCCTGGTGCGCGGCCCCAATGTGTTCATGGGCTACCTCAACTTGCCCGAAAAAACCGCCGAGACCATCGACGCCGACGGCTGGTTGCACACCGGAGACGTGGGTGTGGTCGACGAGGAAGGGTTTTTCCGCATCACCGATCGGATGAAAGACATCATCATCACGGCAGGGGGCAAGAACATCACCCCCAGCGAGCTGGAAAACGAATTGAAATTTTCGCCCTACATCACCGATGCGGTGGTCATTGGCGACAAACGGGCTTACCTCACCGTGATCATCATGATCGATCAGGAAAACGTGGAGAAATTTGCACAGGACAACGATGTGCCTTTCTCCAACTACGCCAGTCTCACCCGTGCTGCCGAGGTGCAAGACTTGATTCAGAACGAGCTGGACCGCGTGAACAAGAAATTTGCCCGCGTTGAACAAATCAAGAAGTTCTGGCTGCTCGACACGCAACTGACGGCAGAAGACGAGGAGCTGACGCCGACCATGAAGCTCAAGCGCAAACTGGTGCAACAAAAATACGCGCCGCAAATTGAAGCGATGTACCGCTGACCGATTCACCTTTCACTTACAACAGGAGACAAGCCCCATGAAAATCAAACTCAGTCTGATCGCCACAGCGATGGCACTGACCGCTGGTGCGGCCATGGCCCAAACGCAGGGTGTGAGCAAAAACGAAATCGTCATCGGCTCCATCCAGGATTTGTCCGGTCCCCTGGCGGGCTTTGGCAAACAGGTGCGCCTGGGCATGATGTTGCGGGTGGACGAGATCAACGAGCAAGGCGGCGTCAATGGTCGCAAGATCAAGCTGCTGGTGGAAGACTCGGGCTACGACCCGCGTCGCGCTGTGCTGGCCGCGCAAAAGCTGGTCAACCAGGACAAGATTTTTGCCATGGTCGCCCACATCGGCACCGCGCAGAACATGGCCGCCATGCCGGTGCAGTTCCAGAAGAACGTGGTCAACTTTTTCCCTGTGACCGCAGCGCGTGAGATGTACGAGCCCTTCCACAAGCTCAAGTACTCTTTTGCCGCCACGTACTACGACCAGATGCGCCAGGCCGTGCCTGCTCTGGTCAAGGAAAAAGGTGCCAAGCAGATTTGTGCCATGTACCAGGACGATGAATTCGGTCTGGAAGTCTTCCGAGGTGCTGAAGCCGGTTTGAAGGAAGTGGGCCTGCAGTTTGCTGAAGTCACCACCTACAAACGCGGTGCGACCGACTTTGCATCGCAGATGCAAAAGCTCGCATCGGCCAAGTGCGATTTCGTGGTCATGGGCACCATCATCCGTGAAACGATTGGTGGCATTGCCACGGCACGCCGTCTGGGTTTCAATCCCACCTTCGTGGGGTCGAGTGCGGCTTACACCGACTTGATCCACAAGCTGGGCGGCCCTGCGATGAATGGCTTGTACGCCACCATGACCTCGCAGCACCCCTATCTGGACGAGGCTTCGCAGCCCATCCGTTTCTGGGCCAACAAGTACAAAACCATGTTCAACGAAGACCCCACCGTCTTCTCGGCCTATGGTTATGGCGCGGTCGATTCGTACTTGCGTGCGGTTGAAAAGGCTGGTGCCAACCTGACCACCGAAACCTTCATCAAAGCCATGGACACCATGAAGATCCCGCCTGACATCTTTGGCAGCCCCGAGATGACCTTCAGCCCCACCAAGCGTTTGGGCAACAACATCTCGCGCATGTCGCAGATCCAGGACGGTCGCTGGAAAGTCGTCTCCGACTATCCAAAGGCCAAGTGATCATGGCAGCTTCGGCTGCATGAAAAAAACCGCCAGCGCCTGCAAGGGTCTGGCGGTTTTTCTTCGTGGCATCAGGCTATTGAATTTTCATGTTCCGCTGTTGGATTGATGGCGTCTGAGCACCACACGCAAGCGCCAACTGAGCTTGACCAGCAAATAGCCCAACACAGCCCCCCCGACACCAAAAATGCCCATGCCCACCACGACTGAGCCACCAACTTCTTTCAAGTTGTGGTTCCACCCTGAGATAAGCAGGGATTCAGCGGGCATGCTGCCCGCCAGTATCAGGTTGCCCACAGGGTAGGCCAGCCACAACCAAAAACCGAAGGTCAGCGGGTTGGTCAGCATGGTCATGACGGCAGCAGCAGGGATGTTGCCACGCCACCAAGTGCAGTGGGCAGCGGCCACAAATGTCTGACCCAAAGGAATCACAAACGCCCAAAAAGTACCGATGGCCACGCCGCGTGCCACGGATTCATGGTGAAGACGCCACAACTGCGGATTGAGCAGATGGTGTGCCACCGGCCGCAACCAGGTGTGCTGAGCGAGTGACTCTCGGGTAGGCAACGCACTTCGAAAGCGTGTTTTCATGGATTGAATGAAAGACATGGCGAGTCCAATTTGGAAATTGGCCGCATCTTGGCGCAAGTCGCTGCATGTGATACAGCATGAAAATCAAGTATGACATTCAGTTTTTTACAGATCAAATATTGGATTTATTCAGTAAAAATAAGGTCCTTCAAGAGAAGTCACTGACCTGCCAGTTGAACAAACTTGTTCTGAAACAGGGCCAGTGATTCATTAAAAAATTTGTCTTTCATAAAAAGGAGGTACGAGATGGAAACCATTGCCCCCCTGTGGCTCTGGGCCACATTTGTGGCCATAGTGCTGGTGTCCTTGTTTGTGGATTTTGTGGTTCTCAAAAAACAAGGTGCCCATGACATCGGCGTCAAAGAAGCGCTCAACTGGTCGTTGATCTGGATCGGGCTAAGCTTTTTGTTTAACGGCTTGTTTTGGTGGGCCATCAAGGACACCACCGGTTCGGTCGAGTTGGCCAACACCAAGTCGCTCGAGTTCTTGACCGGTTACCTGATTGAAAAATCATTGGCAGTGGACAACATCTTTGTCTTCCTGATGATCTTCACCTACTTTGCGGTGCCTGCGAACTTCCAAAAGCGCGTCTTGATGATCGGCATCATCGGTGCCATCGTGCTGCGCACGGTGATGATTCTGGTTGGCGGATGGCTGTTGGCCGAGTTCCACTGGGTCTTGTATGTGTTCGGTGCCTTCCTGATCCTCACGGGTGTGAAAATGTGGTGGGCTGCTGGCAAAGAGCCTGATCTGGAAGACAACCCAGCGCTCAAGTTGTTGCGCAAGGTTTTGCCTGTCAGCAAGAACTATGACGGTGAAAATTTCTGGACTTTTGAAAACGGCAAGAAAATCGCCACGCCCTTGTTCATGGTGATCTGCCTGATCGCACTGACGGACGTGATTTTTGCGGTGGACTCTATTCCAGCCATTTTCGCCATTACCTCGGACCCCTTCATTGTTCTGACCAGTAACGTGTTTGCGATCTTGGGTTTGCGTGCCATGTACTTCTTGTTGGCGGCTGTGGCCAACAAGTTCCACCTGCTCAACTATGGTCTGGCTGTGATTTTGGTCTTCATCGGCACCAAGATGTGCCTGATCGATGTGTTCAAGATTCCGGTGGGCGTTTCGCTGGGTGTGGTGGTGGGTATTTTGGTGACGACCATGTTGCTGAGCGTGCGGTCAGCCAAGGCCTGATCTTCTGCACATCGACATTCCCCCGGGTGATGGCAAACCCGGGGCGTTTCAAATCCCCATTTGCTTGGCCGCCAGCTCTTTCATGATCTCTTCGGCCCCGCCTCCGATCATCATTACCTTGACTTCGCGGTAGACCCGCTCGCTCACGGTGCCGCGCATGAAGCCCATGCCGCCCAGCAGTTGCACGGCAGCATCGGCGCAAAACTGCATGGTTTGGGTGGCGTGGTTTTTCAAGAGACACACCTGCGCCACCCATTCAGAGCCGGTCTGACCTGCATCAGCTTGTAGCGTCACGGCATCCATCCAGGCCTGGGTGGACAAGATGCGCATTTGCATGTCCATCAACTTGTGGCGGATCACTTGACGTTCGATCAGGGCTGCGCCAAAGGTTTGCCGTTGGCGCGACCAATCCAAAGCTTCGTCAAAGCAGGCTTGGGCAAAGCCCAGCGCCATGGCCGACATGGCCAGGCGTTCCCCGTTGAAGTTGCCCATGATCATCTTGAAGCCCGCGCCTTCTTCACCCAGGCGGTAGCGTTGGGGCACGCGCACATTGTCAAAGCGCAGCTGCGCCGTGTCAGAGCTGTGCCAGCCCATCTTGTGCAGGCGTGTGCGCGAAATGCCGGGCGTGTCACCCGGCACCACCACCATCGAGATACCGCTGGCCCCTTTGCTGGCCGGATCGGTGCGCACGGCCAGGGTGATCCAGTCGGCGCGCAGACCCGAGGTGATGAAGACTTTTTCGCCATCGATCACATAGTCCGCGCCGTCGGCGCGGGCCGTGGTGCGCAGGCTGGCCACGTCCGAGCCGCCGCCGGGCTCAGTGATGGCCAGCGCCGCGATGCGCTCGCCACGCAGCACGGGCGGCACCACTTCGGCCTGCAATTCGGCGCTGCCATGCGCCATGACGGGCGGCAAGCCAATGTTGAGCGAGAACAGGCTGGCCATCACACCGCCGCTGCCGCCGAAGCGTGCCAGCGTTTGCGACATCGCGTTTCGCGCACGCCAGGGCGCAGGCGTGCCGCCCAGGTGTTCGGGGTAGCCCAGACCCAGCAGGCCCAGCTCGGCAGCTTGCGTGTAGAGGCTGCGGTCGAATTGACCAGCCTCTTCCCACGTGGGCACATGCGGGGCGATGGCTTGGCGTGCAAAGCGCTCCACGGTCGCTTGCAGACTTTGCAAGTCTTCGTTTGTGAACTCGGGTGTGAATCCAGCGGTGTTCATGTCGCGTCCTTCCATTGCACCAGCACCTGGCCGGGGCTCACTTGCTGGCCCTCGCTGGCCGAGATGCTGTGTACCAGCGCATCGCGTGGGGCGCACAAAACATGTTCCAGTTTCATCGACTCGATCACCAGCACCGCATCACCTTGCTTGACCTTTTGGCCTTCATGTACATGCAACGCGATCAGCTTGCCGTTGAAGGGCGCACGCAGGGACTGCGCCGCCTGGGCACTGGTGCCGGTGCGCGGTGCGCTGTGGCTGAGGTCGGTGAGCCAAAGTTCCAGGCTCTCGGGGCCTTGCAGCTGCACATGCCAGCGCAGGGTGGGGCCAACGCTGGGCACAGCGCGGCCACGCCAGCGGCTGCCGTTCAGCGTGATGTGCAGCTGTTCAGCGCTGTGCTGCACGCTGGCCTCGTGTGTGGCTTCGCCGGTTTGAATCCGTACCTGTCCACGCCCCAGTTCTTGCAGGTTCAGTGAGAAAGTGTTTTCCCCCAGGCCCATGCGCACAGGCCGCATGAACGGGCTGGCCAGGGCTTGCGCGGGGGCTAGGTTTGCGTAGAGCGCAGCCAGGGCGGCCACGGTGTGTGCATCGCCTTGTGCCTGCAGGCTTTGGCGCAAACCGTCGGCGTTCTCGGTCAAAAACGGGATCAAAGCCTCACCTGCACGGAACACCGGGTGCTGCAAGCAAGCGGCCAGAAATGCCCGGTTGGTAGGCAAGCCCAGCACCACCGTCTGGTTCAGGCCTGCGCACAGCTTGGCGATGGCCTCATGGCGCGTGGGTGCGTGCGCGATCAGTTTGCCCAGCATCGCATCGTAGTGGGGCGTGACCACCGCCCCTGTGTGCAGCGCATGGTCAAAGCGCAAATCGTCGGGGGCGACAAAAGCCTGCACGGTGCCGGTTTGCGGTGTGAAGTGTTCGTCTTCGGCGCACAAGCGCACCTCGATGGCGTGGCCATGCAGCTGCACATCGGCTTGTGTCAAGGGCAGCGGCTCGCCGCGCGCGATGCGCAACTGCCATTCCACCAGGTCCAGTCCGGTGAGCATTTCGGTCACCGGGTGTTCCACCTGCAAGCGGGTGTTCATCTCCATCAAATAAAACGGCTTGTCTGCTTGTGCCTCGTCCAGTAAAAACTCCACCGTGCCCGCACCCACATAGCCCGCCGATTGCGCGAGCGCGATGGCCGCCTGGCCCAGCTGCTCACGCAGCGCGGGCGACACAGCGGGGCTGGGCGATTCCTCGATGATTTTCTGGTGACGCCGCTGCACCGAGCAGTCGCGCTCACCCAAGTGAATGCAGTGGCCGTGGGTGTCGGCCATGATTTGCACCTCGATGTGGCGAGGCCTCAGCAAGGCGCGCTCCATCAGCAAATCGCTGTTGCCAAAACCGGCCAGTGCTTCGGAGCGGGCGCTGTGCAGGGCAGACAACAGTTGCGCCATGTCGGTCACCAGGCGCATGCCGCGCCCGCCGCCCCCGGCCACAGCTTTGACCATCAGTGGCAAGCTCAGTTGCTGTGCTTGTGCCACGAAGGTGGCATCGCTTTGGTCTGCACCCCAGTAGCCCGGCAGGCACGGCACACCGTGCGCCATGGCCAGTGCTTTGGCGGCCGACTTGCTGCCCAGTGCTCGGATGGCCGCAGGCGGTGGTCCGACCCAGGTCAAGCCCGCGTCGATCACCGCCTGGGCAAATTCGGCGTTCTCGCTCAAAAAGCCATAACCCGGGTGTACCGCATCGGCTCCGCTGGCTTGCGCTGCTGCCAATAATTTGTCGATGCGCAGGTATGAATCGGCCGACAGCGTGCCGCCCAAAGCGATGGCCGTGTCGGCTTCGCCCACATGCAGAGCGTCGCGGTCGGCGTCTGAATAAACGGCCACCGTCTGGATGCCCATGCGACGGGCCGTGCGGATCACACGACGGGCGATCTCGCCCCGGTTGGCGATCAGCAAGCGCGTGACAGTCGCAGGCAAAGTGGCGGTCATGCGGTGTCCTTGCTGGCGAGTGTCCAGGGCGCAGGCTGCCTGCGTGCAAACGCGGCCAGGCCTTGCGCGGCTTCGGCGCTGCGCAAGCCACTGGCAAAAGCCTGCGCTGCGGCATCGCGCAAGTCAGGCACCGGGCCGCGCAGCTGCCTGAGCAGTTGTTTGGTGCTGGCCACTGCACCAGGTGCGGCGCGCATCAGTCGCGTCAGTGTTTTTTGCCAGAGGTCTTCGGTGTTCTGCTCGATCACTTCATGAACCAGCCCCACTTGCAGCGCTTGCACTGCGGTGTAACTCAGGCCTTGCAGCAGGCATTGGCGTGCTGCACTCTCGCCCAGGCGCTGCCACACAAATGGCGCAATCTGCGCAGGCGGCAGGCCCAGTGTGACTTCGGGTGTGCCCAGCACCGAGCGGGCTGTGGCCACCACATGGTCAGCGCAACACACCAGGCCAAAGCCGCCGCCCATCGCGGCACCATCGACCCGGCACACCAGCTGCTGGGGCAAATCGCACAAAGCATGCAGCAAGTCGCCAAAGCGGCGGTTCATGGTCAGCAGCGGGTCGGTTTCGCCATCTTGCAAAGCCTTGCCGATCAGGCTGGAAAAGCCGCCCAAGCTGCCCCCCGCACAAAAGGCCCCACCCGCGCCGGTCAGCACCACTACACGCAGCGTGGCGTCTTGCGCCGCACGGGTGCAGGCTTGCAGCAAGCTGTCCACCACCGCGTCGCTCAGGGCGTTGCGGGTGGCCGGGTCGTTCATCGTCCAGGTTTCGACCGCGCCCTGGCGCTCGATCAACAAAGCGTTGCTCATGCTTGTGGCCGCTTGGCAATGCCCATCATCTTGGACAAGATGCCCAACATGACCTCGTCGGCCCCGCCGCCAATCGAGGCGAGACGGCCATCGCGGTACATGCGCGAGACCTTGTTCTCCCAGGTGAAGCCCATGCCGCCCCAGAACTGCAGGCAGGTGTCGGGCACGGTGCGGTTCAAGCGGCCCGCTTTGAGCTTGGCCATGGTGGCCCACTCGGTCACGTCTTCACCGGCCACGTAATGCTCGCAAGCCTGGTAGGTCAGCGCACGCAGGCTTTCCACCTCGGCCTTGAGTTCGGCCAGCTTGAACTGCACCCACTGCTGGTCAGCCAGTGTGCTGCGAAACAGCTTGCGCTCTTGCGCCCACTCCACCGTCCACTGAATGCAGTTGGTCAGCGACTGCAGCGTGCTGGCCGCGCACCACAGGCGCTCTTCCTGAAACTGCTGCATCTGGTAGATGAAGCCCTGGCCCTCGGCCCCGATGCGGTAGCGTTGGGGCACGCGCACCTCGTCAAAATAAATCAGCCCGGTGTCGCTGCTGTTCATGCCGATCTTTTTGATCTTTTTTCCCACCTCGATGCCGGGCAAGAGCTTGCCGTTTTCACGCATGGGCACCATGACCAGGCTCTTGTTTTTGTGGATGGGACCCTCGCCCGTGTTCACCAACATGCACATCCAGTCGGCCTGCAGGCTGTTGGTGATCCACATTTTTTGGCCGCTGATCACGTAGTCGTCGCCGTCCTTGCGCGCCACGGTTTTGATGCCCGCCACATCGCTGCCCGCACCCGGCTCGCTCACGCCAATGCAGCCCACCATGTCGCCCGCAATCGCGGGGGCCAAAAACTGTGCGCGCAATTCGTCGCTGCCAAAACGCGCCAAGGCGGGTGTGGCCATGTCGGTCTGCACACCAATCGCCATGGGAATGCCGCCGCAGTCAATGTGCCCTAGCGCCTCGGCCATGGCCATGCTGTACGAATAGTCCAGACCTGCACCACCAAAAGCTTCGGGTTTGGTCAGGCCCAGCAGGCCCAAGTTGCCCATCTTTTTGAAGACCTCGTGCGCCGGGAAAATCTCAGTCGCTTCCCACTCGTCCACATGGGGGTTGATCTCGGCCTCGATGAAACGCTTGAGCGTGTTCTGGATTTCGCGGTGTTCGTGGGTGTATTGCATGGTGTGTCTCCGTGGGGTGGGTTCAGGGGTGCAGATCGAAG
>JACCDU011137843.1_pt1 | contig 11160 bp, 14 predicted proteins | sample 7446081 | NCBI WGS metagenome assembly JACCDU01 (sample SAMN15323447, study PRJNA562643) | freshwater metagenome | isolation source: river surface water | place: USA:Blue River Watershed | collected 2017-08-17
AGAAGGTTCTGAACCAGGTAACAAAGGCACCACCCAGATTCAAAATCCGGGGACTTAGCTCAGTTGGTAGAGCACCTGCTTTGCAAGCAGGGGGTCAGGGGTTCGACCCCCCTAGTCTCCACCAAAAAAGGAACTCCCTCTAGAAATAGGGGGAGTTTTCCTTTTCCCTTCGTTATGTGTCGTAAATCTGCAATGGCCAAGTAACGCATTCATCTGCATCATCTCGTCCCAACCCTCAAATGCGACAATGGTTTGAATAGCCGAAAGGAAAGCCAATGTCAGAAAAGCGCAGGGACTTTGCCCAGGTTGATGTTTTCGCAAACACTCCATATCTCGGAAACCCTGTCGCCGTGGTTGTCGAGGCCGCAGGAATGACCGACGACGAAATGGCAACCCTTGCGCGTTGGACAAACCTTTCAGAAACAACCTTCATCCTCCCGCCAACGGATCCAGCGGCTGACTATCGCCTGCGCATCTTCACACCGGGTGGGGAACTTCCTTTCGCCGGCCACCCAACACTCGGCTCGGCTCACGCATGGCTGGAAAACGGCGGCAAGGCAAAGAAAGCAGGCCACTTGGTTCAGGAATGCGGAGTTGGTCTTGTCACTCTTACAAGCACGCTGGACGAAAATGGCCGAACACAACTTTCATTCCAAGCACCGGCAACCGTGAATAGTGGTGAAATCCCTGCGGAAGTCCTGCACGAAATCATCGATGCCCTTGGCATTCAAAAATCTGACATCGTTGCGCATCAAGTAGTTGACAACGGCCCGGGATGGGTTTGCGTCCAACTTGCCTCAGCAGAAATGGTGTTGGCACTGGATCCGCAGTTCAAAGATGACTCGACCCTCATGCTCGGCCTCGTTGGCGCTCATCCAGAGGGAAGTGAGGCCTCATTCGAACTTCGTGCTTTCGCCCCGAAAATCAATGTTTATGAAGACCCAGTAACCGGAAGCCTCAACGCCAGCGTCGCTCAATGGCTTTACCGTAGCGGCCAGGCTAAAGGCCAGTACATAGCCAGTCAGGGAACTCGCGTTGGCCGGCAAGGCGTAATAGCGCTGACACAAGACCTGGATGGCGAAGTTTGGGTCGGTGGTTCGACAATCACTTGTATTCGTGGAAGCATCGAGATTTGACCAAGATAGTCTCCTGCAAAACTAAAAAAACCTCCCAGCAATGGGAGGTTTTTTGATGATCTAGCTCGACGGACAAGTCATTTCCAACAAAACATCGACCTCATTCGGCCAAATTAAGAGAAATTGCCTGCTGAATCAAAACAATCAAGGCAGGGGCGTTTAATGCCTCACCTTCTAGAAAATCAATCGCCCTCGCCGTCTTGCTATCCAACCGGGCGTTAAAGAGGTTGTGAGGGTCGGCTACGAAAGCCCCCTTTGGAAATGTCAATCGAACGGCCTTTTTCAAGAAGTCGGCAACGCAAATCATTCCGTTGACCTCCCATGTTGGAGAACCTAGAGGCTTGGAGGGCATTTTCCACTTAACTTGCTCTTGAATTTCACTGGATGCTGCCAGGATGAGGAGCCGAAGTTCTTGTAGCAACGCACCTCGCCAATTTGGTTGCGACTGAATCAGGTTGTCTATCTGTTGACTTGCGGGTATCTCGTTCAAGGGCATTTCCTGGTTTGGCGTGGATGATTAAATTCCATCGGGCGGATTTGAAACAGACAAGCCGTTTTATTTGCGATAAATGTAGATTAGCCAAATGAGCGAAACAAAATCGGTGCTTAGAGATCGAAACTTTCAATTTTTGTGGGCTGGTCAAACAATTAGCTCAATTGGCAATCAAATCAGCGGTTTAGCGCTGCCCGTTCTTGCCGTAACCATGCTGCACGCAACCGAGTGGCAGGTTGGCTTGATGAATGCGGCGGGCCTGAGCATGTTTTTGCTGATTGGCTTGCCTGCAGGAGCTTGGGTAGACCGTTGGCGCAAGCGACGCGTGATGATTTTGGCCGATGTGGTGCGCATGGTGGCCGTGCTTTCTGTTCCACTTGTTTGGTTTTCTGGCACCTTGAACATGTGGTACCTCATCGCAGTAGCTGCCGTGATGAGCGTTGCGAACGTATTTTTTGATGTGGCTTACCAAAGCGTTCTGCCAATCATGCTGCCAAAAGAGCACATGGCCAAGGCAAACTCGGCACTTGAAACCTCGATGCAAACCTCGAGCATCGCCGGTCCGGCTGTTGTTGGTGGCCTCCTTGCGGTTATTCAGGCGCCGCTTCTCATGATGGCAGATTCGTTCTCATTCTTAATTAGCTGGCTTAGCCTTGGCCGAATCAAGATCGACGAAACAGCGGTGCCCAAAAACGATCGCAAACCTTTGCGCACCGAAATCGCTGAGGGTGTGAAGTTTGTAACTAAGCACCCAATCATTGGTCGAATTACAGCTTCGACCGCCGTCTACAATTTCTTCACTTCGGGTATTCACACGCTTGCACCAATTTTGGTGCTGCGAACCCTCGATGTATCTCCGGCGCTCTATGGCCTTACCTTCACAGTTGCTGCCGTTGCCGGTTTGGGTGGTGCCGTTTCAGCTGCCAAGATTGGCGAGAGAATCGGGCAAGGTAACACGGTGATTTTGGCCATGTTCTTTAGCGGAGTCGCCGGATTCGGCTTTTTGATCGCGGCTCTGATTGGTGATGCCAGCGCCCTGCCAATCATCATCGCAAGCGAAGCGCTTATTGCTTTTTGTGGCTTGGTTTACAACATAACTCAGGTGAGTGCTCGCCAGGCACTCTGCCCAGAACATCTATTGGGTCGAATGAACGCATCGATTAGGTTCTTCGTTTGGGGCGTAATGCCAATTAGCGCTATCTCGGCAGGTGCATTCGCCACCTGGTTCGGAATCACCTGGGTGTTTGCAGTTGGTGCAGTCGGCGCTTTGTTTGCCACCTGGTTTGTCTTAGCTTCGCCGCTTCGAGGCATGAAAAACATCGTGGCCGAGGCCGAACAAAACTAAACTTGAGGCATGACTAACACTTTCGCTGGCAAGCACGCTTTCATCTCGGGTTCATCACGCGGCATTGGGGCACAGGTTGCCACCATGTTGGCAGCCCAGGGCGCAACCGTGGCAATCAACTACCGCGACAAGGCTGCTCGTGCACAGAAGGTTGCCGACGCGATCATCGCAGATGGCGGCAAGGCGATTGTTGTTGGTGCAGACCTAACCGATTACCCGAGCATTGATGCATTGGCCGAAACTCTAAAGTCAGAGTTCGGGGGGCTAGACCTGTTGGTGCTTAACGCATCAGGCGGAATGGAGACCGGCAAGGGCGAAGACTATGCGATGGTTCTAAACCGTGACGCACAGCTAAACCTGGTCAAGACCGCTTTGCCATTGCTAAGCGCAGGTTCACGCATCGTGTTTGTCACCAGCCACCAGGCGCACTTTATTCGCGAGACCCCGACCATGCCAGAGTATGTTCCAGTCGCACTTTCTAAGCGTGCCGGTGAAGACGCACTTCGCGAGCTGATTCCAGAGCTAACTGCCAAGGGCATCGAATTTGTTGTAGTTTCGGGCGACATGATCGAGGGCACCATCACTGCGACCCTGCTCGACCGTCTAAACCCGGGCGCCATCGATGCTCGCAAAGAGGCCGCCGGCAAGCTTTACAACGTTGAAGAGTTCGCCGCTGAAATCGTGAAGGCAGCCTCGGCACCGGTGCCAGCCAACAACACCGTTCTGATTGGCGACACCAGCTCTTTCAACAAGGGCTAATCGCCTCGGCGAATTACAAAAACCGCGAAAGGGCGACATGTCTATGTTTGGCCAGTCGCACTCGTCGGCTCAGCATGCTTCGCAGCATACAAACACTGAGCAATACAACGAATACAAGCGCGGGCACGACCACATAGCCAAAAATATCGCCGATTTGATGCAGGCCGGCAAGCCCATCGATGACACGGATGTGCAGTTGTGGATTGGCAACCATTACGAATTTGTTTGCCAGTTTTGGACACCAAACAAGATTGCCTACAAGTCGCTGGCACTTACCTATGTGATGGACCCTGCCTTCAAGGCAACCTACGAGGCCTATTCCGAAGGCCTTGCCAAATATATTCAGACCGCTATCAACTTTTGGGCCGAAGCAAACCTGAAGTAGTCTCGAAGCATGGGCGACGATCAGTATTTGGTGCTTTTCACGGTGATGAGTTTTACAGTGCTCAGCGCCGGCTCAATTGTGCTTAGCCTGATGACCCGTCTTGGTCGCGGCAACCGAGTTTTTGCGCTAATCATGGCCATATTCAGCATCGGCATGGGCGCATACATGTGGCTCGAATTTGCACCCGAGGGCCTGTTTATTGCGATTCTGGGGCTAGTTGCCCTGGTGCTTGCGGTTTTGCCAAGCCGAAAGAAAAACTCGGATGAGTAAAGACAATCGCGATAAACACGGGCGCTTGAAAAGAGCCGTCAATGAGATGCCAGCCGATGTGAAGCTGGCATTAGAGCAACGCGCCCTGCGAGCCGACTATGACCACCGACCTGCCTATCAACGCAATGATTATTTGAGTTGGATCATGCGAGCTGTGCGACCCGAGATTCGCCTTAAGCGCCTAAACCAAATGCTCGATGAGCTCGAAAAGGGTGGGGTTTACATGCGCATGGATCACCCGGCTTCAAAAAAATGAGCTGGTTATTTAAGAAAAAACGCGGAGCGAGTATGTCCGCCGCCTTTGGAGTGCTTGAGCAGATATTTCATCCGAGCGGCCACAGTGCCGCCTTGGTTCGTGAAGAGCAAGCAGAGGCTAGAAAACCCATGCCCTCGCCCGAAGATAAAGGCTTTGACGGTGTCAAGATTGTGATTCAGTTGCCAGCCACCAAAAAGCCCACGAATTCTGAATCCACCAATTGATGTCGCAGGTTGTCAATATATTTGGTGAATGCAGCTGTTTGTCGATGAAAACAAAGTCAAAGGCTTCACTATCGCGGCTACATTGGTGCCGGGAAATCAGATTAACTCTGCTCGCAAGCGCCTAAAGCAACTTTGTTTGAGCGGTCAAAGAAGCCTTCACTTTAGGAATGAAAGTGATTCACGTCGCCGAAAAATCATTAGCGAGATCCAATCGCTCGATCTTAAGGTTGCCATCATTCATGCGCATGGAGGGACAGTAGCCCAGAACCGGAAAATTTGCTTGGAGCGACTAGTCGCTCTCGCTGGTTCGTTGCATGTGTCCAAAATTATTCTTGAACTCGACGAGACCTATTTGGATTTTGACACCAAAGTTTTGATTAGAGCCATAGCGGCGATGAAACCAAAAACCGAAATCGTGTTTACGCACCTTCCTCGTCACGCTGAGCCGCTCCTGTGGGTGTCTGACGCTGTAGTCTGGTGCGAAAACAAAGGGGGAGAATTTCAGAGGCGCATCGAAGAAATGTTGATTCTTAGGGAAAAGAATGCCCTTTAAACGCGAAACTCGGCACGTCCACCGTCCGGAGGACTTCCGAGTTCACTTTGTCAGAACGCGTGCCCGACACACGATAACTATAAATCCCAGTTACGACATTTTCAAGACTTTGGCGGTTGCACCTCTTGAAATTCGCAGCGGCGAGTTGACTATTACCTTCACTTACCGAATGCGGAGTCTGCCAGAAGTTCGTCAATCAGGGCATGGCAGAATAGAAGCATGACTGCACACACTTCAGTAGCGACCATTAACACCAACCATGGCGCCATCAAAATCAACCTTTTCGGTAACCACGCACCTAAGACTGTCGAGAACTTCGAAGGTCTAGCAACCGGCTCAATTGAGTGGCGCGACCCTCGCACCGGCGACAAGCAGGTCGGCAAGCCGCTATACAACGGCGTTATCTTTCACCGCATCATTCAGCAGTTCATGCTGCAGGGTGGCGACCCAACCGGAACCGGTATGGGTGGCCCGGGCTACCAGTTCGGTGACGAGATTCACCCAGAACTAAACTTCAACGAGCCTTTCAAGCTAGCAATGGCAAACGCCGGCCCTGGCACCAACGGCTCACAGTTCTTTATCACCACCGCGCCAACCACTTGGTTGTTTGGCAAGCACACCGTATTTGGTGAGGTTGCCGACGAAGCATCGAAGGCTGTTTGCTTGGCGATCGAGGGTGTAGACACCGATGGTCGCGACAAGCCACTAGCCGATGTTGTTATCGAATCAATCACCATCGAGAAGGCCTAGTCTTCTTGCGCAACATCTTTAAGCAAAGCCCGGCCCGAGTAACCCTCGGGCTGGTTTTGCTTAACCTGGCCATTTGGGTTTTGCAGATTCTGCCGGGTGCCACCCTAACCAATCAGCTGGCCTTTGTGCCGCTGTCGGTTTATTCAGAGCCTTGGCGCATGATCACCGCCGGTTTTGCGCACAGCGAATCGAATCCACTGCACGTTTTGCTGAACATGTATTCGCTCTACATCTTCGGCTCGGTTCTTGAGCCACTGCTTGGCCGAGTGCGTTTTCTAGCGGTTTGGTTGCTATCGATCTTCGGTGGCTCGGTTGCAGTGATGTATTTGAACACCCCAGACACCTGGGTGCTCGGCGCATCATCCGGCGTATTTGGTTTGATGGCCGCCTATTTTGTAGTTCTTCGTGCGGTTGGTCAAAATTCTCGGGGTTTGATGGGTTTGATTGCCATCAACTTGGCGTTTGGCTTCTTGATGCCGGGCGTGAGCTGGCAGGCACACCTTGGCGGTTTGCTAGCAGGTGGCGCGCTGACCGCCGTTTATGCTCAAGGCAAGAGCAAGCGGGCGCAGTTGGTTGGAGCGATTGCCGTTGCTCTAATTTTTGTGGCACTCACTTGGTATCGCATGCAAACCATGTTGCTTGGCTAGTGAGCCTTAAAGAAAAATCCCCCGAGATGACTCGGGGGATTTTCTAATTTCTGGATTACTTCCAGCGGGTAGACATCATGAAACCGACCATGGCAATGCCGAAGCCGATCAAGATGTTCCAGTTCTCTAGATTCCAAGGGGTGCCTGCACCCAATGGGAACTGTGCGCTGGTTACGTAGTAGGTGATGATCCAAACTAGACCGAGCAGCATGAAGCCGAACATCAGTGGCTTAAACCAAACCGGGTTTGGCAGCTCTTCTGAACGCTCAGAGGTTACTTTTGGAGCCTTAGGCTTTGCGACCTTGGCTGGCTTCTTGCGACTAGTTGATTCAGGCATAACCGTAATTCTATCTGTTTGAGGTTTAGAACTTAACCATCGGCGATAACGACTTTGCACGCTCTGCAGCGCCCTTTAGCCCGATTGATTCGAGCCAGTTGCCAAGCATCTGGTAGCCACCCTCGGTGAGCACCGACTCTGGGTGAAACTGCACACCATAGATTGGCAAGGTCTTGTGCTGCAGACCCATGATGACACCGCCCTTTGAGTTCTCACCCTTGGCGGTGCGGCTGGTCACGATCAAATCCTCGGGCACTGTCGAATCAACCACTGCAAGCGAGTGGTAACGGGTGGCGGTGAAGGTGTTGGGCACATCTTTGTAAACCAAAGAGTTGTCGTGGGCAACCTGCGAGGTTTTGCCGTGCATAAGCTCTTCGGCGCTGGTCACGGTTGCACCCATTGCCTCGGCGATCGACTGGTGACCAAGGCAAACACCGAACACCGGCTGGCCAGACTCGAGTGCCAGTTTAACCACGGGAATCGAAAGACCTGCCTCTGCCGGTGTGCCAGGGCCCGGGCTAATCAAAACCGCGTCGTATTTGGCAAGTAGTGCAGGCAGATCGGCCTCAGCAACCACGTCGTTGCGAAGCACCTCGGTTTCGGCACCAAGCTGCTGCAGATAACCGTTGAGCGTGTAAACGAAGCTGTCGTAGTTGTCGAGAACCAGAATTTTTACCATGACAACCTACTGGTTACAGCCCACATAGAGCACGATGGCTGAACGCTGATCTGCCAATCCAGGCAGAATCGACTGGTCGGTCACGATGGTGCCGGTGGTGCCAGAGCAGACATCCTTGGTGGTAATTGAAACCGTGAAACCGACTTCAACGCTAGACATGATGTCGCGGGCCTCGCTGATGCTGAGGTTGCGAACGTCGGGAACGTTGACCTTGCCGTTTGAAATGATCAGGTTAACCACGGTGCCCTCGGCGACCTGCGAGTTGAAGACCGGGTCGGTCGAGATGACCTTGCCCGCCTCAACGTTTGGGCTGGCGGCTTGGGTGATTGTGCCAAGGGTCAGCTTTGCCGTGGCAAGCGCGGTTGCGGCCTCGGCCTCGGTCATGCCGGCCAGGTTTGGCAACGCGACAGTGTTTTTGCCCGACGAGACATAAACCGTGATCACAGTTTTTTCGGGTACCTTGGTGCCGGCAACCGGGTCGGTGCGAATAATGGTGTCGGCAGGCACGGTTTCGCTTGTTTCATAAACCTTAGAAACCATTAGACCCTGTTGGGTTAAGGTCACATAACCATCTTGATAAGTGGCGTTGACAACGTTGCCCACCTCGATTCCCGCGCCACCTGGGTTCACGTTTAGGTTAAAGCTGCCAAGGGTGAACAGCCAAACAATCAAACCAACCAGGATAACCGCAGCGGCCGATCCGCCACCCCAAAGTAGGCGCGGTGATGGCTTGCCCGACTTGGCAAAGGTTTGGGCAGCGCTTGCGTTCGACCCGGTGTCGGTTGGAAGTTCGACTCCGAGAGTTGCAAACGGGTTGGTCATGGGCTCACTAACGACCTCGGTTGGGTTTGAGGCTGGAGCGGTTGCGACTGGTCTTTCTGGAGCAACGTATGCCTGAGGCATGACGCTGGTGGCATCGCGAGAAGCCTCGGCCAACAGAGCCTCAAAGTCGTCTTCGACAACTTCGGGAATTGGTGTTGGTTCGGGCGCTGTCTGCTCGGTCGGAGCCTCTGCCTCTACGTTGGTTCCAAAGATCGCCTCAAAATCGTTTTCGGGGGCGATCTCCTCGGCAACAGCCTCTGGCTCAACAACTGACGCGACCTCGGCTGGTGCCTCGACCACGGCGGTAGGTGCGGTGAACGGCGAACCGTTGGCAGCAGCAACCAGGTGCTCGCGGAATTCTTCGGCGCTCTGAAAGCGCTCGTTGCGGTCTTTGGCTAGGGAGTGCAAAACCACCTGGTCAAGCTCTGGTGAGATGCTCGCATCAAACTGCGATGGAACCGGAACTGCCTCGGAAACGTGCTGATAGGCAACCGAAACCGCGGTTTCACCTTTGAAGGGTGGGCGGCCGGTAAGCATTTCGTAAATCAGAACACCGGTTGAATAAAGGTCGGTGCGTGCATCGACCGACTCACCCTTGGCTTGCTCTGGCGAGAAATACTGGGCGGTTCCCATGATGCCGCTGGTGTGCGCCATGGTTGCCGAAGAATCTGAAACTGCGCGGGCAATGCCAAAATCCATCACCTTTACGGCACCGGTTTCGGTAATCATGATGTTGGCCGACTTGATGTCGCGGTGAACCACACCGGCGCGGTGTGAGAATTCGAGAGCGGTCAAAACACCGCTGGCATAGTCGATTACCTCTTGTCGGGTCAAGCGACGATCGTGCAGTAGATCGCGAAGCAGCTTGCCCTTCACGAACTCCATCACGATGAACGGGTGTTTTAACTCGTTGCCGTGAGCATCTGTGGTTATGTCTTCTCCGGCGTCATACACGCGCACAATGGTCGGGTGAGCCATGCGAGCCGAGGCCTGTGCCTCTTGGCGAAAGCGAGCTTCGAAGCTTGGGTCGTTGGCCAAGTCTGACTTGAGCAGCTTGATTGCAACGGTTCTGCCCAGGCGGGTGTCGATGCCTTCATACACATCGGCCATGCCACCGCGACCGATGAGTTGACCCAACTCATACCGGCCTGCGATTACCCGCTGGTTTTCAGACAACTTTGTACTCCACTCTTGATCAAACTTCGCTTCCCAAGTCTACGCAAATAGCCTGAATTTATTGTGACGGGGTTGGCGAGGGGGTCTCGCCAGAAGTGTCGGCAACGTAGTAGAAAATCTCGATTGTCGAGCCCGACATCAGGTTGCCAAGTGGCTTTGCGTCATAGACATCCATGACCCTTGGGTCGTCGGCCGGCACAATTTCGCCTGGGCTAGCCAAAACCTTGAGACCCTTTTCACTCAGCATGGTTTGCACGTCGACCACATTTTGACCCTCGATGTCGCTGAGCAGCACCTGCACATTGGTTGGGCTGGCCGAAGGCGTTGGGCTGGCCGAGGTGCTGGCCGTTGCCCAACCCGGCACCGTGACAGTCTCGGTGGGGGTTGGCTGCATCGAGGTTGTGATGATGGCAATCACGATCGAAAGCGAAGTCACCGCAATCACTGCAATCAGGGCAATCCAGGGCCAAACCACCGGCTGCTGAATCGGTGAAGGGGCGGTGGTTGCCGCGGTTTCGAGCACTGCCGTGCGGTCACTCACGGCCGGCTGTTGCAAAAGCTGAGTAGCCGCCGAATTAATCGGCGCGGTAGTCATCATCGACTCTGCCCGCTTGGCAAGTGCCAGGGCACTCTCTGGTCGCTGGTTTGGCTTTTTGGCAAGACAACTCATCACCAGGTTGGCGATTCTTGGGTCAATGTTGGCCGGTAGAGCTGGCGGGGCTTCGTTGATCTGTGCCATGGCAATGGCCATCTGTGATTCACCGGTGAATGGTCGTTTGCCGGCAAGAGCCTCATAGGCAACGATTCCAAGCGAATAGATGTCGGTCGACGGGCTAGCCGGTTTGCCGGTTGCTTGTTCTGGCGAAAGGTATTGCACAGTGCCCATCACCTGACCGGTGGCGGTTAGGCCCACCTGGTCGGCAACTCGGGCAATGCCAAAGTCGGTGATCTTTACGTGCCCCTCGGGCGTGATCAGCAGGTTGCCCGGCTTAATGTCGCGGTGCACAAGCCCAGCTTCGTGCGCCTCAAAAAGGGCCCGGCCAGTCTGAGCAATTATGTCGAGCACCTTGTCGCCGGGCAGAGTCTTTTCTTTTTCAAGGATGCGCGCAAGTGAGTCACCTGGAACTAGCTCCATCACCAGGTAGGCGGTGCCAGAATCTTCGCCGTAGTCATAGACGTTTGCGATGCCCTCGTGGTTAACCATGGCGGCGTGACGTGCCTCGGTGCGAAAACGCTCGAGAAAGCCCGGGTCGCCTATGAACGCTTGCTTCAAGATCTTGATAGCAACATCGCGCAAGATCTCCTCGTCTTGTGCCTGCCAATCCTCG
>JACCDU010316539.1_pt1 | contig 11159 bp, 12 predicted proteins | sample 7446081 | NCBI WGS metagenome assembly JACCDU01 (sample SAMN15323447, study PRJNA562643) | freshwater metagenome | isolation source: river surface water | place: USA:Blue River Watershed | collected 2017-08-17
GTGGTGGGGACGCCTCTCTTCGTCTATTTCGGCAGCTTGTCCGACCGCGTGGGTCGCAAGAAAGTGATGCTGGGCGGGATGGCCCTCGCTGCGCTCGGGTACTACCCCTTATTCTCTTGGATGGCCACCATCGTCTCTGAAGAGGGCACTTTAATCAACGGCTCCATCTTCCTAACCTGGACAGGCAAGCTCGAATTAGCTTTCATTTGCAGCTTATTGGTGAGTTTCGCGGCGATGGCCTACGGCCCGATCGCCGCCTTCCTCGTCGAACTTTTCCCCACCAAAATCCGCTACACCTCCCTTTCCATCCCATATCACTTTGCTAATGGAGTGTTCGGCGGTTGTGCCCCATTTGTGGCCACCTGGCTAGGATCCATCACTCACTCGAATTTTGCTGGATTGTTCTATCCCATCGCCCTAGCGGCCTTAACGGTCATCGTGGGCGTGATTTATTTGCCTGAAACGAAGGGAAAAGCACTGAGTGACTAAAATAGGACTTTTCCATTAATTCGGTGGACATATTTTGAAATATCCCCTTTAAATAAATATGCTTTGGCGATAAACTAAAATGGGGGTATCTTTGTTTCTGAAAAACATTTTTCTGAGAACATTATTTTGTGTGACTCAGAATGGCGAAGCATTAGAGAAAGGTAGAGCAAATCAAGTGTTTTTTCTTGTTAATAATGTTAGGATTACTTATAAAATCAATTTTAGGCATTTTTAAAAAATCGTACGCAATTCAACAATATAAAACAATTATACAACAAAGTTGTACGGTATGATTTTTTGGATCTTAAAGTTAATTATCCCGCTTTTTACTTTTAATTGTTAAGAAATGTTTGAAATTTTAGCAGTGATTCCAGCGCGATTCGATAGCACACGTTTTCCAGGAAAGCCATTAGCCGATTTGGTTGGGAAACCTATGATTCAACATGTTTGGGAAAAAGTTATTGCTGTTGTTCCAGCAGTTGTTGCAACAGATGATTATCGAATCGCTGATGCTGTATGTGGTTTTGGAGGGAAAGTTATAATGACTTCAAAATCTTGTCCTAATGGAACAAGTCGGGCAGCTGAAGTTCTTGCTAATTGGGAAGGGGAATCTCCTCAAATTATACTCAATATTCAAGGTGACGAACCCTTAGTGCAAGAAGAGGATATTAGAAAATTAATTCAACTTATGCACCAGCCAGATGTTGAAATTGGAACGCTTGTGACAAAGGCAACTAAGTTAGATCTAGTGTCACCTAATAATTGTTTTGTTGAATTTAGTGAAGATGGCTTGTGTTTGAGTTTTAGTCGTTTACCTAATGGTTCCTCTGATCAATTCTGGCGTCATATTGGTATGTATGGCTTTCGCAGTGAGGTACTTAAGAAAATTGTTTGTCTTTCGCCTACATTCGGAGAGCTAAATGAACGCCTTGAGCAGCTTCGATGGCATGAATCTGGGTATAAAATTTATTCTGCAGTTGTTTCTGCAACTGGACCTGGAGTTGATTGTATTGAAGATTTAATTGAAGTTAGAAAATTACTTATGCCATAATATTGTCCTAAATGTTAAAATAGGTTACCGTATGATATTTACTTAATCAAAGGATTTACATCATTTCTAATTAAAAATTTGTTATATTATCAAAAAGTAGATGCATTTTTTTAAATTTAATATTTGCAAATTAAATTCATAATTTTGATGTATTTTTTTGTTAAATTAAATATGCTAGTACACTAATTAAAATATATTTAATGAAGTTTTGTTTATTTATTTTGTCAGCATGTCATTCGATAAGTAGAAATAAAATTGAATGGAAGCGTCGCGAAAAGGAATTGTTTAGAACAATATCTTTTCATGAAATGAGATATCCTGATTTAAAAATATTTATTCTTGATAGCACTATAAAAGACAATCAAATTTTTTACCCTAATTTATTAAATCGGTTGATTGAAAATCATGAGTTTGGATATAGCATCGATATACTTACCTTAAAAACTTCTAGTACTGATATTCGTGAATACAATAGAAAACTAAAAAAATTGTGCTTAAAATTCGGGTTTAATTCTTATTTTGCAGTTTTCTCAGGTAATTATTTAGCAAATATTAATGTAGAATTTTACACATCTTGTACAAAAGACCAACGTTTTATGATTCATGATTATGATACAGGGGAATTTATTTTGAATGATGAAGTAATTTTTTCATCAAATCTGAAATCTGAAACTGACTTAAATGAATATGTTGTTAACGATCAATTAGTTATATTTAATGTTTCAAAAGACTTAATATCATGATAAATTTATTTGAACCCAAAATTGAAGAGAGGGCTATATCTAATATAATGGACGTCTTCGAGTCCAAATGGCTTGGACGCGGATCATATGTGACTAAATTTGAAGAGAAGTTGCACGACTTTACAAGATTAAATATACGTATGATTTCATGTGCAACTGATGCTATATTTGGGATTCTAAGTGTTATGAAATTTACAGAAGGAAGTGAAATAATATTGCCTACAAATTCATTTCCAGCAGTAATTTCTGCAATTGTGGAGATGAAATTATTCCCTGTTATAGTTGATATTGAGCCCAATGGCAATATTTCTATTTCTTCTTTGTTAAATGCGTTGAGTCCTAAGACTTCTGCAATTTTTTTAACACATTATGGTGGTACACCTGTAGATGTAAAAACTATTCGTAGTCAAATCCCTGAAAATATAAAGATTTTTGAAGATTCAGCATGTGCTTTTGGTACATTTGTAACTGATGGCCATGTTGGATTTGGTAGCGATTTTTCTTTATATAGCTTTGACGCTATGAAGTTATTGACAGCAGGAGAAGGAGGAGGTTTTACCACAAAGGACGACGAGCTTTTTGAAGCCTTGAAATCTTATTTTTATTTAGGATTGCCAAGTAGTGAGAAAAGTGGTTTAGATGCAAGCAAATCCAAATCAAGGTGGTGGGAATATAATTTAGAACGTGTTGGCGTAAGAAGTGTGTTTACAAATTTTAATGCTGCAATTGGGTTAGCTCAGTTTGAAAATCTACAAAATGCTTTAACACGTAAGGCCGATATTTATTCGTACTATAAAAATAGTTTACGAAATGTAGATATTTTAGACCAAGGACACGAAGAGGTAGTTACACACAGCAATTATTTTTTCACAGTTTCATCAAAAAGGAGGGACGATTTAGCAGCCTATTTGTTGGCAAATGGTGTATATACAAGTCTTCGATATAGTAATTTGGCAGAAATGAGTTTGTATAGAGGCTGTGTTCGTGGAAGTCAAAAGAATTCTAAAGTTTTCTATGAAAATGCTTTAAATATTCCAATTCATCAGCACTTAAGTGATTCTGATGTAGAGAAAATTGTAAATTTGATAAATGTATTTTAACTGGCTTTTTTGGTTTTTAAGGGCTTTTCTGTTTAGAATATTCTCATTAAATAGAATAAAATTTAAATATTTTGGCAGGCCAATTTCAATTTTGGGTATTAAAAATTTTAGTACAGGTAGTGATGTAGGTGTTTATCCAGGAGCTAGAATAGAGATTATTAGTGGGCAATTGTCTATTGGAGAAGGAACTCGCATAGGGCACAATTTTTTCTGTGAAACTAGTGGCGGTAGAATTATAATTGGCAAAAATGTTACCATCAGTGCCAATTGTTTTATTGGGGCAACAGACTATAATTGGTCCACAGAAAGACAATCTAAATTCAAGCAAAAGGGCAAAATTAATAGAGATGTTACAATTGGAGATAATGTTTTCATTGGTTTTGGCTCTTGTATTTTGCCTGGATCGATTATTGAAGATAATGCTGTTATAGGGGCTAATTTGGTGGTCTCAAAAAATGAGAAGATTTCTGGGGTATATACAGGAAAGAAAAAATTATGAATATAGTATTGGTAGGATATGGAATAAGAGACTTTGTTTTTTACAGTTCATTAAAAAGAATGAAAAACTGGTCATTTAATTTGAAATTACAATATCGTGTCCCTTTTATTTTTGCGCCAGTCTATATTTTTTATAATTGGCAATTAGCAAAAGATTGTTTTAATAATTTGCCGTCTACTTTTAGAGAACGGTCTATGTTTTCTTTGCCTTCTATTTTTTGTTATATTGGCTATCTTCGAAAATCTATACTGAATTCTGATGTAATAATTTTACAAGGGAGAGATAGGTATTTTGAATTTGTCGCATTTTTTTTGGCAGGAAGATTTAATAAAAAAATTTATTTTTTTGAATCTGCTTTCCCTGGGTATATTTATTTGAGTTTAAATGGTGTTTCCGGTGATGCAAATTTGTTACAATCTATACCTCAGGATTTCGAAGAATTTTACCCTGATGCAGATTTGCCAATTATAGAATATTTTAGATTTGCGTTTTCTCAAATTTTTGCTTTTGGTCATAGGTTAGAATTTAACTTCGTATATAATAAAATTATTAATATTGTTAAACTCAACAATTTGTATGCTACCACTAGCTTTAATATTTCTAACTCAGTTATATTTTTAGGACAGGTTGAAAGTGATGTTAACCATAAAAAATTTGGTATTTCATTACCCCAAATTGAATCATTTCTAAATAATAAGTTTAGAAATTGTAGTAAATATTTGAAATTTCATCCACGCGAGCCTTTTAACACTGTTAATGAATATCTATTTAAAACTATTGACAATTTAGAACCATTGAATTGTAGTTTATTTGAATTGGTTGGGAAGAATAATATATTTATAACTGTCAATTCAACTTCAGCTTTAGAGATTAAGTATCTTTATCCTGATGAGGTTATTTTTGTACTAGGAAATTCTTTTTTCGAAAAATATGTTTCAGATAATAGGGAATTAAACAATTGTAAAAACATAATTAATTATTTAATACCAAGTGGTTATCGGCTTGGAAGGAATTATTTTTCATTTAATTTTAAAAGAACGCTTGAGAATGTTTTATAACAGACTATTACAAAAGAATGAGTTGAGTTTTATGCTTGGTGTTAATGTATTGGATGACTATGGAGTTATTCAGGAGGTAGCAGGTGAGTTGAATAAAATTAAAAATGATTTGGGAATTAATTTTATTTTCAAGGCAAGTTGGGATAAAGCAAATCGAAGTTCAATTCATAGTTATAGAGGACTCGGATTATCAGAATCTAAGAAATTTTTTTCAAAAATTAAACTAGATTATGGATTTGAAATAATAACCGATGTCCATGAAATTGGGCAGGCTATTTCACTTTCAGATGTTGTAGATATTTTTCAACTGCCTGCTTTTTTATCACGTCAGACGGACTTAGTTGTCGATATTGCTTCGGTAGGAAAGCCTGTGAATATTAAAAAGGCGCAATTTCTTGCACCTGATCAAATGATACATATTATTAATAAATTTAAAGAAAGTGGTAATGAGAAGTTAATGATATGTGAAAGGGGACATAGCTTTGGGTATAATAATTTGGTCGTGGACTTTTTAGGTCTTGATTATATGAAAAAGACTATGGGCTGTCCAATCGTACTTGATGTTACGCATAGTCTTCAAATGCGAGGACATGGTGAAGCGGCAAGTGGCGGTAGATCTGACCAGGCAAAAGTATTAGCTTTGGCTGCTTCTGCGGCCGGTATTGATTGCCTTTTTTTAGAAACACACCCAGATCCAAGTATTGCAAAATGTGATGGCCCGAGTGCTACTAAATTATCAGATTTGAAGGATTTAATAATGGATTCAATTAGGGTTTATAATAGTATAAAATAAATTATGAAAATTTTAGTTTTGGATGTTGATGGAACGCTCACTGATGGGGGTTTGTATTATGATAATGCAGGTCAAGATTTTCAAAAATTTCATGTTAGAGATGGTATGTATTTAAAGTTGATTCAAGAAATGGGTTTTGTTGTTCATATATGTAGTGGACGCACTACTGAATTTGTAAAAAAACGTTTTGCGGATTTCACTGATATTACTTATCATTCTAACGTTCAAAATAAGATTGAAATAATACGTCAAATTAATGATGGGGAAGTATCAGAGCCTTTTTTTGTTGCTATTGGTGATGATATAAATGATATTGATCTTTTTAAGATCGCTAATTTATCTTTTGCAGTTAAAGATGCAGTTGAAGAATTAAAAGAAGTTGCTACCAAAACTTTATCAATTAATGGTGGTTGTGGTGTTTTGTACGAAGTATGGGGGCTGTTAAAATCAAATTATAATGAATTTTGAAAAATATTTTATGGACTTGGTTAAATCATTTAGTCATATTAGAGATTCAAATGATGAATTAAAATTAATTGTTGATAGTATTTCTAATTGTGAAGGCAAGGTAATTGTTAGTGGGTTGGGAAAAACAGGAATTATAGGTAAGAAATTTAGTGCTACATTAAGCTCTTTAGGAATTCCTTCTTTTTTTCTTCATTGTACTGAAGCTGTGCATGGTGATTTAGGAGTGATAGGTAGTAGTGATTTGTTAATTTTGATTAGCCAAAGTGGTAATTCGCCCGAAATAGTAAGCATGATGTTGGCTTTAAAAAGTTTTAATAATAATATTGTCGGTATTACCTCAAATATTAATTCTCAATTAGCAAAAGGTGCTGATTTGACATTAAACTTAGGAGTTTTAGTGGAATGTGAAATGCATAAATATGCTCCTACCTATAGTACAACTGTTTTATTAGCTGTTCTAGATTTTATTGCTCTAAAGTCTTCAGAAGCTCTCACAAAGGGAATTTTGGATTTTTCACGAAATCATCCTGGTGGAACTTTAGGTAAATCGCTAAGAGAATCTTTACGAGAATTTTTAGTTGATGCTACTCAATACGTTGTAAGTATAGGAGTTAGCTTTCAGGAGTTGTCTAGAATTATGGGATTGTCAGGATTTGGATGTGCATTAATAATCGATCAGGGTAGAATAGGCATAGTTACTGATGGTGATTTAAGAAGAATAATAAATGGTTCAGGAAAGTTCGATTTATTTCTAGTTGAGGATATGATAAATTGGAACCCTATTATTATATCAGAATTGAATTTAGATTATGTTATGCGTGAATTTGATAATAGTGGCGTAGCATTTTTATTGTTTAAAGAATCAGAGACTATTTATTTTCTTAAGAAATTTTAATGGCTAAAATAACACATGTTGTAGGTCCAAAATTTTTTGGATACGCTAATGCAATTGCGATTAATCTGGACGCGGAATATATTAATGAATTGTTTACTGACAATTTTATTATTAAAATACTTATTAGGCTAAGGCTTGGATTTTTATTTAAATTTATACAAAATAAATATTATTCAAGGCTTAGTAGTAAATTACGAAAATTAGATACAGCCTCTGTTCTTTTTGTTGATATTGAATTTGTTCCTTTATATTTCTTAAAAGAACTTGAAAATTGTGGTATTCAATACCGGATTTATTTATGGGATTCAGTCAAGAATAAACCAGTATTTAACAAATATTTGAATTTTAATATTAATTATTGTTCAACATTTGATTATTTGGATAGTATTAATTTAGGTATACCATTAATTAATTTATTTTCTGAGGATGTATTTAGAGATTTAAGAGGTTTAAGAATCGAAAAAGGCGTATTTGTTGGGACACTTCATTCTGTCCGGCCCAAGTATATAAAGTTGTTTATAGATGCAGGATTTAAATTTGATTTTGAAAATTGTCATTTTTATTACTACAATCCTTTACTTGCGATAATTAGATCTATTTTTGATGCGGATTTCAGGTATTTTTATTTAAAAGGGCTTATCAAATATAATTCTATAAGTAAAGAAGAAATCAATATTAGATTTAATAAATGCAAATGGGTATTTGATATTGCACATATTGGTCAATCCGGCCTAACCTCTAGGACATTTGAGGCTCTTAGTTCTGGATCAATAGTATATTCAAATAATAAATATTCATCAGAAATTTTAAAAAATTTTACTGATAGAATACTAGTTTATGATATCGAAAATCTTGTTGATTTTTATACAATATCAAATAACTATGGAGATGTAATTAATAATCAAGATATCAGTACTTTAGGAATTGATTATTTTTGCTCTCAGCTGAATAGCTTGTTTAATGAAAATTAGTGCATCAGCATTATATACTATCGGTGGAGCAGCCATTAGTATATTTTCTATCTTGTTTTTGAAATTTTATTTTAAAGAGGATTATGTTCAATTACGTGAGGTTATTATATTTGGATCTACACTTGGCGTTTTATTGCCTTTTGGTTTAGACAGTGCTCATTTTTTATTAAGGAATCCTAGGCCAATATTTGCTTTAATTTTTTGGCTCACTCTGATATTATTTGTAACCTCAATTGTCGCTATAACTAATTTTTCTTCGATTTTTCTAGTTTTCTCTATTCTAATAGCGCTTTCAATTCTTGCATCTGCTTTATTTAGATTCAAATCATTAGATTATTTTTATTTATTTAATAATGTGGTTTTTAAAATTCTGCAGATTTTACTACTAATTTTTTGGCATTTATCTCCAATTTTTTTTTACATAACCATATTTTTTTCTTCTTTATTTATTTTGTATCGAACTTTTAAATTTAAATATTTAGTCTCATTTAGTTTTTTTTTTATTGGGCTTCAGGGTTTTATAATAAGCCAATTTCTAAGGTTGCCCTATGTTGTACCTTTTTGGAATAAAAGTCAATATTTTTATTTTGACATTTTCATAAGTATAAGTGGTGTTTTGTGGTCGCTTAATCTTATATATGATAGAATGAATGAAGGTAATTTAGCGGTTAAATCTTCTAATAGTTTTGATTATTTTAGATTTTTTTGGAAATATCAAGTTGTGGTATTGTTGATAATATTTTATTCTATTTCAGTTTATAGTGGTTTAAATTTATTGTCTATTGAAGCCCTTATTTTGATCTTAGGATTATCTATATTGAATTCACTGCCTCCAATATTAAAATATAGTAATAAAATAGAAGTGCTTATATTTTTATTCATTTTGGTTTTAAATAATATTATATTTCAAATATTTTTGAAAGGATTTTCTGGCCTTTTTCTCTTTTTTTCTAGTATTTTTTTATATTTTGCATATTTTGTATACTTCATTAAATTTCGAAATACTATTGTATGATTTTAGGGGGGTGGAAGAAACCATTATCAGGCTTTTTAATAATTAATTTAATTATTTTTGCAGGGTTTTATTTTTCGGAATTACCTTTCTCCTACCTTTATGAGGATTCTTTGAGAAAATATTATCTTTTAGCAATTGAACGAGAATCAATTCTTTATTTTTTAATATTTTTATTATTCCCTGATAAGGATTTACGGATGTTTCGTTTGAAAGGAGAAAGTTTAATTTATTTTATTTCTCTAATATTTTTGACATTAGAATTGTTTTTTCTGGATTTTAGTTTTTCAGAGTATAATGAAAATCCCAATAAGGGAACAACATTATTTGAATTAGGCACTTTACTTTTTATATTATCTACATGGCGAAATAAATTTTTCTCTCAGCAGTTTTTGATTGGCTTTTTTTTAGTTATTTTAATTACTGTTATTTCAGGAAAGCGTATGTCACTTTCATTTATATTTATGCGCATTCTTTATAATTCGTCAATTAATATTAGTTTTATTAAATTTTATTTACTTGTTTCTTTGTCATTTTTATTACTCACAATTTCAAGTTTTTTTAGGGAGGGTATTTTAGATTTTACTTTTATTGCTAGTAATGCTATTTTGTCTAGTAATCACGGAGGTGTTTTGCATGCTGCTGGGGTCTATCTTGAAGCTGATGCTTTAATTAATTGGCAGCTAAGGTTTAAGTTATTTTTTTATAATTTAATTGCTCCATGGTTTTTTTCGTTAAGTTTTCTTCCTGCTGAGGCATCTATTAATGTATATTTTATTGAAAAATTTAGGCAAATTCAAGGTAATGGTGGATTTGTTTCTTCTTATTTTAAATTTTTTGGAATTGATTATTTTGCAATAGTTTTACCTGCTATTGTTTTCAAATTTTTTAAAAAGTACATAGTTTTTGAATTATCTGGTTTAATTGTTTTTATAATATCAAACAGATTTTTTTTTTATAATATAGCTTCATCAATTAGATTAATTTCATTAACACTTACTATTTATTTTATTTCTTTTATTGTTATTTCCAAGTGTAATAAATCAACCATTTGACATAAGTCAATTTTTTCAAGGTTTTATCGAATTTAATTAGAGCTTTTTACCCAAATTTAATTTGTAGAGTTTATGCATGATCAAAGAAATAGAATTATTCAATTTTTTTACAAGGTAAATTTTCTTTCTTTTTATTCTAATTTTAGTGATATAGGAGAGTTTCATTCAGTTCTTGACGTTGGGTCTGGGACAGGTTTTCTAAAACAAATTTTTGATAATACTAGTATTAGTTATCAAGGTATTGAGTCTGATTTAGATGCATATCATACTGCGTGCAATCTATACGGTAAATCTGGTTTTATAAATGGTTATTTTCCAAGATGTTTTGATACAGAAATTCCTAAATTTGACTTAATTCTTGTCTTAACATGTATTGATGAGGTACCAAATGTAAAAGAATTTCTAGATGGATTGAAAGAATGTATGCATGAGACTAGTTTATGCTATATTGCCGTTCGTAACAAAAATTTTATTATCAATAAATTGAAAATTGGTTTAATTAAAGAAAATTTAAAAGGACGTTCAAAGATTAGTTTAAGCGACTTGACTTATTTACAATGGACAAATGTTTTTATTGATAATGGATTTACAATTGTTCAAGATGGTAAATATTTTAGGCCATGGTTAACAGGTTTTAATCTGGCCGGAATTAAAAATGTTTTTTATAGATTATTTTCTTACCTAGTTAAAACAGATAAAAGCTATATGAATTTTTTTATTTTGAAACTTTAGTTCTTAAATATTTAGAAGTCATTATTACACTCGTTTTTAAGTATATTTTGTTAATATTCGCCCATGGCTTATCTATTCACCTCTGAGTCGGTTTCTGAAGGACACCCAGATAAAGTAGCTGATCAAATTTCTGATGCGTTAATTGACCATTTTATGGCTTTTGACCCCACTTCTAAAGTGGCTTGCGAAACGCTTGTAACAACAGGTCAAGTAGTTTTAGCCGGTGAGGTGAATACAACGACGTATTTAGACGTTCAAGCGATTACACGTGAAGTGATTCGCAAGATCGGTTA
>JACCDU010116409.1_pt1 | contig 11154 bp, 13 predicted proteins | sample 7446081 | NCBI WGS metagenome assembly JACCDU01 (sample SAMN15323447, study PRJNA562643) | freshwater metagenome | isolation source: river surface water | place: USA:Blue River Watershed | collected 2017-08-17
CGTCCGTGCCGACGAGCTGGAGAAGCCGGGTCTGCTGCAACGCTATACCGTGAACATTCAGGATCTGGTGATCAAGGGTCTGGAGTTCGTGGGTGTGCCCTATCGCCGTGGCGGCAATACCGTGGAATCCGGTCTGGATTGCAGCGGTTTTACGCGCCTGGTCTTTCTGGATTCCAATGGTATTGACCTCCCCCGCACCGCTGCCGAACAGGCGCATGTGGGTACCAATGTCAGTGCTGAAGAGCTGAAACCGGGTGATCTGGTGTTCTTTAACACGATGCGTCGTGCTTACTCGCACGTGGGCATTTACTTGGGTAACAACCAGTTTGTGCACGCGCCGAAGCCGGGTGCCGAGATCCGCGTCGAGAATATGCAGCAGTCGTACTGGGTCAGCAAATACAATGGTGCGCGTCGTCTGGACGGCGTGACCGCAGCGCCGAGCCGTGCACTGTCTTTCTAAGCTGATCGACCACTCCGAACAACGCCGCCCGCTTTACTGACTGGCGGCGTTTTTGTTTGAGCGTTGTCCGAGGTCTTCAGACCATGTCCGAGGCACTGATCCACTTCTACACCACCGCCCCCTACGATTGCAGCTACCTGCCCGACCGGCAGGCCCGCTCGCAGGTGGCGATTCCGCCGGAACACATCGACGATCAGGTTTATAGCACGCTGGTTCAGCGCGGTTTTCGTCGGAGCGGCCAGTTTACCTATCGCCCCCACTGTGACGGCTGTCAGCGTTGTATTGCGGTGCGTGTGCTGGCCCAGGATTTTGTGCCGGACCGAACGCAGCGCAAAATCGTAAACCGTTTTAACAAGCCGGGGTTCACGCAGGTACGGGAGCGCCCACTGGCGTTTGACCCGGAGCACTACGCGCTCTACCGCGCTTACCAGCAGTCGCGCCACCCCAACGGCGGAATGGATGACGACGATGCGGATCAATACACGCAGTTTCTGCTGAGCAGCGGTGTTGATACCCGCCTGATCGAGTTTCGCGTTGAAGGCCGACTGGTCATGGTGTCGGTGATGGATGTGCTGGCCGATGGGTTATCGGCGGTCTATACTTTTTACGATCCGAGCGACGCCAAAGCCAGCTACGGTACTTATGGCATTCTCTGGCAGATTATTCAGTGCCAGTACAACAACCTGCCTTATCTGTACCTGGGTTACTGGATCGCCGAAAGCGACAAGATGGCCTATAAGGCACGCTTTCAACCGATGGAGATGCTGGACGACGGGCGCTGGATTAAAATGCCGGGTTGTGCCGATCAATTTTGCGGCCGCCCTGACGGCGACCTTGAGAAACCATGAACCTCTACCCTCTGCTCCGCCCCCTGCTTTTTTGTCTATCACCGGAAACCGCCCACAATCTGAGCTTGAATGCGCTGGATCAGGCGGCCCGACTGGGCGTGCTGAAGCAGACGCTGCCGCCTGATCCGGTGACAGTGATGGGCATCACGTTCCCCAACCGCGTCGGCCTGGCCGCCGGTCTGGATAAAGACGGCGCGCATATCGACGGCCTGGCCGCGATGGGTTTCGGCTTTATTGAAATCGGCACGGTCACGCCGAAGCCGCAACCGGGTAACCCGCAACCGCGTCTGTTTCGTCTGCCCGCTCACGGAGCCCTGATCAACCGCTTCGGTTTTAACAACCAGGGCGTGGCCAATCTGGTGGCCAATGTGCAGGCCAGCCAGTTTGTGAAGAACGGCGGTATTGTCGGTATCAACATCGGCAAGAATGCGGCCACCCCGATTGACCGGGCCAATGACGATTACCTGATGGCGCTGGAGGCCTCATATGCCCATGCGCACTATGTGACGATTAATATTTCCAGCCCGAATACGCAGAATCTGCGCTCACTGCAGCAGGACGATGCACTGGAAGCGCTGCTCGCCGGGTTGAAGGACAAACAGCAGCGTCTGGCCGATCAGCATGGCCGTTACGTGCCGCTGGCGCTGAAGATTGCCCCGGATCTGGATGATCTGCAGGTGGAGGCGATTGCCTCGGCCGTGCGCCGCCACCGCTTTGATGCGGTGATTGCCACCAACACGACGCTGGAGCGCGCCGCCGTGATGGGCGACCCGCATGCCGGTGAGACCGGTGGTCTTTCGGGTAAACCGGTGTTTGAGAAATCAACGGCCGTGCTGGCCGCCCTGCACCAGAAGCTGGCTGGCGAACTGCCGCTGATTGGCGTGGGCGGTATTGCTTCGGGCGAAGACGCAATTGCCAAACGTCAGGCCGGGGCTGATCTGGTGCAGATTTATACCGGATTGATTTACCAGGGACCCGCTCTGATTCGTGATGTCGGTGAAGCGATGATTCAATATCGACGCCAGCAGCACCGGCCGAACATCTAAGTCACCTCCACCAGGCTTTATGCACAAAGACCGCACAAAACCCGCGGTCTTTGCAACAAAAGTGCATATGCTTATAGCGAAAGTGTGTTGCAGCACACCACAACGGGGCGGATAATGCCGCCATACATCGTAACTTCCCTTATAAACGTGCTGTGAACGTGGGCTGATGACCGAATATCTCTTCATTCTGATCGGTGCTGTACTGGTCAATAACGTGGTGCTGGTCCGCATTCTGGGCCTGTGCCCGTTCATGGGCGTTTCCAAGAAGTTAAGCACAGCCTACGGCATGGGTGCCGCCACGACCTTTGTGCTGACACTGGGCACCGGCGCCAGCTACATTATCGATCATTACTTGCTGATACCGTTTGGCCTGGAATACCTACGCACCATTTCGTTCATTGTCACGATTGCGGCACTGGTCCAGCTGACCGAACTCGTGATCCAGAAAACCAGCCCGATGCTGCACCAGGTACTGGGCATCTACCTGCCGCTGATCACCACCAACTGTGCCGTCCTGGGTGTACCCCTCATTAACGTGAGCCAGGACAACGGCTTTATCGCCTCGCTGCTGTTTGGCGCGGGAAGCTCGATTGGCTTCTCACTGGCACTGATTCTGTTTGCCGGCGTCCGCGAACGTGTGGAAGCGGCCGATGTGCCACTGTACTTCCGCGGTGTGGCCATCGCCATGGTCACTGCCGGTTTGATGAGCCTGGCGTTCATGGGCTTTGCCGGTCTGGATCGGTACTAAGATGGACAGCATTCTTTACGCAATCGCCGTCATGGCGCTGGGCGGCCTGGTCCTTGGCGCCCTGCTTGGCTACGCCTCAACCCGCTTCAAGGTCGAAGGCGACCCTCTGGTTGAAAAGATCGATAGCATTCTGCCGCAGACGCAATGTGGTCAGTGTGGTTTTCCGGGTTGCCGCCCCTATGCCGAGGCCATTGCCAAGGATGAAGCCGATATCAACCAGTGCCCACCGGGTGGCGATGAAAATATCCATAAACTCGCCGAGCTGCTGGGTAAGGAATATAAGCCGCTATCCGCCGAGCACGGTGTGGAAAAACCCAAACAGGTGGCCTACATCGACGAACAGGTCTGTATTGGCTGCACACTCTGTATTCAGGCCTGCCCGGTCGATGCGATTGTGGGCGCGGCCAAGCAGATGCACACCATTGTGGCCGACCTGTGTACGGGTTGTGAGCTATGCATCCCGCCCTGCCCGGTCGAATGCATCAGCATGGAAACGGTCGGTGAAACCTTCGATACCTGGAAATGGCAAAAGCCCGGCAGTAAAAAACGGGTGATCCCCATTGTGCCGGTGGCGGCAAGTGCACAGGCAGCGTGATATGAAGCTTTTCTCCTTCAAGGGGGGCGTCAAGCCCGATCCGAATAAAACGCAATCGACACAATTGCCGATTGCACAGGCGCCGCTGGCCCAACGCTACATCGTACCGTTGCACCAGAGCGTGGGCGGTACACCACGCCCCATTGTTCAGTTGGGCGATACGGTCCTCAAAGGTCAGCGCATTGGCGAGGCCGATGGTTGGGTCTCGGCAGCGGTTCATGCGCCGACCTCCGGCACCGTGGTGGAGATCGGCCCACACATCATTCCTCATCCGTCAGGCCTACCTACGGACTGCGTGGTCATCGAAGCTGATGGTCAGGACACTTGGATCGAGCGCCAGCCCTTTGACCTGAGTCACGCCACGCCGGATGCCATTCGCGAATATCTGCGCGACATGGGCATTGTGGGTATGGGCGGCGCCGTCTTCCCGAGCCATGTGAAGTTATCGGTGCCCAAAGGCAAACAGATCGATCAGCTCATTATCAATGGCGCCGAGTGCGAACCGTTTATCACCTGCGATGATCGCCTGATGCGCGAACAGGCGGCGGAAGTGATTCAGGGCAGCGCCCTGTTCGGCCGCCTGGTGCAGGCTGGCCGCGTACTGATTGGCGTGGAAGACAACAAGCCGGAAGCGATTGCCGCCCTGAAAACCGCCCAGCAGGCCCTGAACGCCCCGGTTGATGTGATTACCGTGCCCACCATCTACCCGACAGGGGGCGCCAAGGAGCTGATCCGCGTACTGACCGGTAAGGAAGTGCCCGGCAGCAAACGCTCCACCGATTTCGGTGTGCAGGTGTTTAACGTGGCGACGGTGCAGTCTGCCTGGCGTGCGATCACCTATGGCGAACCACTGATCTCCCGCATTGTGACGATGAGCGGCGCTGTGGGCGAAGCACGTAACTGGTCGGTACCCATCGGTTTACCGATCAAGGATCTGGTGGCGCTGGCCCAACCCAAGCCCGAGATGGATGGCGTGATCATGGGGGGCCCGATGATGGGCTTCCGTGTCTCCACCACCGATGCACCGGTGATCAAGGCGACCAACAGTTTGATCGTGCACTCACCGGGGCTGTTCCCGCCAAAACCGCAGGAACTGCCCTGCATCCGTTGCGGTAGCTGCGCAACGGCCTGCCCGCAGGAGCTGCAGCCCTTCGAGTTGTACTGGTGGTCGCGTGCCAGCAAGTTCGAACAGCTGGAGAAGTACAAACTGTTCGACTGCATTGAATGCGGCTGCTGCGACTATGTGTGCCCCAGCCATATTCCGCTGGTGAACTACTTCCGTTTTGCCAAGAGCGAAATACAGGCAGAAGAACGCGAGAAGCGCGTAGCGGATGCCGCCCGCGAACGCTTCGAGTTCCGTGAAGAACGTGCCGAACGCGAGAAGCGGGAAAAAGCCGAACGACTGGCCAAGGCCAATGCCGCCCGTCAGGCCGCCGAACGTGCTGAAAAAGCCGAACAGGCGGCAGCCGCAACGGCTGCTGAACCTGTGGTTAAGGCCGAGGATGCGGCACCTGATTTATCCAGCCACCCGAACCAGGCCTCCACTCCCATTGCGGTGGACAACCACCCGGTGCTGGATGCCAGCGCCAAGCAGGCCGCCATTGCCGCGGCGGTGGAACGCGCCCGCCTCAAACGCGAGCAACACGCCACAACGAGTGGTGACAAAACCGGCGGCAACGCCGCCTAATTCATTGAAGAGCCCAGACCGTGTCTTTTGAAACGCCTAATGTCCTGACGCAGTCACCGTATCTGGTGCAACCGGTCAGCGTGACCAAGATCATGCTGAAGGTCTTGCTCGCACTGGTGCCGGGTATTGCCATCTACGCTTGGCTGTTTGGTCCCGGCATTCTGGTTCAGCTGTCACTGGCCACCATCACGGCGGTGATTGCCGAAGCGGCTTTTCTGCGTTTACGTCAACGCCCCGTTGCTCCGGCACTGAGCGATCTCTCGGCCGTGGTCACGGCCTGGCTGATTGCCCTCTCCTTCCCGCCGATGGCACCGTGGTGGCTGATCGTGACCGGCACGCTGTTTGCCATTGTCGTGGCCAAACATCTGTATGGTGGCCTGGGCCAGAACCCGTTCAACCCGGCCATGGTGGCTTACGCGCTGTGTATCGTCTCGTTTCCGGCACTGATGTCGCAGTGGCCGCATCCGCTCGCCAATGGCGGTCTGCCCGCCATGGACCAGATCACGGCGATTTTCATGCCGCAGCGCATTGACGCCTGGGCTGGCGCCACGCCGCTGGACCATCTGAAAACCACGTTACGTCTGGCAACGGGCAATGACACTTTAACCGTTCAAAATATTCTGAAAGACCACACCATTTATGGCGTGGGCGGCGGCAACGGCTGGGAATGGGTCACACTGGCCTGGCTGGTGGGCGGGCTGTGGCTGATCCAGCAAAAGGTGATCAGCTGGCACATTCCTACGGGCGTAATTGCCGGCATGGGCACTCTGGCATTGCTGGCCTGGTCCATCGATCCGGCGCACTATGCCAATCCGGTCTTTCATATCCTGGGCGGGGCCACACTTCTCGGCGCCTTTTTTATTGCCACTGATCCGGTCAGCGGTGCCACCACGCCGCGCGGCAAGCTGATCTTTGCCGTATCGATTGGTGCGCTGGCCTATCTGATCCGTGTATTCGGCGCCTTTCCCGATGGTATTGCCTTTGCCGTGCTGATTCTGAATATGTGCGTGCCGCTGATCGACATGTATACCCAGCCGCCGATCTTCGGTGAAAAAATCCGGGAGCCCAAGGCATGAGTACCCCTGCCGAAAAACACGCCTTCCGCGTTTCGGGTGAAACTGCACTGACGCTGCTGGCGTTTATTGTTTTCTTCACGGCCACGCTGGCCTGGGTGTATCTGTTCTCACGCCCGGTCATCGAGCAATCGGCCCGCGATGAAAAGTTGCTCGTCCTCAACCAGATTCTGCCACCCAGCCTGTATAACAACGACCCGCTGAACGACACCCTCACCTTGCCGGCCGAACAGGCACTGGGCACCAAGTCGCCCAGCACGGTGTACCGGGCCCGACAGAACGGCCGGCCGGCTGCCCTGGTGATGGATGTCGTGGCACCGGATGGCTACAGTGGCGCCATCAAACTGCTGGTGGCTTTTAATGCCCAGGGCCAGGTGCTGGGCGCCCGCGTGGTCGAACACAAGGAAACACCAGGTCTGGGTGACTACATCGATCCGCGTAAAGACAAGAATAAGGATTCCCCGTGGATCAACCAGTTCAATAGTGTGCCGACGACATTGAGCGCACAGGATTGGCATGTCAAAAAAGATGGCGGCAAGTTCGACGCCTACGCCGGTGCAACGGTGACCCCGCGCGCAGTGGTCAAAGCCGTGCATCACGCCCAAAGCTTCGTCATGGATAACCGCCAGGTGCTGTTTACACCGCCAGCGAATAGCCATTAATCAGGACAGTCGATCATGTGGATCACCCGCGCCGAATTCAAGGATATTGCCTACAAGGGCATCTGGAAGCAGAACACCAGTCTGGTACAGATTCTGGGGCTGTGTCCGTTGCTGGCGGTAACGACCAATCTGGTCAACGGTGTCATGCTGTCACTGGCCACGCTGCTGGTCATGTCGCTATCGAATCTGGCCGTCTCCAGCCTGCGCCATTTCATTCCCTATGAGATCCGTATTCCGGTCTTCATTCTGATTGCGGCGGCCCTGGTGACGATTGTGGATCTGGCAATGAACGCCTATCTGCATGGTCTGTATGTAGTGCTAGGAATCTTTATTCCGCTGATCATTACCAACTGCATTGTGCTTGCCCGTATCGAGGCCTTTGCCGCCAAGAACCGCCCGGCGCCGGCAGCGGCTGACGGCGCCATGATGGGTGTGGGAATGCTCTGGACGCTGGCACTGATTGGTGCCCTGCGCGAACTGATCGGTAGCGGCACACTGTTCTCCGGGATTGATCTGGTGATTCCTGGTGCGACTCCGCTACATCTTCTGCCTGAAGATTACCCGGGGCTGCTGCTCGCCATTCTGCCCCCCGGTGCCTTCATTGTTCTGGGCTGCATCATTGCTACCAAGAACTGGATTGACGCCAAGAATGCCGCACGTGCGCTGACCCAGGCGGTGCCAGTGAGTACTGGCGGTTGCCACTGATTCGCGCATCAACATGAAAGCCGCTGATCGCGTCGAGTTTTTCCGGCGCTTGCAGGCCGAGAATCCGCATCCGACGACGGAGCTTGAGTACGGCTCAACCTTTCAGCTACTCATTGCCGTGATTCTGTCGGCGCAGGCGACTGACAAAGGGGTGAATCTAGCCACGCGCCAGCTGTTCAAGGATGCGCCAGATGCGGCATCAATGGCAGCACTCGAGGTTGAAGGCCTGGTCCCCTACGTGAAGACCATCGGGCTGTATCCGACCAAATCGAAGAACGTGATCGCCACCTGCAAGATCCTGGTTGCGCAGTTTAACGGCGAGGTGCCGGAAGATCGGGCTGCATTGGAAGCCTTGCCGGGGGTTGGGCGCAAGACCGCCAACGTGGTGTTGAATACGGCTTTCGGCCATCCGACCATGGCGGTGGACACCCACATTTTTCGCGTGTCGAATCGTACCGGGCTGGCGCCGGGTAAAACCCCGCTGGCCGTAGAGCAGAAACTCTTGAAGAATGTGCCTCAGGAATTTCTGCTCGATGCGCATCACTGGCTGATTCTGCTGGGCCGCTACATCTGTAAAGCCCGTAAACCGGAATGTGAGCGCTGCCCGGTGATCGACTTATGCCGTGCACCCGAAGCCAAAGCCGCCCGCAAGAAACTGACCCCGCTCCAGTAGAATAGCCGCATGATTTTTACGCCCACCAAAGACCAGGTCCGTCATTTCTTCTGTGAAGCACGACGTAAGCAGCGAGATCGTCTACCGCTTGATGGTGCCGAGGTGCTGGCGGCGGATGTGATTGCCCTGCACCCGGAATATCATGCGCTGCTCGACGATCCTGAGGCGGCACTGGCCGGCGAATGGACACCCGAACAAGGCACCATGAATCCGATGCTGCATCTGTCGCTCCACATGGCGCTGCTTGAACAGCTTTCAGTCGATTCGCCACCGGGCATTCGTGCCATCTTCGAGCAGCAGGCGGCCAAACTGGGGGATGCCCATGAAGCACTGCACCGCTTGCTGGAGTGCCTGGGCGAAACAGTCTGGCATGCGCAGCAGCCGGGGGGGATCTTTGATACCGAGGCGTACCAGGAACGGCTGCGTAAACTCTGACCCCTATAAAAAACGGCCCGCCTAAGCGAGCCGTTTTCACATGATCGGATAAACCGATTACATGTGGATACCGCCGTTCAGCGAGAAGTCCGCACCGGTTGAGAAGCTGCCATCCGGACCGGCCAGCCAGGAAACGATGGAAGCGATCTCTTCCGGCGTCCCCAGACGCTTGACCGGTACACCGGCGATGATTTTCTCCAGCACATCTTCACGAATGGCTTTAACCATATCGGTGCCGATGTAGCCCGGCGAAACGGTGTTGACGGTGACACCCTTGCTGGCGACTTCCTGAGCCAGGGCCATGGTGAAGCCGTGCATACCGGCTTTGGCGGTCGAGTAGTTGACCTGACCCATCTGGCCCTTCTGCCCGTTCACCGACGAAATGTTGATGATGCGACCCCAGGTACGATCAACCATGCCGTCGATGACCTGTTTGGTCACGTTGAACATGGAGTTGAGGTTGGTGTCGATGACGGCATCCCAATTTTCACGGGTCATTTTGCGGAACATGCCATCCCGGGTAATACCGGCGTTATTGACCAGCACATCAACCTCACCGACTTCGGCTTTCACCTTTTCAAAGGCAGCCACGGTGCTGTCCCAATCGGCAACGTTACCTTCGGAAGCGATGAAGTCAAAGCCCAGCGCCTTCTGCTCGGCCAGCCACTTGTCTTTACGCGGCGAGTTCGGGCCACAGCCAGCAACCACGGTGAAGCCATCTTTGGCCAGACGCTGACAAATGGCGGTTCCGATACCACCCATACCACCCGTTACATAGGCTACGCGCTTGCTCATACTTCTGTCTCCCGATTGTTTTTGTGCGCCATAATTATGGCGTCCTGTTTTGCATCCTGTAACAAATCCACGGATTTGTAAATACGCAGAGCACAAAGTGTTTTAGATACTTTATGCATCCTCACTTTCCTCGCAAAATCTTTCAGCTAGCTGACAATTTCATTCCTGTAGGATGCCTGCATGAACCTTTCCCGTGCTCCGGTACTAACCATTGTGATTGCCCAGCTGTTCGGCACGTCGTTGTGGTTTTCAGCGAATAGTGCGGCCGAGAGCCTGATGCAGGCCTGGGGCATCAGCGAAGCCGATATTGGCTGGTTAACCAACGCCGTGCAGCTAGGATTTATCTGCGGGACGCTGAGTTTTGCGCTCACCGGACTAGCTGATCCCCTTGAAGCCAGCCGTATTTTTACGTTGTGTGCGCTGCTTGGTGCCGTTGCCAATGCGCTGTTTGCGTTGACGGCCACCGATCTGGCCAGCGGCCTACCATTGCGCTTTGTGGTCGGTTTCTGTCTGGCCGGTGTTTACCCGCTCGGCATGAAGCTCGTGGTCAGCTGGGTACCAGAGCGAGCCGGGACGGCGCTGGCACAACTGGTTGGCATGCTGACGCTGGGCAGCGCCCTGCCCCATGGGGTTCGGCTGGTCGGCGCCGATTGGCCCTGGCAATTCAGTATTCTGATGTCTTCCCTGCTCGCCATCATTGCCGCCGTTCTAGTCTGGCAACTCGGTGACGGACCGCATCTGAAACGCGCAGCGGGTGCATCGCATATCCGCCTGGGTCGCGTACTGCTGGCCTTCAGTATTCCGCAGTTCCGGGCATCGGCGCTGGGTTACTTCGGCCACCAGTGGGAGCTCTATGCCTTCTGGACACTAACCCCAGCCTTGCTGATCGCCTCGGGTCTGGCGACGCCAAAAACACCGATGCTCTCCGGCTTAGCTTTTCTGATCATCGGCATCGGTAGCCTGGGTTGTCTTGCGGGCGGCTGGTGGAGCCAGCGCATCGGCAGTGCCCGCGTAGCCGCGACGGCGCTGGCCCTTTCAGCGCTATGCTGCCTGATCTTTCCATGGTTCAGTGATGCAACACCAGCCTGGATACTCGGCCTTTTCCTGATCTGGGGCTTCAGTGTTGTGGCCGATTCGCCCCACTTCTCGGCCCTATCGGCGAAGGCCTGCCCCCCTGAGATTGTGGGCAGTGCCCTGACTCTGCAGAATGCGATTGGCTTTGCGATCACCATGGTCTCGATCCAGATCGGCACGGCCGTTGTCGAGGTCACCGGCACATATACTGCCTGGCTACTGCTTCCGGGCCCACTCCTCGGCCTCTGGGGCCTGGCACCGCTCTGGCGCAAACCTGTCCAGCCATATCCATCGAAAACTTGAATTCCATCATGTTCCGTCAACTCCGAACCGCACTTTCTGCCCCCAAGGCC
>JACCDU010152705.1_pt1 | contig 11152 bp, 10 predicted proteins | sample 7446081 | NCBI WGS metagenome assembly JACCDU01 (sample SAMN15323447, study PRJNA562643) | freshwater metagenome | isolation source: river surface water | place: USA:Blue River Watershed | collected 2017-08-17
ATTTCCAGACAATACGGACGCCAATAAATATACATTTTTGATTGTAATTCTCATTTTGTTACCAAATACTTCTCGTTAGTAGATTATTTTTCCAGATATAAATAATAACCAGCGACTTGACTACTCCCTTTTCGATACACTAAACTATCAAGATATCTAGAAATGACTATAAAAAAACGGTACCTTCCAAGTGGCGTAAGATGGATTAATGTTTCAAGTGGTAAACGAACTTCACAGATTTCATGATGTGCAAACGGCTTTGCAAACATTTCAAGAGTATCAATGGTAAATCGCCAATAATCACCGTAGTATCCTTTTTCAGCGTGATAATAGTATAAAAAGGGTACGTATATTAAAAGCTTACCATTTGGTCGCAAAACTCTATACAACTCCTTCATTGCTCGGATCGGATCTTCGACGTGTTCAAGCACAGCTAAACACAAGATTGCCTCTTTTGAATTATCGCTAAAAGGAAGGTTATGGATATCTCCAACTATATCTGGATTGTAGTCTGGAACAACATCCATGATCTTGTAATCAACTTTTTTGACATATTCATTAAGCCAAGCGTTCTTTTTGTCGACTCGATTGCTCTTACCTAAATCAAGTCGTAAGGTACCACCTATATCAACAACCTCTTTCACGGAGGTAAAAATATGAATGCATTTATCTCTAAAAAAGGAGTCCCACTTACTCATGTAAAGAAAATTATACTACCAATAGACCGATTAAAGAAATCGAATGAACGGGCTCTTTTTAACCCAAAGTAATCCCCTTAGATTTGGCCCAAACTTGCAATTGAACAAGGTTCCACAATGGATTTACAGCATAGACAGCCCCGTCTACGTGCTGTGCCAGCAAGCCCCTTGCTTGATCCCAGTCAATCATGTCCGAAAACACACTTGAGTACGAATTACTCATAATATGATTCATTTGGTTATTAATTTTTTCGTCACGAAACCACTTCGCTGCAGGAGAAAGCCACCCGCGCTTACGCCGAACAAATAGATGCGCCGGAAGAACATCAGCATATACACTACGTAGTACTTTTTTTCCTAAGCGAGGGGATAAATTTTTATGTAACGGGATTGTTGCTGCATGCGCCATCACAAGCTGATCCAAGAATGGAACCCTGTACTCGAGTCCATGCGCCATAGTTGCCCGATCGGTCGAATGGAGCGATTCATCGGGAAGCCATAAATGACTATCAGCAGCAATGAAGCCTTCCACGCCCTCTAGACCATGCGCATAGGTTTTATATTTTATTGTGAGTAAATTCTCTGCAAAAGCGCGTGTATCGAACTCATGTTTAATAATGTTTTCATATTTACAAGAGTTTGTTACTAATTTTGCATGGAAAACTGGACCCAGTGGTACGGACAGCTTCTTCGCTCTCTCGTACACACCTCCGATTCCCTTTTGCAATAACTCCGGCAGTAGTTGAAAGTACTCAGCTACTAACGCAGCTCGATACCGTGGGTACCCTTTAAAAATCTCATCGCCGCCGTCACCGCCGAGGGCCACTATTATTCCCTCTGCTCGAACCCATTTGCTTAGCATATATTTTGTAAAAGCGGTTGGATTGGCGACAGGTTCATCAAGCGCTGCGAGAACTGTCTCAAGATGCATGGCAACGTCACTATGCGTGAGCATAAACTGCTTATTAGAAATCCCATAATGGTCAGCTGTCATGGCTGCAGTGCTGCTGTCAAAATTGAACTTGGCCTGATTTTCTTCGCTCGAATCATCAAGTTCAAAACCTAGTGAAAACGTCTTAATATTTGCCATTGCATCCTTTGCATGATGGAGGACAATACTGGAGTCAAGTCCGCCAGAAAGGAACAGGCCTACTTCTCGGTCTGAGATAAGCTGATGCTCCACCGCATCTGCAATTACATCATATGTTTTTCTTTCTGTGGCTTTTGGCTGATTAAGTGAGGCAGTCTGGTACTGGGTAATGGCAACACTTCCGTTCTTATATGAAAGCACTTCCCCTGGCTGAAGCTTTTGTACCTTTTCAAGTATCGTATGAGGACTCGGTATGTACTGCATTGAAATATATAGTGCCACCATGTCGCGTGACAGGGTTTTATGTCCAGCAGCAATGAGACCCTTTAATTCTGAGGAGAATACTAAACCTTGCTCATTAATCACATAGTAGAGTGGCTTAACCCCTGCATGATCCCGCACCAACACTATTGAATTATCTACCTGATCTAAAATCGCAAAGGCAAAAATTCCACGTAAGCGCGACAGCACGGTCTTACCCCAAGTGATATAGCCAGCCAGAAGGACTTCGGTGTCGCCTTCAGTTTTGAATTGGTAGTGGGGCCTTAGTTCTTCTCGGAGCTCTTTGAAGTTGTATATTTCACCGTTAAAAACAATCACGTAACGGCCATCGTTACTGACCATTGGTTGATTAGAGCGTGTAGATACGTCAATAATCGCTAATCGATTATGTCCTAAGGTGAAAGACTTTGTGGAATACACTGAAGAACCGTCCGGGCCACGATGCGCTGTGGCGGCATTCATCTTCGAAACAAGCGTTTCGTTTGGGGTACTTGTACCATTAATGCCACACATGCCTAACGCGTACTAATAGCTTACTTTTTTCTGGCAGTTATTGAACAGCTGAAAGCGAAACCAGCCTTTTCACTTAAAAAGCGTTGCACGGAAGCGGGAATGAGAAAGCCCAACTTAAATGATCGCGTTGGCCAATTACCCCACTCTCCAGCTGAATGATTGGCGTAAACTTTGACGTCAGAAAATTTGTGATTAACAAATATTTTTCGAAAGCCTGAACGAGTGAAAAACTTTGTATGTGGGTTACCACCCTGATGCGCCCCATCAGAATAGCGACTCGTTAACGCAAGTGAAGAGAAGCCATACTTAAAGAAACCGCCGGCTAAAATTCCGCGGAGGAAAATGATACCAAACCAATAGTGCCATCCTTTATGGTACATCCAGGCGTATACCTCACCACTTGGTTTTAATACTCTATAGATTTCACTAATCGCTTTGTTAGTGTCTGGCATATGCATTAAACAACCATGCGCACAAACGTAGTCAAAATAATTATCAGGAAAATTTAATTGCTGAGCATCCATCTGTAGAATGGTGCCGGTTAAATTACGCACGGCAAAATTTCGCTTCGTCGCTTGTACAGCAAATTCAGTAAGATCGATACCAGTCACTTCTGCCCCTGCTTGTGCAAAGGTTACTGCGGAGAAACCTGTGCCAACAGCGATATCGAGCACTCGCTTCCCTCGCAACGACGCATACGGAACAAACTTAGAAAATACAGGCTTATCAGCATCTTGGGTCACCCCATCAGTATTCTTACGGTACTTTCGTTCAGCTGTCTCAAAAAAAGCCAGGTCCATTGCTTCAACCTCGGCAATTTTACCAACCCCTTTATCTCCATTATAGGTAAATGGATTTGTATCCCACCAATTTTCAACCTCTTTTGTTTTATCCATGCTTGCCGGAGTAAAGAAAATAATGCTCGTATAATATCATATTAATCTTCGGTGTAGCCCAGGAAGACTTTAATCTTCTTGGCACGCTTTTTCCAGGTGTATTCCTGTGAAAGTGTGTGAGTTAGCGCTGCTTTTGCTTCTGCATCGGAGTAATTAGAGCATACTTCAGTAATAGCCTTGGCCAAACTTCTGCTATCACCAGGCTCAAAAGTAGTAGCGTGGGCAAGACTCAATATTCGCGTCAGGCTTGGAATATTACTTATGATGAGTGGCTTTTTGGATGTCATATGGGCAAAGAGTTTCAGCGGAGACGTATACTCAGAAGAGAGTTTTGAAGTGGCGGTATTGGGAACCACGAGTACATCAGCGGCTTGTTGATTAGTCGGTAAATCTTTGTAAGGTCGTGGTCCGACAAACATAACGTATGGATAGACTGCTTGCAGTGATGCAACCTGTTCAGTAGTGCCACCAATTACCACAAACTGCAGCTCAGGCAATAACGCAGCGGCCTCGCAGAATATATGAATCCCCTTCCAGCTCTCAAGCCCGCCTATATACATAATGGTCTGTTTGGCACTCTTGAGTCCAAGCGACCTCTGAGCTTCTACTTTAGTCACAAGTGGGTTAAAGAAATACTCGTCAATTCCATCATCTGCTACCAAAAGTTTTTCTTCTGCAATCCCTTTTTCTTGGTACTTTATTTGTATTCCTTCAGAAATACAAACGCATTTGACTCCTTTTTTAAACAAACGACGAGCTGGAAAATTATACTTAGCCTCGTGAGACTCATATACCAGTTGAGCTGGCGATACAAACCATAAGAGAAACCAACTAATCCATTCATCACGCACGTACACCACATCATATGAATGAAGCGTAACTTTTCGAAGTGTCGAAGTAATAAATACGATATTATTGATAACGAAAAAAAATTTTGAATACGGAATAAACCATATCCCAAAACGCACGCGCAGTAGCTTAAAAAGTGGGGTAAAACCAATCCAACTGGCCACATCGCCTCCCTGTCGGTCATTGGTGATGAGCGTCACTTCAGCCCCAGCTTGGGCAAAAGCCTGGCACATATGTGCAATCTGGACTGCATGAGCTCGTTCACTTGGGAAGCGAGTATTGGTAACATATAGGAGCTTCATACGTTAGGTACGTCGAATTTTGAAGTAATACCCAAGAATGTAACGAGCACCGTTTTTAGGGCGCAGGAATAAAAAGACACTATCAAGCCCGTGGAAAAACAAAAATACTGGAAGTCTTGTAAACATAGGCAGTGATTGCATGATCATTTGAGCTGCAGCGGTAAACGGACCACGAGCAAGTGGCTCAATGGTGTATTCAGTGATACCGCATTCAGCAAATATTCGCTCAAGCGCTTCGTGGGTATAGCGAAAGAAATCTTTATAGTCGGGGTGATACCACATAAGAAATGGAACGACCCCAATAAGCTGTCCCCCGGGCTTTGTGATGCGGTACACCTCAGACAAAATGTATTTGTGATTGTAAATATGCTCCATCACATTTAAAAAGAGCACTGTGTCATAGGCACCTGTTGCGGCCGGCAAGGCATTTATTTCGAAATCTATCTGAGCACCGGCTTTCTGGTCGAAGGTTTCAAACCGAACGTTTTCTGCACGCTTCATAAAACTCAAATAATCAGCATTTTTGCCGCCGCCAACATCGATCACTGAACCGTCTAATGTATCCTTTTTGAGTCGCGCATTATAGTAAGCACGAATAACGCTTTTACCCTTAAAAATTTCTCCACACAAAAACGTAAAATCGCTCATAGCACCGGTTTTAAAGACGACAATATTTTAGGAATTAATGACAGTATACTATGATTTTCAGCCACATAGGTATGCGGCTCAGATGGTTCAATTGTTATCGAACTTTCAAGATACTGCTTAATACTCACTGCCAAGGCTACACTAGTAGCTGCCGTACATTGAATCGCTGGTACTGAACGCACACCAGAGGCTGAAGAAACCACTGGTAAACCAGCAGCCATTGCCTCTAAAACGACTTTATCAAGGCTTCCGTTGGTGGCTGCGTGGACGAATACCTTGGAGCGGTTAAGGAGGCTTGGGAGGCCAGTATTTGTCTCCTTGCCGTGCCAAATAACAGCATCGGTCACTCCTAAAGAAGCGGCTCTTGCTTTCAGGCGCAATTGATACTGAGCCTCAGCTTCCGAACTCACTTGACCCACGATGGTGAGCGTCACCGAATGTGTTTTCCGTATTTCAGCCAAAGTCTCAAGTAATAGTTCTATATTTTTTGACGGAGTAATTCGGCCAACGGTAACGAGATCGATATCTTTTATAGTTTGCATTGGCTTAAATAGTGTTGTATCGATACCGTGGCCGGTAACAATGAGCTTGCGAGACCGAAGACGGAAACTTTCTTTTGAACCGGTAAATATTACATGAGCCATTTTTTCGGCCAGACGCAACGAAACAGATACTTTGCCATGCATGTACCATAAGCTGATTCGCTTACTCCACAGCCGCCATAATGGAGCTCCGAGGATGACATAGATTTGGTTCATGTGAACAAAGATGCTGTCGTACTCATGACGCAGCTGCCAAATGAGACGATAAAATCGCCAGAGTTCGCGGAGGCGGTTTTTGCCGTATTCTTTACCGAGAGAATGAACGTGAACGTTTGCAGGCAACGCATGCTCGCCTTCAATGAGACAGATGACATGAACCACTTCGCAGTGCTTAGCAAACTCCTCTACCCATCGATGAAAGAAACCGAGAATAGGATGGTTCTTATCGATGGCCTGGGTGCAGATTAAGAGTTTCATAGGAAAATGCCCGAACTATGTTGATGTCTTTTTATACCACACCTATTGCTAGAAAGTTACCCAGAACGGTCTGCTACAACCTACCCTTCACGCAACTCATCCTCTTCAGGAACCTTCATTTCGTGACCATCGATAATGACTGGTTTTGGTGGCATTGCTGGTTTAGATACCGCAGCAGCTCCTGCCGCTTCAGCAGCAATATAGAGCATGCGCTCGATTGAATCACGGTACGCAATTCGATAGAGTTGTGGATCTTCTTCAATTCTTGTCCGTACCACCTCACGGCTATTGGCCGCAAACTGGACACGAAGTGCATTGGTGTTGATAAAAGTACGTAGTTTTTGCGCAAATGCAAAGGGATCATTAGGGTCACAGAGGTAGCCATCGGTACCGTCTTTGAATAAGTCTTTACGTAGTGGCGTCTCTGCCATAATCATAGGAACACCCAAAGCGGCGGCGGTAATCACAATTTCATCACTTTCAGCAGTGGTATCAGTCACGATGAGCACGTCAGCTGAGCGAAGGTGCTCAATGTAGTCAGTAGGCTTGCCCACAAAAAGCACCTGTTTTTCGATGCCAAGTATTTTTGCACGATCGCGGAATTGTTGCTTGAGCGGGCCATCACCAATAACCACAAAACCAATCGTCGGCGTCTGAAGCGTCATCCGTACAGCATCTAGTGCACGAAAGAGCGTACTAGCAGCATCCAACTCACCGATACTCATGATGGTAAACACAAATTGTGGGTACATATCAATTCCACCCCTCTGCGGCAATGCGAGTAATTGTTTCGTGTTAAAAAATCGAGGTAAGAGGGCAACATCGGATAGTTTTTTATACCGAGCAGTAATTGCCGTCTTGAGCGCATCAGATGTGACACGAACACTCATGGTACGACGCAATGCATAATCCATAAACCGCATGCGCCACGCATTGTGACGATCAGCTTTAAGAAACTTATTAAGCGCAATCCATTCATCGGTGCGGACATGTACCTGCAACGGACGGTCATACTGATCGGCAATAAAATGTGCCGCTATGGCTGATTCAAATGGATCGAGCGCGACTACGAGATCGGGACGGAATCCATCGGTAAACTCCAATTCATCGCGAACGAGGGACCGAGCGGCAAACGGTATTTGAAAGAAAAAGTATGTGGTGAGCGGATACGCCCAAACAACGGGAGCAAGACGAACAGGTTCTTTGGGAACAGTGCCATGCGTTCCAATAACAAGCACATGCACTTCATCAAATACATCTTGGAGATCAATAAATGTTTGCTGTACGAGCGTCCCTGGAGTAAAAACTGTATGATCGCTTGTGACAAATAACACTCGCGATTGTACGCGTGTTGATTCTGCTTCAAGTATCCGCTGCTTACGGAGCTCACTTGAAACCGCCGCAGCAGTTCCTGTCGCAGCCATAGCGGTCGTCGATGTGGCTTCGAGCTCCTGATCAAGAGCCTCCTCAGCACGTACTGAGAGGTCGAACGGACGCTGTACCGATGAAGAACCCATAACGGCTTCATTATACCGCTCTTCTCATGAAAAAAGCGGGCTATTCCCCGCTTTTGTTCTCAGGTGTATTCATCCTACGATGCTGCCTGATTCTTTGCCCAAGTAATGTAGCGATCGATACCTTCCCAAATAGATACCTCTGGAGAAAAGCCAAGCTCTTTTGCATAGCTAATGTCGGCAGGGAAACGAGTTACTTCGCCCGGGCGAGCTGGACCGTGCTTTATTTCGGCACCAAACTGCTTAGCGATATGCTTGGCGATATCAAGCACACTGGTGTTCACCCCACTAGCGAAGTTGATACTTTTCCCTTCAAGACCTGGAGTATCCATCACGAGCTCATACGCACGCACAAGGTCTGAAACATGGAGGTAATCACGTGTGGCGCTGCCGTCACCAAACACCGTCAGTGGTTCTCCAATCATGGCCCGCCGTACAAGAATAGGAATCAATGCACCAAAGGTACCGCTCTTCTGGCGTTCACCGAAAATATTAAATGGGCGCACAATCGTAGCCGGCACACCAAACGACTTATAGTACGAATAGACAAGCCGGTCAGCCCCAGCTTTTGTCGCTGCATACGGGCTATTAGGCTTGAGTTCAGCAGATTCATTGAGTAGCTGCCCAGGTGCAAGATCGTGTCCATCGCCATACACCTCACAGGTAGATGCATGGATGAGACGACTGCCGTTTGCGCGCACAGCGTCGAGAATGTTGTAGGTGCCAACGACATTCACATCAACGAAGCTCTTTGGATCCTTAAGCGACTGATCGACGTTTACGTTGGCAGCGAGATGAAAGACAACGTCGTGTCCACGGACGACCTTCTCTACCGTTACCGGATCGGTTATAGAACCAAAAACAACCTGAACTTCATTCTTAAATGACTCAATATTCTTGATTTTTTCGTCTTTGAACGTATTGAGAATGGTTACCTGATGGCCTTTCTTCAGTAATGATTCAGCCAAATGACTTCCTTGAAAACCGGCACCGCCCGTAATGAGAATATTCATAGAGTATGATTTTACTACAATGGTTTTGCTAATGCGAGCTCCCAGTTTTGCCGATATTCCGTAAGTAGTTGTGGGAAAGACGGGAGCGCTTCAAGTGCCTTAAGTGCACCGACCGACAGCTGCTGCCGAAGTAAAGCGTCACCAGCGATACGCTCCATAGCTTTGGTGATTGCTGCGACGTCCCCTGACGGTACGACCAGTCCACTCACTCCATCGACAATCAACTCTCCGGCACAGCCGACATCAGTCATGATAATTGGCAAACCAGCTGTAGCTGCCTCGATGATTACCATTCCCCACCCTTCGTAATCTGAGGTTAAGAGGAAGCAGTCACTGGCGAGATAGAACAGACCGAGATGGAAACCTGTTTGATAGCCATGGAATACCACGTGCGACGTAATTCCAAGTTCGGTCACCCGTTGCTTCAACATAGCCTCATCGGGACCGTCGCCCACAATGTGAAGGAGTACATTTGGAACCGTCTTTGCGAGCTCCGTAATCGCCGCAAGCTGTAACTCAATGCGCTTAATTGGTACCAGACGTGAGACGGTGAGGAAGTTAAAATGTTGCCCATACTGCCCGACAAAGTTTCGTTCAGCTTCAGCGAACCTAAGTGCGTCTTCATGCTGTAAGGTGCGCACTGATAGTCCAAGCTTTGACACATCGACGTAAATAGAAACAATTTTTATCCGTGACGAATCAATACCAAACTCAGTAATGAGACGATCACGCAGACGTGGACTCAGTGCGCGAATGACACTCGCGCGTTTCAAAACAAAGTTTGCGATGTGTTTTCGCCACCACGTCAGTTTCTCAATCCCGAGCACCTGTACTTCAAGTCCTTTATGGTACCGCTTCGCAAACCACCACCCCATGAGCCCGAGATAGTACATGTCTTGTGAGGTAATCACATCGCACTTTTGTTGCTGGATAAGCGACTGAACTCGAGCATACATGCGCCAAAGTTTTACCAGCTTATTGCGTCCACCAACGCCGTAGATGGTTGTCTTTGATGAAAGTCGTGTGGTGACAGTTGCTGGCGACGGAACCACCACACTGTAGTGGGAAACTATTTCACCGTACGCCTTCGCACGAAACGCAACGACACTATCGGGATTATGAACTTTCGGATCAAGCGCAAGACTAACGACGTACATACGGGATAATAACAGTAAGTAATGCTTTGAGTGTAGCAGCTTCCGTAAATTTGGCGAGTGAGGCTTTGGCGGTTGCAGCAAGCGCGGCAGCGCCGGCGGGGTCACGCGCGAGCGAAACGAGCGCACCAACCAGTGCCTCCTCGTCATTATATGGAACTAACAGACCATTTGATTTGTTACGAATGAGCTCTGGGTTGCCGCCTACCGCTGAAGCAACTACTGGAATACCGTGTGCCATTACTTCAAGAAGCTGATGCGAGAGACCTTCGTAAGCTGAATTAAGGACGTACACATCGGCAGCAGAAAACAATACACCAAGGGCGGGCTTATCGAGCACACCAAAAAAACGAACATGCGCGGTTACCCCGCAGGCCGCTGCATGTGCTTCAAGTGTTTTGCGATACGGACCATCGCCACCAACGAGGAGCGTCACCAGAATCCCACTTTCACGCATAGCTTTCACCACACTAATAAGCGCATACTCGCCTTTCCAAGGCGTCAGCCGAGCTACTGAAGTAATAACGAAATCAGATACACCAAGTTCTGCCCGAGCCTCATCACGTGTCTTTGTAACCGGGAGCGGCGATACTGCACTGTAAATTACTTTCAAACGCTTTGGAGCTACACCCCACGTGCGAACAATAGTCGCTAAATATTCGCTCGGTACTACCACGTTTTGTGCACGTCCCGCTACAAACGACTGTACCATATGCAGTAGGCGGACCTGCCAAGGCGCTTCATGTCGCGCGTTCGTGTACTCGTCGAGAGATGCAGTAACCCCAAAGCGAATACGACCCTGCTCCCAAGCGTAATCGCCACCGAGACGCAAAAGAAGTGGCCGGCGCCGCAACAGAGCTACGACGGTGGCTGGAACACCAACGCTCACTGGATCGAGGGCATAGATGCAATCGGCGGCGCCGGCCGCTTTCCACAACTTCCAGGTATAGGCGAGATGGCGAAATAACTTCGGTACCGATCGTACGCTTCGGTATGGCACTACGGTGACCATGATTCCCTCCTTTGGCAGCTCCCTTTCAACCATCGCAGCATACGTCGCAGGGCCACCAATATCGGGTGGATAGAGTCCGGCAGCCAGGAGAAGTCTTGAATGTTGCATAAATAGCAGTATACCAACTAGCGCGATACTGTTCCTCTCGACTGTAAAATATCA
>JACCDU011402523.1_pt1 | contig 11150 bp, 3 predicted proteins | sample 7446081 | NCBI WGS metagenome assembly JACCDU01 (sample SAMN15323447, study PRJNA562643) | freshwater metagenome | isolation source: river surface water | place: USA:Blue River Watershed | collected 2017-08-17
AAGCACAGTATAAGTGCCTGAGTTGTTTATGATGCTGAATGTTATCACATCAGTTCTGTTTGTACTCGGTGTCGGAGTTGTATTACCCTGCCAATTTAGAGTTTGTGCCACGCCGCCTATTTGTACTGCTGACGGATAGTAACCAGTGCCGCCTTGTACAATAACTAGAGTAACTGCTGTGGCATAACCCGAGGCTAAATTTAAGTTAGTTAGGTTAACAGTCCAATCGGCATCTGGGCTGGTGTGATAGAATATGTTTCCTAGAGAACAATCGTGTGTTACAACACCTGTGGCATCTACTTTTGCTTGAAACTTTTCATGTACACCGCCTGGGATCTGCATCACACCTGTTTTAGCAAAATTCCAAGTTGCTGTAGAAGATCCATCGCTGGCTATAATATCTATATTGCTGCCATTGCCCTTGACTTTTATTTTAGTATTCTGTCCTGCTTCTAACCAAAGATTACCTTGGTTAGCACCGTTGGCTCTGGCTTTTAATTTTAATGTCCAATCACTGTGACATGTCACTATATGATTGCCTGCGACTACACTGAAAAAGTCTAGTACACCAGAGTCATCTTCAAACTGATTGCCATTGAGATAAACTCTTCCTAGCGTATCCAAATCGCCACCAAATTTGCCGCCGGCCTGTACAACTAGCCAACCGCCAAAATTTGTGTTCAATCCGCCATTGTTTGATGGTAACGTTGATCCTACAAAAAGACTACCATCCATTAAAACACTCATTACTCCAGCACCGTTGGCACCAAATGTGAATAATGAATTGTTAGAGTTGTTGGCAGTTTTATAAACACCTGCCTTGTTGATAGTTCCTGTACCATCAACAATAGTTGGCTTCCAGAAATTATTACCTGTGCCACCGTCAGTGCGAACACCAGAATCACCAAAATTAGTGTAAGTCAATGCCGCTGTGGTTTGAACTGTAGTATCAGGGAATGTTAATGAACCATCTGCACCAAAGGTAAAATAATTTGATCCTCCCCCAACACCGGCAGCATTTGAAATAACGGTCACAGTACTTTGACCAGTGAGAGCCAGGTTACCTGATAAGGCGGTAACTTCTGCTCCAGATATCTGTAGTTGATCCCCGCCAGTGATAGCAGGAAAAGTAACGTAGGGATTCGCACCACCGACTAGTACAACTTCGTCACCGTTGAGAGACAATCTATCTGTACCGCCACCCACTTGTGTATTGTTGACAGTTAGGTTGCCGGATCCGTCTATAGCGATCGGGGTGCCGCCAATGTAGATAGTGTTGTTGCTAACATATAAACTACGCCAAGGTAATGAGCTTGAGCCAAGATCGCCACCGTTGGCAGTCTGAGGCAACAAGTCGCCGCCTACTGATAAGTTACTGCTGATTACAGTTGCTTGGTCTATCAATATAGAACTGCTGTCTGTGGTGCTTATGGTGCTGCCCGTGAATTCGAAAGCACCTAGATTCAATCCACCACTGTCTAATCCCAGTGCCACATATAATTCTGTGAAGTTTGAATTTACTTTGGTAAACGCGGCTCTTAGACTGTCGCCTTTTTTATCGTTTGCTGTTGTCCCTACGTTAATCGTTTGCTTTGCCATTTATTCGCTCCGTTATACCAATGCTGCAATTCTTGTTTGGAAATCAGCAAAGCTAGAGCTTGCTGCTACTAAAGTTTTAAAATCATTTAATAAAATCACTTTCTGTCCTCTAACCAGTAACAGATTGTTTACAGTCACGTCATTTTCAAATACCGCATCAGTATTGAATGTGGTTTGTACATCTATTACCAGTCCTGATGAATCTGTAGTCGATATTGTGTTGTTAATAAACTCTAATGTCGAGGTATAAAATAATTCACTTGTAGAAGCATTATAAACCACGGGTCTTGCGGCAGAAGTAGTATCTCTAATAGGACTTACATAAAAACCTGGACCAGTTGAATTTAATGCTACACCGCTGGCATTTAATATAATTGAACCAACATTCTGATTAATAAAGCCTGCTCTGTAACCAATAGCAATAGATTGAGAACCTTGATTACTTTGTCCAGCACCCCATCCGATAGCTATTGCTGAATTTCCCTGTGTTACCTGAGCAGCAGTATAACCTAGTGCTATAGCACCAGTGCCCTGCGAAGTCATAGCAGAATTGTAACCCATAGCTATTGCATTGGATCCTTGAGAATCAGTTCCAGCATAATACCCGATCGCGACAGATTGAGAACCCTGGCTTGTCAATCCTGCATTTTGACCGACTGCGATAGCATTGATTCCTTGATTACCAGCACCTGCAGTTTCTCCGATAGCGATACCATTTTCGCCTTGATTACTGTTGGCCGCGCCCTGCCCGATTGCAATACCTCTTACACCTTGATTGTTACGTCCGGCTTGGAACCCTAGGGACAATGCTCTGTTACCCTGTGTAGTCTGTCCGGCCATTTCACCGATGGCGATTGCATTTAATCCCTGTGCTCCTCCTGCATTGAGTCCTAATGCAATTGCAGTTTCGGAGGTTCTCAAACTACTTGTGGCGATGTTACCTACTATCAGTCCGTCTACAGCATTAACCAATAACGTACTATCATCAGCAAATACAGAACCCTTTAAATCAAAAGCAGTGCTGCTTGATATAGTCATTGTATCTGTGCCTGCTACAGTAGTAATAGATATATTAGTTCCTGGAACGATGGTTAAGGTATCTTCTCTGATTTCTGCCACAATAGAACTCTGACCCGAAACTGCTATAGTTCTGAATCCAAATGTATCTGGTAAATCGTTGGTAATAGTGACAGCACCTGTACCACCTACTGGGCTGATAGAAATACCAGTGCCTGCAGTAAGGCTGGTTACACCTAGGTTAGTCAGTGTTACCTGTCCACGACCTCCGGCAGATGTACCACTGACACCAATTTGTCCAGCAGTGCCTACCAACTGTGTCACACCTAGGTTAGTCAATGTTACATTGCCTTTGCCTGTTCCGCTTACACCAATTTCATTGGCAGTGCCGTTTAATTGTGTTACACCGTTGTTAGTAAAAGTAATAGTATCAGTGACAGCATTGGTAGTGATATTGATATCACTTCCTGCAAAAGTTACAGTGTCTGTTTGACTATCTGCAGAAACAGTTGATTGACCACTTACTGCAATATTTTTGAAAGTAGCTTCTGTCGGGTCTTTGATTAATTCGCCACCTACTGTTGAGCCCGATGGCAGATTTACAGCAGCTCCGTCAGGGCTAAACACCACTGCACCGCCAATGTCAATACCGTCTCTAGTCAGATACAGAGCTTTCCATCTATTGTCACCTGATCCTAGGAAAAATGCTCCAGATGTATTAGGACTTAGATTACCGGCTAAATTTTCTAAGTCTACAGCACCTGAACTTCCTCCTGATATTGTCAAATATAATTCGGTAAAATTGGCATTTATTTTATTAAATGCATCATCGATTGAACTCCATAGAATGGGAGCTGAACCTGGGGTTATACTCTGTTGTGCCATTATGCTCTCCCTATAGCAAGTTCAATGGTGCCTATCTGTTCACTGTCATAGTTTTCTAGAGCTTTGCCTATGATAGTTCCTGGAGGTGCTGTGCCCTGTGCAGACATCGCTACCCCGGCAACATTACTGGTAGTCATTAAATCTCCCTTACGAATTTTTCCTAACACTCTGCAAGGAACTCTGCCCTGTAGTGCGATTAAGTTCTTATGACCAGGACAAGAGCCATTCATGATGTAGCCTGCATTATCACTGATAACTCCTGCTACTCTGTGATCTTTTTCTATTCATCTCACGGTTACTTCTTTATCACCTCCAAAGATCAATACGGTGCCTACTTCATATTCTTGATCACCTTCATAGTATTCTGCTAGGTCTGCTGAATATGTAGCCTGGAATCTAGCCCCGGCATTCAGAGTCCAAGTTCCAGACACAGTGGCAGTAGATCCTGTATTACCTGCTGATAATGAATATACACTGACTGTACCTTCTGCAGTGATCGAGCCAGTTTGCAGGGCGGCTTTACTCAAACCGTTCTGTGTATAGAAGATGTGTGATTCATTATAGTACAGTGTTTTCTTATCTACAGATGCTGTGCCGTCGCCTACGAATATAGCAGCTACTGAAGCCCCAGATCCGCTGTATCCATAAATCTGTGTAAATCCGCCTGTACCTGCTGCGGCTAAATCTAATATTGTAGTTGGCACCGGTGTTGCTGCATCATTATTCAGCAACAGTCTATTTCCAGTAATGTCTGCGAATGCAATGTTACCGCCTGAGCTTCTTACTGCCACAGTCGATCCTGTGGCTGTTTCTGCACCAGCTACCATAGCATAGTCTAATGGACCAGTACCAGTTTTTCTTAAGAATCCAACACTGCTATATTGACTCTTAAGTATGGCTCCGCCTTCCTCTACTATTGTAGTGAATGGAACAGCAGCAACATTATCAGTACCTGCACTGTTATTTCCCAATGCAGTTTTAGTTGTGATCTGTTGTATTTTGCCTGTTGGAACACCGTTGGTTTTCAATGATGCCCAACCGTTGGTCACATCAAACTGACTAGCATCAAACCCTGCTATGCCTTTCAGTGCAGTCACTGAACCTCCTGATTCAGATCCTGTCTTTGTGCCTGAATAGGTTATCTGTGTGGCCGTACAACTTAGTACTGTGAAAATTCCGTTATAACTTGGAGTACCACCAGCAAAGCCTGATACTACAATTTTTTGACCTGCGGTAAACACTGCGGTGGTTGTTGATGCAAAGCTCAATGTAACTACGGTGCCTGAACCTGAACCAGATACTGATCCAATGCTAGACACTGTGGTGCCATAGGCATTATTGAGAGACAGTTTAGTTTGATCTATAGCTGCGGCTGAATTTATCTGAGCATTTGTAATCTTGTCATTCTGTAAATTTAGCGTTACTGAATGTGCAGTACTATCTAAAGACAGCACAACATCTCCGCCGGAGAATATTTCAGCATTGGTGATCACCGTGCCCGCTCCGGTGAATACTGCTAGATCTCCTCCTTTGATGTTGTCTAAATCAAAGTCGTTGAAGTTAGCAATATTCAAACTTCGCAGATTCACCGCATCTTGAGGATTAACAGGATCAGCCAGATCAACTACCTTGTAGTTGTTCATCTTTAAGTTTTCTGGACCTAGCCAATCAAGAGCACCGTTCAGTGCAAGAAAGCCTCCTGTGCCTGCAGGTATTCTTGAAGCAGCAGCAACAGCAGCGCCAGAAGTTGCTCGTGTACCTAATCTTCTCTCTATATACCCGACTATGGCAGACTCTGTTGGCACAGTATCCTGTTGTGGGTCTGACATACTGTCGTCGGTCGAGAATTCAGCGATCGTTGCACCGCGTTTAAATCCTAGACCGTCGAGATTGCTCAGAGCCAATGAAGCAGCGAAAGTTACAGATCCTGTACCTTGATCAACTCTAAAATATGGTCCAACTGAGAAATTACCAAATTGATCAGTAAGCACAAAGAACACTCTACCCGAACCACGTTCTTGGGTCTGTGCTCTGGTAACTACAACACCTGTTTCGTCTACACTGGTAGCAGACAGTGGCACCCCATCTATACTGTTAACAGCCTGTCCATAAATTTCACTAGGATAATTTGTGTCTGCATAACTGCCAGTACCAATCTCCAACAAATCGTGTGAAGTAACACGAGTCAATGAGATTCTAATAGTCAGTGTACCCAAACCAAAAGTAGATGCTACTGGTAATCCTGCCTTGAGAGTAATCTGTGAATCAAAAGATATCGGACTTATATTGAATGCAGGTGAAACTGTCAACAGTGCATATAATGTACCTAAAGATGCTTTACTCTGATAATTCGTTATTTGATATGTAGTTCCTTCATATACAAATTCATAAGGTGTACCAGCAGTTATTCCGTTATTGACTCTCTGAGCATCAGATACAGAAAGATCAGCGATGGCCACTGTAGTAGACCCTTGTCCACCAATCAGCGTTCCATAAACTTGGGTGCCTGTTCCTGTAGTAGCGATGTTTACTTCCGGCTTTTCAACATTGAACACCACTGTTCCATTAGATGGTCCTGTGGCAGTAATTGTTATTGATGTATCATTGACGATGCTAGCAATAGTTGGGTCAGTGCCTAAACTACCGGAAACGTCTACAGCAATAGTACCGCCACTGCCCGAAGCAACAATAGTTGCATTTGCAAATGTCACTGTGGTGGTTGTACAGGCAATCACGGTCTTTGTGCCATTAAGGCTTGTAGCTCCCCCACCGAACCCTGTAACAACAATAGACTGTCCTGCAAGATAAGGCGGTCTTGGTTGTATACTAAATGTCAAAGTCGCCAATGTCGATGTACTGGTACCGCTGACACTGGTAATATTTGGACGAGCTACAAGTCTATCACCAACAGCTAGATTTTCTGTGCTGGCTAGACCAGTTATAGTGCTACTGGCCAGATTACCTCCGACTCCGATCTGAGTACTGTCAATAGGGGGAGATTCGGATACCTTGAATGTGTTTGAAGTAAGATCTTTGCTCACTACCCAATAATATGTATCGGGACTGGTAATACCCGAAGGCAATGCTGAACCAGTGCCACTGGTATTGAACTTCAGCATAGTGCCTGCAACTAGTCCGTGTGAGTTCTTGTTAAATACGCCCGGTGTACCTGCGGTCACTGTGTACGTTACAAGACTTCCGGGCGTGACATATGGCTGTGAAGCATAAATGTTTACATCAACATAGTTGTAATTTTCTCTCAACTGTGTTAATGCCAATCCAGTTGGTAGCATCCTGACGGTGCCGGATAATGTAGCTATATCTGCTGCGGTATTGATAGGTGTACCGCCGTCTGTAGTAGAGATTGTAAAACTATTTGCAGAAGGTACAGTAGCAATAAAATAAGTCAGCGCAAAATCAGGATCTACATCAGCATCAATAGATTCTGGCACTGTGGCACCGGCATTTGCCTTAATTATTTTTACTCTATATCCAACTTGTTGTCTATGTGGCAAATCAGTGGTTATCACACCTGGATTAGCAATAGTGATACCTGTGATAGTAAATGTGTCAGCATCGTAATTTGTATCATAATCTGAAAAATCTAAAACACGATAAACATCACTTGAGTCTGCTAATTTTAAAGCGGTACTAGGTCTTGTCGCAACATCAACAACATCCCCGGTAAGCACTACATAACTGTTTTGTCTAACGGTCGTAACAGTACCATTCGGCACTGAGAATTGTAGGCCGCCACTGCTGCTGATATTCAATCTTGCGAACTTAGTGGCTGCATTAACAATTGCTACAGTTGATATTGCATATTTTACTATAGAACCGTTGTGATTGATTTCTAATTCGGATCCGTTTAGAGGAACGTAATCTTCAAATATACCATAGATTGCTGTGCTTCTTTGCACATTAGCATATTGACTTGGGGTTGTTACTACGGTAAATCTCTGAGATAATTTGTGATATAAAGAAACTGGTGTCGGTACTTCTAATGGATCAGCTCCTTCTGCTACCAGCGCAAAGTTTCCGTGTGAACTAGAACCTCCAATAGATCTGATCTGACCACCGTTGACAGAATAATATGAAATATAGCAGTAGTAGGTAAACATCGACACAGCTTCAGTTAAACCTCCGTTGGTAGCGATTAGACCGTAGCCCATGTCGTTAACCTGTGTAAAGTCGTTGCTCAGCATCGATCTATTGCCAGGCATTAATACTTCATATACTCTTTCAAAGGTCAATGTTCCTGATCCTGTGCCTGTAATTTCAACAGGATCGCCATTAGGCTGATCAGAGAATCTAAAAGTGTTGGCTGTACGACCTCCTAATAACACATAGTAATCCTGTCCTGCTGTAATAGCTGTAGGTAGTACACCACCAGCACCTGGTGCAAATCTAATAGTGGCTCCACTTTGTATACCATGTGCAGTTTTGTTTACAGTGGCTATACTACTTGGATTAGTAAATGTAAAAGTCTGAGCACCATAGCTAAGACTAAATGGTGTGGTTTCATCTAGTTCAAACTGGGCAGATGATCCCGCAGGATTAAAGATGAACTGTCTAATATAGTTTATTCTATACACATCGTCGTCGACGATGAAAGAACAAGGTAATTGCGGCGGTCTCACCAATCCTGTAACGGTCAGTCTTGTTGAAGATACCACGTTGGATATTTTAAATTGTAAGTTTCCGGTAAAACCGTCTACAAACATACCTCCGGCGAATTTCTTATAGCCTGTGCTGCGGCTGAACACCGCACCTTCTTGTGCGTAAGGAGATTTAGCAAGAATTTGACCTTCTGGATCTAACACCATTGCAAAGCCTCCGTGGCCTTGCATAGTCATAGCTCTTAAAATCACAGCGTCATTACACAAGAATATATCTAATTCATCATTGCTCTTAGGCAAATTACTTGGAGAGTTTTCTATAATGTCTAGTAAAACATCAAATAGAATACCCAATGCTCCACCCTGTGGAGTGACAATGCCGCCGCTTCCTGGTACATACGCATTAAAAGCTGTGCCATTAACTGAAGTTGTTAAATTAAAATCTGTGTAGAGATCGACTCTGTTCAGCTGACCAGCTACTGTTTTTACGTAGTAGGTATTGCCATTCAAGTTAGTCATACTGCCAGCGGCTAGACCTGTTACTTCTATTCTTTCTTTGTCGGCATATCCGTGAGCACTGGTGAATGTTAATCTAACTGGGTTGGTCTGTGTTGCTGTACTGATGTTTCTAGGTAGTGCACCTGATCCTCTTTCAGCCTGATATGCAGCATCTGCGATTTGAGTAGCTGTACTGTATGATTGTGCAGCATCGATATCTATGTTTTGTATAACACGTTGAACGAGATATTCTAATCTTTCTAAAGCAGCAAGTGTTTCATCTAACTGAACAGTTATAGCTAACACAGCACTTTCATTGAAAGAGTCTCTGTATTTTAAAGCAGCTGAAACAGTTCTGTTGTACCCACCATATTTCAAATCAAAGACCATTGAATCTATGATAAGTCCAATATCTCTCTTACAGGTTTCGCTGTTGTAAGTAAAGGTTGTTGAAAACGGTGCTATGCCTTCTTCTATTTGATAATCGATCCAGGCTACTGTTTCTATCTGCAAGAATAGTTTATTTCTTTTCAATAATTCTGCAGCACTGGCAAATGAACCTTTGTTATTAACGATCGGATATATAGGACTGTCACTGTTTTCTAAATAGTGATAACCGAATAGTCTTTCTGACGTTGCAAGTTCGTCAATTACTCTGTCTCTTCTAAAGTTTATCAGCGCCCACGGACTCGAACTGAACCCACGTTTAGGTCTGACAATTGTTCTTCTAAATTCGTCACCGATCACGGCCACGTTCTGTGGAATCTTCAATGGAAGATTTTCTTCATAGATTCCGCTTTCTACAAACACACAGACCTGTACATTTCGTGCGATATCACCATAGGCAATACGTTCGCCTTCTTGGAAATCACCATATATGATATCTACATCGAATACTTCGGATAGATTACCAAACTCTGAAGTTCCATCTAATGCACCGGTGTGTGCTAGTATCTGTGCTAATGCACCTGATGTTTCACCGTAGAGATATAGGCCTTCTCTGATATCCCTACCTCTGATTGCTTCTGGAGTACCTGTCAGAACATCACCAGTGAAGTCAGTGAGTTGACCGTTAGTGAAGATTAAAAACCTTGGTAAGTCGACCACGCAGGTCGGAATACCTGTATAACCAGATCCTCTGCTGGTAATAGTAAGCGTGTCAATGCTGCCGTCTATTTGATTTACAGTTGCAGTCCCGAAAGCATTGCTGCCACCACCACCCACGAATCTCACCGACACCAGAGTGTAACCTGACCCTTCGCCGCCCGAATCAATTTCAACACTGTTGACATTGAATGTTAGATTGAAAGTACCACCGCTACCTGGGGTTGACCCGCCATTGGCATTAGTAGCAGTAGTGTTTACTCTTACACTACTACCTATCACACTTCCTGGTGCTACTCTATATTTTCCTGCACTCAGTTGTCGTATAGATAATATCGGTCCTCTACCGCCGCTGCCCTCAAACGCATCAACGTCTAGTACTTCATATCTAGCTGCTGTACCTGTACCGCCAGTAACAGTAAGAATGTCACCTATGGCATAATTAGCACCACCAAAGTGTATGTCTATCTCATCGACGCTGACAAATGTTGTTCCTGAAAATCCTGTGCCAGACAACGGCGATGTGCTGATATCAGTGAGATAACAGAATTCTGCGCCGTCATTGTATGTCAATACTTTCTTATAAGGACCTATTTCTAGTTGACTTTCATTAACGATTTCTTCAGCTCGCTTCAGAGCAGCTTCTAATGTTCTGTAGGCATAGGCCAATGCACGGCCTTGAAGATCGTCTGAAACACCTACCCGAGAATCCTGACCAGATGTAGCTACGTATAGGTTAGCTACGCTACCGAATGCTGATGCATCAACATATCTCTTTGTTGCAGCAATTAATCCATTATAGGTATCATCGTCATCTGGTTCTGGATCTCTTGACAAAATCAATGGTCCAGTCATTCTACCAAACGCAGTGGTAGCAGTTCCCGAGGCAGGATCTATAGCTTCAACGCCGGCTAGTGCAATTTTTGTATCTGTATAGGCCTTATTTGCAGCTTCGTCGCCGGTTACAGGCGTGACTAGATCTTGAATTCTGTACTGTTCTGCACCAAATTGTGCAGAAAGATTTCCGCCTAACTGCGGATTTTTATCTCCGGAAATAGCAGAAAACAGTGATGATATTGTTACCGCAGAAGGTGTATTATTGATGCTAATACCACTGCCTTCTACCAAAGATTTGAATACAACTTGTCCGCCTTGCTCTTCGCTGACAGCTAAAATTCTATTATCTTGTCCCTGGAACGAGTTAGGAGTTTGATCTAAGCCTGTAAATGATAATCTTTCCCCTAATCCCAACGAGCCATATAGTTCTCTAAAGTTGTCATTAACTTTTCTAAAAGCATCGCGTATACTGTCACCTGTACCGTCATTGCCAAGTGTACCAATGTCTATCGATTTTCTTGCCATAGTAATTCCTAAGAATATGAATTTCTATGTATTTAGCCCAAAATTTTATAAGCCTAATGTAAATAT
>JACCDU010286754.1_pt1 | contig 11148 bp, 7 predicted proteins | sample 7446081 | NCBI WGS metagenome assembly JACCDU01 (sample SAMN15323447, study PRJNA562643) | freshwater metagenome | isolation source: river surface water | place: USA:Blue River Watershed | collected 2017-08-17
ACATCGGACTCTATACAGTTGCGCCCGGAATGCTTTTGCAAGATCCCGCAAAATCGCCCACAAATAACTTGTATCCAGTTCCGGCTTCCTTAGAAGAATCAGGCCAACTAATTTTTTGGGGAGAATCCCCAAATGAACTTCAATTTGACGCAAAATCAGCTTCTTGGAACCAAATAACACATGCATATTCCGACTCTAGCTATTATTATTTACGCACAGACGACCCAAAGCCCCTGCGCATTAATTTAGTAAGACCATTAAAGGGTAACGGAAGTCCACTCAACTTCGCTACCACACTTTCACGATACGAACCGGAAAAGTATAACCTCATTCAATCCGGGCGCATCTGGCTGGGAGATGCACTGTACGGATCGGGAAATTTAGCCCTACAATATGCCCTAAAAGACGTTCGAGATGGTTTACCTGGAGAACTAAAAGCACGGTTTTATGCAGGCGCAACAAGCGCAAGTAAATTCACACTAGCTATTCCAGGTAATACCCCCATTTCGGCCGAAATTCCAGCAATATCCGGGAATAGATACGATCAAAAAGCATTTTTTACAGATATAAGACAGCCCATTAATGTAGCTCCAGCTAGCTCAAATTGGAATTGGAATATCGCCTATCAAACAACTTCAGGAACTGGATATGTGGATTACATTCAGCTTGCTTATGCTCGAAAATTTAATGCAAATACGGAGCTCCCACTTTATTTGTTTACCAATTCACGAGATACAACGGCCAACTTACAAATACCGAATTTGCAACCTACGAGTCTAATTTGGTTTAAAAATGGACAAAATGAATGGCAAAAAATACAAGCTCCTGGAGCAGAGATGGAAATTCGTATTTCTCCTGGCAGCCAATTAGCCCTCGGAAATACAAACCTGGCTTCATACCCTGTTTGGCGTGATCGGATTTCGAAACAGGACATCCTAGCACAAGATCCAAAGTTACAATTCATCATCATCACAAGCCCGCCTTTACGCTCGGCTGCAGAAAAACTGGCTAAATTCAAGTCAGACATCCAAAAAATTCCTACCCAAACAGTTACAACCACCCAAATTTACCATGAATTTTCAGGAGGGAAACAAGATGTGAGTGCCATAAGAAATTACTTACAAGCATTGTCTAAGCAGACAGCTTTGCGGTATGTATTAATTTTAGGTGATGCCTCGATAGACTACAAAGGCAAATCGGCCGTTGCCAGTGCCCTGGAAAAAAGCTGCTATGTACCTACCTATCAAAGTCTCGAATCCACGCAACCACTCATGAGTTATTCATCAGACGATTACTTTGGAATTATAGATTCGCAAGCTGGTGACTGGGAAAATACACAACCGAATCTCCAATTGGCTGTTGGTCGAATTCCTGCAAAGAATCCCGATGAGGCGAACATGTTCGTTCAAAAATTAATTGACTACCAAAGCAAACCATCAGTAGCCACCAAACGGCCCTATCGATTTAGCTGGGTTGCAGATGACGGTGATTTTTCGATTCACATGCAGGATGCGGAGGACTTTTCGACCAGTATGCAATCGAGTAATTTGGCATTCGATTATCAGAAAACTTATTTGGATCAATTCCCCATGGAAGTTACGAATGGTCAATACACCTCGAATGCTGCCAAAAAACAAGTGCTTTCCCTATTTGCACAAGAAGCCGATTTCATCTATTTTGTTGGCCACGGTTCCGAAAGTGGATGGACTGATGAAAAAATTCTAACCAATAATGATCTTGTTGGTCTAAAAAATAGTCAAAACCTTCCCATCTTACTTACGGCAACTTGTCAGTTTGGTCGGTTCGATGATCCTAATCAACTTTCAGGAGGAGAGATAGCCTTGCTTTCGCCGCAGGGAGGATCTATTGCACTAATCAGTACAACAAGACCTGTATTTCAAAGTAGCAATTATCTGTTTGGAAAGGCGTTTTACAGCTATTTAAAAGCAAATCTTAGAAACTCGGATTACCGGCTAGGTGACTTATTTCGAGATACAAAAAATGCCAGCAAAACCGGAGTCATTAATCGGAACATCAGTTTATTGGGAGATCCGAGTAGCCCTTTACCTTGGCAAAGTGCCCAGATTATTATCTCGGCCAATGGCGATAGTTATACGGCTAAATCAGAAAGCCCGGCCGACGGACAGGTAACGGCCTACTATTATTCAGAGGACTCGAAAGTAAAAACGCTAGGCACAAAAGGCGATGCCTTTAGCTATTTGGCTCCAGGAAAACTCATAGGCAAGTCGGCGCATACCATGAAACAAGGCAATGTATCTATCTCGGGAAACAGTATTCCTTCATCAGGGGGGAAAATAGCGCTAAAGCTTATTGGCCAATCGAATACAGGCATGCCCATTTCTGGATACCAACTGGTTGATAAAAAACAAACCACCCTACCAGATACAAAAGCCCCGGTTATACAAATTTCATTTCCTGATGAACCCAAGCAAAATACAGTCTCTTCCAATCCGATGGCACTTATCAATATTTCAGATGAACAAGGACTGCGCTGGCTAGGGCCCATGAATGAACCAGCCTATTTGACACTAAATGATACGCTACGAATTCCCATATTACCTTTTTGGGAGCCCACGGTAGATTTACCCAATCAAGGTAGCATGCGCTATCGACTAACAAATTTGTCTCCTGGCGCCTATACATTACGAGTGAATTGTTGGGACACTAACAATAATGCCGGCCAACAATCGTTGACATTCACGGTAGAAGAAAATTCATCAAGTCGGCAGCGTTGGATCTTATTCCCGAATCCGGCTAAAGAAAAAATGACTTTCCGAACAGAGGTAACCCGAATTTGGAGCAGCGATCGTTATGAACTTGAGATTTTTAATTTGATGGGTGAAAAAATCCATACACAAGCTGGTAGTTTAACTCCTTTCGGCGGGCAAGAGTCGGGATTTGAGTTTTCGGTAGATATGCTAGGAACAGGATTTGTGGGCTTTGTTAGGATAAATATACGTGACAGTCAAGGTAAAATCATCGAAACAGTTAAATCTAAAATATTGACCCTAAAATAAATTTTGACAAAGATTTTTTTCAAATTTCAAACAATTACCTTAAAAATAACTATTTTTGAATCTAGCTTTAATGCTAAGAGACTCTCTTATAAATTTAATACAATGACAACGAATAATTCGATCATCCAAAAAGTAGTTTTTACTTTAGTTGCTGTATCTATTAGCACGCTAACCTTTGGACAATTACCAACTACCGTATTGGGCCAAACGAACGCAGGTCGCGTTCCAACTCCTACGATGTTGTTTTTAAATGTTTCTCCTGATGCGCGTTCTGCAGGTATGGGTGATGCAGGTGTTGCCATTTCTTCAGACGTTAATGCAATTTACTGGAATCCAGCAAAACTTGCGACGGCAGATAAAGACCTTGGATTTGCTATTTCATACACTCCTTGGTTGCGTAATTTAGTAAATGACATGGCATTGTATAACATTGCAGGGTACAAGAAAACATCAAAAGATCAAGCATTTGGTTTCTCAATCAACTACTTTGATCAAGGCTTATTTCAAGCTACAACAGCCAATGGTACAAGTGCAGGAAACTTTAATTCGAAAGAATATGCCTTAACTGTCGCACATGCGCGTAAATTGTCAAACGCGTTGTCATTAGGGGTAAATCTAAAATACATTAACTCAAATTTAACGGGTGGCTATCAAGCGCAAGGCTCTCAAATGAAGCCTGCTCAAACAGTTGCTGCTGATTTAGCATTATACTGGAACTCAGTTACAGAGAAAAATTGGAACTTAACTTATGGTTTAGTTTTATCTAACATTTCTGGTAAAGTTTCCTATGGTGGCTTAGATAAAAACTTTATCCCAACAAACCTACGTGTAGGTGTTGCTGGAGTAAAGAACATCGACGAAAAAAACAAATTGACTTTAACGTTAGATTTAAACAAATTAATGGTTCCAACGCCACAGTCAGTTGATGCAAACGGAGCAGTAACAGGTACAGATCCTAATAACACCACGGCAATTGGTGGAATCTTTGGTTCATTATTTGATGCTCCAGATGGGTTCGGTGAAGAATTAAAAGAAGTGACTGCTTCTTTGGGTGCTGAATACCTTTATAACAATACATTTGCGATTCGCGGTGGTTACTTCAATGAAAGCTCGATGAAAGGTGATCGTAAATATTTCACCATGGGTGTAGGATTTAAACTAGACCAAAAATATGGTTTTGATTTTGCTTACCTAGTACCAACAGGTTCTAGCAGCCCATTAGCGAACACATTACGTATTTCATTATTGGCTGCAATCAACCAAGAAAGAAAATAATTTAACGATTATCGTTCATCAAATGACATCTCTCGGGATGTCATTTGTGTTTTATGCCTATTCCTAAATGCACATGCTTGATCGGACTATTGCTCCCCCATCCTATCCAATTAATTGGGTTCAATTTCCTACCACTCAAACGTACACAACCGCCCATGGAGTAAATATTCATTCCATCTCACTTGGCGAGCAGCCCGTGTTTAAATTTGAGTATACCATTCAAGCAGGCGCAACTGAAGCTATTAAAGCAGGCGTGGCTAGCTTAACTGCTATGCTGATGAAACGCGGAACACAACAGCATACTGCCCAAGAATTAAATCAGAAATTCGACTTCTTCGGGGCATTCTGGGATGTACAATCAAGCCTAGACCATGCCACGTTCACAGTCTATGGATTAACGAAGCACTTCGAGTCACTAATGCCCTTGGTTTTTGAAATTATTCAACATGCCACTTTCCCCCAAGAGGAATTTGAGAAAGAAATCGCAATTGAAATCCAAAAGAGTAAATTAAACTGGCAAAAAACAGCCTTTAGTGCCAGTCAGATTTTTCGCTCGCAACTATTTCCTAGTGATCCTTATGGGCGCGTTAGTAAAGCAGAAAACCTTCAACAAGTTACGCGCACCGATTTAGTTGATTTTCATCAGAACTATTGGCTTGGGCAAAAGCCGACCATATTTCTTTCGGGTCAAATAAGCGCTGATGCCATCGCGACAGTCGCCTCATTTGTGGATCAACCTAGCAAGTCAAAAATTACTACAAATGACCGACCTGCCATCGTTTCCACTCCAGCCATTTGTACGCACGAGTCGCGCGAAAATGCCCTACAATGTTCGATTCGCATGGGGCAAGTGAGCATGAATCGCCAGAATCCTGATTACTACAAGTTTAGCGTATTGAATACCATGTTAGGTGGATTTTTCGGATCTAGGTTACAAAAAAAAATTCGGGAAGAAAAAGGATTTACGTACGGAATTTCTTCTTCCATTGTCCCGTTAAAGCGGGCGGGCTACTGGGCAGTAGGAACAGACGTAAATAAAGAAAATGCAGCTGAAACGTGTAGTGAAATCCGGAGAGAAATTCAGGAACTCCAGCAAAATTTAGTCTCTACTGATGAACTTGAGATTGTCAAAAACTATTTGATGGGCAGCTTTACAGGGGAACTGACTCAAGCGTTTGATATTGCCGACAAACTCAAAGTGATCTATTTGGAAGGATTGCCACTTGATTTTTACGATCATTTCCAGCATGAAATCATGGCATGTACCCCAAAAGATTTGAGAGAACTAGCAAATCAATATCTAGATCCCTCAAATCTTCACGAGGTGATTGTAGGCGCAATTTAGAATCGCGCCAATTCGCGGAATTCATTCACACGACCTTCTAAATCATGGTCAGTGATTTCCAACAAACGTTCCGTACCGAATTTCTCTACACAGAAAGATGCCATAGCTGATCCATAAACGATCGCCTTACGCATATTCTCAAAGGAGATATCATCCGTTTTTGCCAAGTAGCCAATAAAACCACCCACAAAGGTATCACCAGCACCTGTTGGATCAAATACTTCCTCAAGCGGCAATGCAGGGCAATAAAACATATTGGAACCTTGGAACAAAAGTGCACCATGCTCTCCTTTTTTGATTATAAGTGTTTTAGGCCCCATCTCCATGATTAATTTAGCCGCAGTGCGCAACGAATATTGCTCAGATAATTGGCGTGCCTCCTCGTCATTAATACAAAGCACATCAACCATCTTCAGCACACGCTTCAAATCATCCATCGCTACATCCATCCAAAAATTCATGGTATCCATCACCACTAACTTAGGGCGTTTGGTAAGACCTTCGATTGCTTCGATTTGTACTTGAGGCGTCAAGTTACATAGCATTAAGTATTCGCAATCTTGATAGCTTGCAGGAATCACAGGTTTGAAATCAGCCAATACATTTAAGTCAGTCACCAACGTATCCCGAGAATTCATGTTGTTGTGATATTTACCTGCCCAGAAAAAGGATTTCTCTCCTGCCTTAATTTGGAGACCGTCTAGGTTAATTCCTTTGGATTCCAATGTATCCATGTAAGCTTGTGGAAAGTCATCGCCCACAACAGCCACCACATTTACTTTGGGTTGGAAAAATGCAGCAGACAAAGCAATGTATGTGCATGATCCACCGATAATTTTATCTGTTTTGCCATAAGGCGTTTCGAGTGCGTCGAACGCAACTGTTCCAATTGTTAATAAACTCATATAAGGTGATTTTAGCCTACTTTAGCACACCGACTAAACGGCTGATTGGGGTTAAAAAATAAACGATAAGTAATATATGTTTTGTCATTTGTCGCACCTAGCTGTGAGACAAACCGAAGCATTTTTGGATTAAAATCTCCGACCCAGTTCATGTCCATGGTCGTATAAGGATAAAAAGGATTTTCACGTGCTGCCGTACGGAAACGCAATGCAATAGCGGATTCGACGCCTTTCCCTTGATGTTCAGGTACAACGCCAAAAATCAATCCACACGTACGCGTCAGCGTACCGCGAAGCTTTAACAGAACGAACTTGATCATCCCCCAAACATTCAATTTTCCATTTAAATGTTTAACGATTTGATTCAAATCAGGAATCACAATAAAAAAGGCAACAGGCTCTCCATTGGGACCATAAGCGAACCAGAGTAATTGTTCGTCGATGATAGGCTTCATTTTCTGCACCAACTTTTGCGCTTGTTCGGAGGACATAGCAGAAACACCAGGAAACTGAGACCATGCCGCGTTAAAGATGATTCGAAAATCTTCAGCATACTTAGGCAGGTTCGACTTTTCAATATGTTTAAACGTATAATCCGGATTCTGGTAAATCCGTTCAGCTTTTTCTTCGATTCCCGCAGTCACATTGGCTCCCGTGATGGAAGACACAAAAACATGCTGCTTAAAGTAATCTTGAAATCCGTAAGCTTCAAAGAAATCAATGTAATAAGGCTTCGTCCAAGGCATTTTATACGTTGGCTCATACTCCCAACCCTGAACCATTAAACCCCAAAAACTATCCCGTTCTCCAAAATTGATTGGACCGTCCATGCCTTCCATTCCTTTGGAAATAAGCCATTGCTTGCAAGCATCAAATAAAGTGAATGCCGCAACTTGATCTTCAATACATTCAAAAAATCCCATTCCCCCCACAGGTACTTCATCGGATGTTTTCGAATAAAATGCAGCGACACGACCAATGGTTTTTCCCGCGTCATCAAGCAATATCCAGCGGATAGCTTCGCCGTTTTTAAACTGTGTGTTTTTTTTCGGATCAAATATTGACTCAATATCGTTATCTAACGGACGAATCCAATTCGGATCTGTCGAATATAGTTCTACGGCAATTCTTAAAAATTCTCGTTTAAGAGCTCTATCGTCCCCTATTTCCTTTAAAACCATATTGGCGAAAGCATTTTTTGACCAAAAACATACAAAGATAATACAATTCGCAAGCCCCTCATTTGTTTGGTGAATTAAAAGAATACGATTAATTTTAATTCCTTATACAGAACCCAGATCCGGTATTCATGCAGCCACTCAAAATATACAACACCCTAAGTCGAGAAAAAGAAATCTTCGAAGCGATCAATGCGCCACATGTGGGATTGTATGTTTGTGGGCCAACGGTCTACAATTATGCTCATTTAGGCAATATTCGAACATTTACCTCCTTTGATATCCTGCATCGCTATTTGAAAAAAATTGGCTATAAAGTACGCTACGTCCGCAATATCACGGATGTGGGCCACTTAGTAGGTGACGGTGATGAGGGCGAAGACAAAATTGGCAAAATGGCCAAATTGGAGAAACTGGAGCCCATGGAAATTGTCCAGCGGTATACCAATGATTTTCACGAAGTACTGCAAAAATTCAATTTATTGCCTCCTAGCATTGAACCGACGGCTACGGGACACATCGTGGAACAAATTGAAACCACAAAAACCTTGCTCGATAAAGGCATGGCGTATGAATCGAATGGCTCTATTTATTTTGACATCGAGGCCTACAACAAACAAGGAGGCGATTACGGTAAATTATCGGGACGTATTTTAGATGATTTATTGACCGAAACACGTGATTTAGACGGCGTAGGTGAAAAGCGTAGCCCACTCGATTTCGCGCTTTGGAAAAAAGCATCTCCTGAACATATCATGCGCTGGCCATCTCCTTGGGGAGACGGATTTCCAGGTTGGCACCTCGAATGTACCTGTATGAGCCATAAATATCTAGGTGACACCTTTGATATTCATGGAGGTGGTATGGACTTAAAATTCCCACACCACGAATGTGAAATCGCGCAAGCGAAGGCCGCACATGGTCGTGCACCTGTACGTTATTGGATGCACACCAATATGCTTACGGTCAATGGCCAAAAAATGAGCAAATCGCTTGGGAATTCATTTTTACCTAATGAATTAATCACAGGGAATCATCCACTTTTGGAACAGCCATACAGCCCCATGACGGTACGTTTCTTTATGTTGCAATCGCAATATAGAAGCACCTTAGATTTTTCAAACGACGCCTTAAAAGCCGCCCAAAAAGGCTATAAACGTATGGCCAATGGATTGCGCATCATCAAATCAATGACATTCCCATCCGAAACCATAGAGGCTACGGACGAAACAGTATTAGCTGAGATTCATGCCGATATCCAAGGATGCTACGACGGGATGAATGATGACCTAAATACGGCCGTAACAATTGCCAGCCTATTTTCGTTATTAAAGAAGATTAACCAATTGTATACCGGCCAGCTAAGTTTTGAACAAATAGGCCAAGCCGGATTTGATGCTTTAAAAACTAATTACATCAGCTTTATGGAGGATGTATTAGGTTTACTTGAAGAGTTCCCTGAAAATCAGGACCAACTAATCAAAGGCATGTTGCAATTGTATCAAGACTTTAAGGCCAACCGTCAATATGACAAAGTGGATGAGATACGAGCCAGTTTCAAATCCATGGGCCTTTTAATTAAAGACATGAAAACCCGCATCGACTGGGGCTACGAGGAATAAATATGTTTAGAGATTTAACACCCAACGTTCGTTTATTGATTCTCATTAACGTAGGTATGTTTCTGGCCAAATCGTTTTTGCCAGATGAATACTTAAGTTTACATTATTTCGGTGCGAAGGATTTTTATCCATTTCAGCTTGTTACCTATATGTTTGTGCATGGCAGCTTTTTTCACCTGCTAGGCAACATGTTCGGACTTTATATGTTCGGTTCTTTACTCGAGCGGATATGGGGAGCTCAGCGATTTCTTTTCTTCTATTTTTTCTGTGGGATTGGTGCTGGTATGCTCTATGTGGGGATCCAACATTTTGTAGATTTTGCAGATATTCGACGTGCAACTGAACTCGTATTAAGTAATCCAAGCTCATTTAATTTAATGGATTATGCGCAGCATTATGCTGTCATTGGATCTCCGCAAGGTGTCGCGCTCAATATCGAATGGGTACATGCAAACTATGACGAATACATTAATCGCAGTATTTTAGGAGGGGCCTCAGGATCAATATTTGGCATATTAATGGCGTTCGGGTACCTATTTCCGAATTCAGAGATGTTTTTGTTCCCACTTCCTATCCCCATCAAAGCTAAATACTTTGTGAGTTTTTATGGATTGTATGAGCTGTATCAAGGCATCCAACAATACGAAGGAGATAATGTTGCTCACTTTGCACATATTGGCGGAATGATTTTTGCCGTGATTTTATTAAAATTTTGGGGAACAAAACGAAATAATTTCTATTGACATGCGGAGCATTTGGCAAGATATGAAGTTAGTATTCCAGCAGCCCAATCGCGGTCTGATGCAATTGATCGTGATCAATATAGGAATTTTTATTGCCTTGATGCTAACAAAAGTTACCCTCATTCTAGCAGGGAAATCTGAGTTTTTTGAATCTTTTTTAGAGCAACTAACCTTATCATCCTCATTCGCTGATTTCAGTCGGAAACCATGGACTTTTCTAACCTATTTTTTCATCCACGTTGACCTCATGCATGTAGTTTTCAACATGCTCTTTTTATACTGGTTTGGACAAATTTTACAGGATTTTTTAGGTCAAAACAAGACGATTCAATTATATTTCATCGGGGGCCTAGCGGGTGCGGTCACCTACATTGGCGCCTTGAATACCATCCCATATTACCTGAATCAAGGCCCCATGTTTTTAATGGGGGCATCGGCAGGCGTATATGCGATCGTTACTGCGGCTGCTACATTACGGCCAAATTACACAGTCCATTTGTTTTTAATTGGGCCCATTGCAATCAAATATATTTCAGGATTCTATGTCATCTGGTCCGTGCTAGAAAGCGTCGGATCCAATGGCGGGGGGAATATCGCTCATTTAGGAGGAGCGCTCGTAGGAGTACTTTTTGCCTTATATAGTAAACGCACACATACGGCCACCCAGCAAATAGAAAAAGTGCTGACTTATGTAACGGTCGCTGCGCAAAAAACTGTGTCGACCACAACATCAGAAGTGGTTGACGAAGAGGAACTTAACCAAATTTTAGATAAAATTTCCAAATCTGGATTTGATAGTTTGAGTAAATTAGAGAAAAAGAGATTGTTCCAGGCGAGTCAAAAAAATGAATAAGCCAGAAAAACATTTTTACCTTTGTGTGGTTAATCTTTCACTTGAATAAATTTATATCGTGTCAACCCAATTCCCAGCCGGGCCTTTACTGAGCAAGATTCAATCCCCAGCGGATTTGCGCAAGCTTCCCGCGGATCAGCTTCCCGCTGTATGCCAGGAATTGAGACAATATATCATCGATCATGTTTC
>JACCDU010488732.1_pt1 | contig 11148 bp, 9 predicted proteins | sample 7446081 | NCBI WGS metagenome assembly JACCDU01 (sample SAMN15323447, study PRJNA562643) | freshwater metagenome | isolation source: river surface water | place: USA:Blue River Watershed | collected 2017-08-17
AGAAAAAGCCCCTGCACGTGAATGCAGGGGCTTTACTTTTGTTGGCTCCTCGACCTGGGCTCGAACCAGGGACCTACGGATTAACAGTCCGGCGCTCTACCGACTGAGCTATCGAGGAATATTCGGTGTGCAAACCACACTAGCGCTTTGCAGAGATGCATAGTATAGCAAAAAAATGGGCGTTTTTTCAAGTTGGCGGCAAGCGCTTTTCATGTCGTTTCATAGCCAGTTCTAGGGGACTATGCAGTGTGTTGTTCGCAAAGCGTCATTACTCTGGACGGTGCACGTGTGTCCAGAATCTGGACGCTTGTGGTGCCCTGGACGGTTTCGGGGTGTCCAGAGTCTGGACGGATATGTTTGGAAATTAACTGATCAATACAGATTTAAAGAAGATGGATGTGAATTGGTCTATCGGTTCCAAACTGCGCATCAATTTCGACCGCAATATGGCGCCCTCCCAACCGACCCAGAAAAAACGCGACAGTGCTTGGGGGTCTTGCCCGGGTGCTAGTTCACCGATCTCAATGGCTTCACTCAAGCACTCTGCAACACGTTTCTCCCAGGACACCAGAACCCCCTCCAGCCGTATACGAAACTGCGTATCGAGAGCAGCAAGCTCTTGACCAAGATTTCCGATGAGGCAGCCTCTCTTGAAGTCGAACTTCACCATGCCATTTTTTGCATTTACGGTAAAGTTAACTAATCTTTGCAAGGGCGACTGCGAAGAGTCACCAAAAATGCGGTCCATTTTTTTGGCGTAATACGCTTCGTAGTTATCAATAACGGCGTGTCCAAAATGATCTTTACTTTTAAAGTAATGGTAGAAGGAGCCCTTGGGCACGCCGACGCGCTTAAGCACTTCATCGATGCCCGTTATTTGAAACCCGCGCTCGGTCAAAAGTTCGGTTCCACACCAAACCAAAGCGTTGCGAGTATCTGTGCGTGTCGCGGCGCGACTGCCGCTCCTGCTGGGACTCGGCATAACATGACTGCTGTGGTTTTCTGACACGTAAGATTCTCCGATTGGCATTTGATTTTCTAATAAGTCTTATTGGGGCCAGTAGCGTTTTTTGACCAATTTTTTGTAAAGCTTCCCTGTTGGCAAACGGGGTAGTTCCAAGTCGAAATCTATCGATCGCGGACATTTGAAGTCTGCTAATTTTTCTCGACAAAATGCCAATAATTCTTTTTCCATATCTGGGCCAACATCGCAGGCATGAACTGGTTGTACAACGGCTTTAACTTCCTCACCCCAATCGCTATTGGGTACACCAACAACAGCAGCGTCCATCACTTTCGGGTGTTGTAGCAAGACATTTTCAATTTCTTGAGGATAAATATTGACGCCCCCGCTGATGATCATGAAGGCTTTTCGATCCACCAAATAAAGGTAACCTTGCTCATCCAGATAGCCGATGTCACCGAGGGTAGTCCAGCCCATGGAGTTGCGTGTTTGTGCGGTACTGACAGGGTCATTGTGATAAAGGAACTGTGGGCCATCTGAGAAATACACAGCCCCTATCTGGCCTACTTCTAAAGGACTTCCTTCTTCATCACAAATATGAAGTTTCCCTTGTGAGGCACGACCCACTGACCCTTTATGCTGCAACCACTCAGCTGGGGTGATGCTACAAAAACCATTGTTTTCAGTGCCCGCATAGTATTCGTGCACGATGGGTCCCCACCATTCAATCATTTGTTCTTTCACATCAACTGGGCAAGGCGCGGCAGCATGTACAGCCATCTTCATGGATGACAGATCAAATTTTTCACGTGTCGCTAGGTCAAGCTTGAGTAAGCGCACAAACATGGTGGGTACCCATTGACTGTGGGTGATACGGCAACGCTCAATGGTTTGCAGAGCCAGAAGTGCGTCAAAACGCTCCATGACCGTAACAGTTCCCCCCATTTTTATCACCGTCATGCTGTGACGCAGTGGTGCAGCATGGTAAAGAGGTGCGGTAGACAGGTAATGACTGTTGGCGTCGTACCCAAAGAGTGGCGACAGTAACGTCACCAACATGGTTTGTTGTCCTGCGGCCGACTTGGGCAGTGGCCACAGCACCCCTTTGGGACGGCCAGTTGTGCCCGACGAATAAAGCATGTCACTGCCTTGCAAAGGTTGTGCAAGGGCAGATGTCGGTTTTTTCGCGCATTGCGTATTCCATTCCCCGTGCGATCTTTGTTCAACACATGCGCCTACGCTCATGCACTGGAGGGTACTGGGCAACTTAGAGAATAAGTCTTTGTCAACAGTATCTAAAGTTGCAGAATAAACAAACAAGCGTGCACCACAGTCCCGGATGATGTAGTCAATCTCGTCAGTCGTTAGGCGTGTACTTATCAGCGTGTAATACACACCGCTTCGATCCAAACCAAAGCAAAGCTCCAGTAATTCGCGACAGTTATTCATCAGTACGGCGACGTGGTCGCCTGCAAGGATGCCAAGATCTGATATCAAATGAGCAACTTGGTTAGCTCGGCTTTCGAGCTGTGCAAAGGTGACTTGTTCGCCACTCTCGCACATTTGAAATGCAATTTTTTCAGGGTCAACACTTAATGGTTGAATAGGAATTAACATCAGACCCCCATTTTCAATGGGCAATACAAACTTTGCCGAACTGTGCACCACTCTTCAAATATGCCATGGCTTCTTTCAGTTCCTCAAATGCAAATACTTTATCGGTTACAGGCACAATTTTGTGCTGAGCCATAGCACGCAACATTGCTTCCATGCCATCACGGTGTCCAACGGTGACACCTTGAAGGCGTACTTGGCGGGTAATGATGTGACCTAAGGAAGTGTTAACACTGCTTCCCGACAAGATGCCAATCATTGCTAAAGTACCGCCAGGACGAATGCAGCGAAGAGATTGTGGGAGCGTTTTTTCGCCACCTAACTCCAAAATCAAATCGTAACCATGCCCCTGAGTAATATCGCGTGTGACTTTTGCCCATTCAGGCTGTTCACGGTAATTGATCACCGCATCAGCGCCCAAGTCGATTGCGCGATTCATTCGATCTTCGGTTGAGCTGATGACGGTGACGTGTGCTCCTAAAATTTTGGCGAACTGCAATGCAAACAGAGCAACGCCGCCGCATCCTTGTACTAAAACTCGATCTCCCGACTTGACATGGCCGTATGTGACCACGGCACTCCAGGCTGTCAATGCGGCGCAAGGAAGGCTTGCAGCTTGGATATCGCTCAGGTAGTCGGGGACTGGAACCACGCCTTGTTCAGATAGGCACATTACTTCCGTCATAGTCCCATCAAAAGGCCCCCCCAGAGATTGAGTGAGTCTCTGCAAATCTGGTTCGCCACCGATCCAACTCTGAAAGTATGTGGGGCAGACTCGATCACCTACCCGAACACGCGTAACGCCTGCTCCAACATCGATAACTTCCCCAACCCCATCGGAGATAGGAATCAACGGTAATTGACCGGTATAGCTACCGTAGCCACGTTCAGGCACGACAAGGTCGCGGTAATTGAGCGAAGAAGCACGCATTCGCACCAAGACCTCACCATCCTTTGCTGTTGGCTCAGGACGCTGTGAAAGTTTCAAGTGATCAAGTCCCCATTCCCCCTCAATTTGAAAGACACGCATTTAGGTTGCTCCTGGTTTGAAACGAAAGTCCTTTGCAACGCGCTCAAGTAGCATCGCAGTGGATCCATCGGCTAATGAGGCTGTGTGAGCTGCAGTGAGATGCCTTAAAAAAGCATAGCGATCTAAGAATCCTTCTGCACCCATAGCGTGAAGGAGTGAGCCTAATTGAGTCTGAGCCATACTTGTTGCATAAAGTTTGGCTTGTGCAGCAACAGCTTGAACCTCATAACCTTTGTCAATTAGGTCGCACGCCTCTTTTACCAATAGTTCACCTGCTTGCAACGCGGTTGCTGCTTGCGCAATCTGCCATCGCCAGCCTTGATGTTGATCCAACGACTGCCCAAATGCAGTTCGCTGGTGACCGTAAGCGGTCACATCTGCCAAAGCTTGGGCCACCATTGCACAACACATGGCCGCCACATAAGTGCGCGCACGATTGATCGCCCCCATGATGTCCGCAAAGGCTTTGCCGGGCTCATATAAGAGGTGTGAGTTATCGCAATAGACATTGTTTAAGCGCAATCCACCAATACCCATGCTGCTGAGAGCGCTGTTGGTGGCAACGGCAACACGCTCGAAACCTGGAGAATCAGCACGGACAAAAAACGCTGCAATTCCTTTGATGCCTGAACCTATTTGGGTTTGGGCATAAACCACGACCGCGTCAGCGTGCGCCGCATTGATGATCCAAGTCTTCGAACCGTTAAGCAACCAACCGTCACCATGTCGTATGGCACTGGTTTGTATTTTTCCCAAATCTGATCCTGCACCCGGCTCAGTCAGTGCCGTGCATGCAACGATGCTGCCTCGGATCAAATGACTGACGTAAAGAGGGGCCAACGCACTTGGCGATGCTTCGATCAGCTGCACCGCAACGTTGTGTGAATTTACCAACGCCATCGCAGCACTGAAATCAATCCGGGCGAGCTTGTGCAGCACCTTGACCTCATCACTGAATGTCAAACCTAATCCACCAGATTTAAGTGGCACTTGTAGGCTCAATAATCCTGCAGCACCAGCAGGCTCAAACAACGCACGTCGATCAAAAAGACCCTGTCCCCATTGCGCTGCGTTTGGGGCGAGGTGTCGTTGTGCAAATAGACCTGCATCTTCGATGACGCTAGCTGCACGTTGAGACAACTCTTGTGTATCTAAGATCATTTCTTCATGCCTTGTTTGTCGACTTGCTATCTGTGACGATAGGTTGAGTCGTACCTAACTTCCGCCATAAGGATGCAACCAATGGCACTAGCCCTTTAGGCAAAAAGATCGTGGCCACGACCAAAATTAATCCATATGTGATGAGGCGAAAACTGTCAGCAAAGCGCAGAAGCTCAGGCAAGAAAGTTACCGATACTGCGCCAACAATGGGGCCTGTTAGCGTTCCGCTTCCACCCAAAATGACCGCCAAAATGATGTTGAGCGATTGATCGACACCAAACGGCTCCGGATTCAAAAAGCCTATGTAGTGGGCATAGAGAGTTCCAGCCAAGCCAGCCAAAATTGAACTCATCACAAACGCAAACAACTTGTACCGCGAAGTCATGACGCCCATCGCTTCAGCAAGGTCTTCGTTTTGGCGTATTGCCAACATCACACGTCCTGTGCGAGAGTGCAACACCAAGGCGCAACATGTGGTCGCTAAAACTGCGGCAGACAAAGCCAGAGCGTAATAGTTGAGATTGCTACGCCCTTCAAAACTAAAGACATACCCAAAAAGTGTCAACTCACTTGGGCGTGGCACATCAGGTATACCTGCTTCCCCGCCGGTGAGCGCGCGAAACGTCATCAGCACAATAAAGATGACCATGTTGTACGCTAACGTGACAATTGAAAAGTAGTGTCCTTTAACGCGCAGGCTCGGATACCCTGCAACGATTGCCATCACGCCAGTCAGCAAAGGTGCAATCAGTAAAGTTTTCCAAACCGAAACACCATAGTTCATTGACAACAGGGTGGATATGTAGGCACCAATGCCCATAAAACCGGCTTGCGCGATGGAGACATAACCTACAAATCCTTGAGTCAAATTTTGGCCTTGTGCAAGCACAATCCAAATCAACGCTAAGGTCATTAAATGAATGTAATAGGGGGATTTGAATGCATGCGGGATCGCCAAAGCGACTGCCACAACAACTGTGCTGAACATCAAAGGATTGGTAATAAGGCGTCTCATTTTTTCCCCATCAAGCCTTGTGGCATGACCAGCAAGACCAAGATCATGATTAAGAAGGAAATCACATCCTTGTAGGCTGAAGATAAAAAGCCTGCTGCCAGAGACTCACTGACACCCAAAACTAAGCCGCCCAAAATAGCACCTGGTAATGATCCCAGTCCACCTAATATCAACACGGCAAAACCTTTCACTGCGAAACTTTCACCAACACCAGGCGCAAGAGCTAATAAAGCGCCAATTAGTGCGCCCGCAGCCACCCCTAGTGCGGAAGAAATAGCAAATACAACAGATGAGACAAAATTCACATTGACGCCCATCAGTACCGCAGCATGCCGGTTTTGGGCTACGGCGCGAACAGACTTTCCAGTTTTCGTCTTTAAAAGAAGTAACGTCACGATGGCAACCAATGTGACTGCTGTAACGATCACAACCATTCGTAACTGAGCAACGAAGACCCCTCCAAAATCAAACACCTGCTGGTATGGCGTTTGAATGATCACTTGATCGGCACCAAACAACAGTAAGTTGCCACCTTCTAGCATCATTGTGAGACCCAGAGCAATGATGAAGGCATTGATGTGTGGTGCATCACGTACAGGTCGATATGCCAAGCGCTCAATGAGCATGCCTATTACCGCACCTGCTGGCATGGCCATCGCAATGCTGGCAAAGAAGGACAATCCCAGCGATGTAGAAAATACGAACGTTAAGTAGCCCCCAAACATGGCCAATGAGCCGTGCGCAAAATGCGCTATTCCTAAAATTCCAAAAACTACGGTAAGTCCAAGCGCTACCAAGGTGTAGACGGAACCAATGGCAAGCCCATTGAATATTTGTTGCAGAAATTCATTCATCGCATTTCACCGTTCGGATATGCCAGCTGAGGGAGACAGAAACCCTCGCGACTCAGTGAGTGACTGAGTCGCGAGATGTTGGCCAATTAAGCTCTGGACTTATTTGCGAATACTGCGCAAAAATTGCGAATAAGCTTTGTTGTCAGATGGCAACTCGGACACGAAGACCCACTTGCCCTTTTGCCACTGGAATGCGCCATTGGACGTGTAAGCCTGACCGTTCTGGTCGAACATGGCACTTCCATCGTTTGCCATGTATTTCATGACGGCTTCCTTCGGAATAGGCAATGTACGCACTGCTTCAGCGACTTTCTTTGCATCCTTGGCACTGCCTGCACGTTCGATCGCATTTTTCAGCACGTAAACCTGGTCATAAGCGTAGGGAGAGCTGGGAGTAGGGGATTGGTTGAATTTTTTTCTGTAATTCGCATCGTATGCTCTGGCCTGTGGCCCCAAAGCTTCTATGGTCAGCTCTGTTGGACGGAGATCCCAAACGCCTTCCATTTGGGCACTTGATACCACCTTGAGAAACTGCTCTTCGCTGCCGCTGGTAAAACCGTAACGCGGCACGTTCAGGCCCAACTCAACTGCCTGACGGTAAACAAATGCTGCGGGCTCAACATAACCCACGACAAGGATTGCATCAGGCTTGAGTCCGCGAATTTTTGTCAATTGCGGTGTCATGTCGCGATCACGAAGTCCAAATGCTTCTTTTGCGATGATCTTTCCGCCAGCTTTATTTAGCTCTTTTTCAAATGCATCCACATATTGGGTGTAAAAACCAACTTCTAACGCGCCAATGACCGCGACATTGCGCGCGCCCTTTTGAGCGACAAATGTGCCAGCCGCAGCGCCCGTAAAGTCTGCTGGTGGACGTGTTCGAAATACGTTAGCAATCCCTTGGGCCGTGATGGCGCGTTCGGCAGCATTACCCACCAGCATGACCGCATCTTCTTTGGCAATAAAAGAAGCAACAGCACTGGTTGAGCCCGAGCAGCAAAAACCCAGAAGGTATTTCACGTTATCACGGTCGATCAGCTTTCTCACACTGTTGGTAGCTTCTGTTGGGTTAGCTTTGTCGTCTGAAGTGATGACCTTGAGTGTGTAGGTGGTTGAACCAGCCTTGATGCCGCCTGCTGAATTGATTTCATCAGCTGCCATTTGAACTGCGTTAGCTTGGGGCAAGCCATAAACGGCGCCACCACCGGTTAATGCATCGTTTACGCCGATCACCAACACTTCATCAGCTGCGTGTGCGAGTGGCATGAAGGCTGCACTAAAGGCAAGTGCAGCTAAAGTCAAAGGTGTCTTCAGTTTCATTCGTTGTCTCCTGTTTATTAAAAATCTCGTCTTTACAGCAACCCTTTTGAAGGAAGCCGCTTCAACTTCAATAGCCTAAATAGGCTTTGCTTACTTGCGGATCGTTTTTGAGTTCCTGGCCCGTGCCATGCAATACCACTTCGCCCGCTTCCAAAACATAAGCACGATCGGCCAAACGCAAAGCAATGGCTGCGTTTTGCTCCACCAGAATGATGGTTGTTCCCATCGCCTTGATGCGCACCAAAATCTGCTCAACTTCCTCGACTATTTTTGGAGCCAAGCCTAACGATGGTTCATCAAAAATACATAGCTTGGGTCTTGCCATCAGTGCTCGTGCAATTGCCAACATCTCTTGTTCACCGCCGGAGAGCGTTCCCGCCCGCTGTTTTGAGCGTTTGCGCAGAACAGGAAACAGGTCAAGCATTCGTTCTATATCGCTTATTTGTTCACCATCTTTGCGTGTGTGTGCACCCATTTCCAGATTTTCTAGAACGGACATTTCAGCAAATACTTGACGACCCTCGGGACACATCGTGATCCCTTTGCGCACAATGGTGTGCCCGCTCAAACCATTGAGCTCTTCTCCCATGAATTCGATGCTCCCCGAGCGCACCTCATTGAGTCCGCAAATGCAACGAAGAGTGGTGCTCTTACCTGCTCCATTTGCTCCAATAAGTGCAACACATTCACGCTCATTCACATCGAGACTGATCCCGTGCAAAACATTGACTTTTCCATAACCTGCTGTGAGGTTTTTAATATGTAGCATCAATGCACTCCACCCAGATAAGCTTCAATAACTGCCGAGTCGCGCTGAATGTCCTCTGGCCTACCTTCTGCTATTTTTTCGCCGAAGTTGAGCACCACAATGCGATCACACACTTCCATGATCAGCCCCATGTGGTGCTCGATGACCAAAACAGCCAATCCTCTTTTGCGAATACGCATGATGACTTCGGCCAATTCTTTACGTTCTTTTGCCACCATGCCAGCCGCTGGTTCATCCAGCAAGATCAGTTTTGGATCTGCTGCCATCGCGGTTGCGATCATCAGAAGCCGTTGCTGAGCCGATGAAATAGTCGAGGTTGGATCGTTTGTTACGTCGCCCAAACCAACAAATTCCACCAACTCTTGTGCTTTCGCTATTTGTTCGGCGTCTTGAGCTCTCGCATTTTTCAGTCGTAGAACAGAGCGCCAAGGTGAGACGCTGTAGCTTGTATGGCAGGCCGTCAGAACTTGCTCAAGCACACTGAACTCTGCAAGCAAGCTCGTGGTTTGAAATGTTCGCGTCAAGCCTAGTGGTACACGCTGACTGATGGTAAGTTTGTTGACATTTTGAGCTCGCCAAATAATATCTCCGGAGCTTGGTGGTACAGCACCTGAGATCAAATTCACCGAAGTAGATTTTCCAGATCCGTTAGGTCCAATCAATCCCACAATCTCATTTGAATTCACATTCAAGCTCAAATTCTTAACGGCTTGCACGCCACCAAAATTCTTACTGACTTGATTCAACGTTAGCAGTCGATCTTGCTCAGGCATTTGAACTGTGTCTTTCCTAGTTGCACTTGAAATATCTAATGTTCTTTTGTGCAGACTTGTTTGGCCTGAGCACAAAACCATGCATTCAGTTTAGTATTAGACCGGTCGTCTATGGTTGGGGTATTCCCTCCCTCCCAGTTTGCAGTTTCAACACTTGGCAGTTGCGTTAAAAGCTTTAAACAAAAAAGCCAGCTAATAGCTGGCTTAGATGGATTAACAGTCCGGCGCTCTACCGACTGAGCTATCGAGGAATATTCGGTACGCAAACCACACTAGCGCTTTGCGGAGACGCACAGCGTAGAAAAATCATTTCTAAAGCCAATGCTTGGCATTGGCTTAAGGCGCTAGGAAGGGCTGCTGTCAGTGCCTCATGAATTAAGTGTCCATGAGGATCAACGGCTTGATTTCTTCCAGACGATGCATTTTGTCCAATGCGATGTTCACGTCTTCCAATGCATACTGACCCGATATCATTTTGCGGAAGGGGATGCGGTCCATGTGTGCTGATGCAAATTGCAAGGCTTTCCAGTAAGACTTCACATCGCCAGAGAAAGAACCAATCACTCGGATGTTCTTTTTCACAATCATGGATGGGCTGAAAGTCGTCGTACCAGTGCCGAGTTGTCCCACGGTCAGATAGCGACCGCCTTTTCGAACAAGATCAAGGCCTTCGTTAAAAGCACCTGGAAAGCCTGTGAATTCCAACACCATGTCGGGTCCTCCCCCGCCCGTGATCTCTTTCATCTTCGCCAGCCGTTCTTGGTGCGTGGTCGACTCAATGTTCAAGGTGTGCGTTGCGCCAAATTCGCTGGCTAGTGCCAGCCGATTCGCAGGCGCACCAATCACCGTCACGGTTCGTGCACCAGCAACGCGGGCCACGGCAGCGGCCAATATTCCCAGCGGACCCGCGCCCTGAATGGCCACGTGTTCGCTGGGATCGATGGGGCCCAGATTGTCGAAGGCATTCATCACCGAACGGAAGGCGCAGCTGCACAGGCTAGCGACAGCATCGTCCACGTTGTCGGGCACGCGTACCCGACCAGACTCGGGAAGCACATAGCCGTATTCGGAAAATCCGCCTAGCAAATACGGATACTTGTCACTGCTCTCGTACATGTAAGCGCGGCGGTTGTCACACAAGGTGGGTTGTTGAGCGACCGTGCAGAAGTAGCATGAACCGCAAGAGGTGTGTGTCCAAAGAATTCGATCACCCAAGCGCACAGGCTGTCCCACACTGTCGCGGTCCGCACCTTCTCCGATGGCCACAACTTTGCCGACCATCTCATGCCCGAGGATCACCGGAAGATCAACCTTAAGGGCAAGATTGCCCCGAGACAAATGGACGTCAGTGCCACAAATGGAACATGCGGTGGTCTTGACAATCAGTGCTCTGGGTTCCACTTTGTCAGGGATGGGGATGTTCTTAATTTCCAGTGGTTTACCAAACTCTCGCACGATCGCAGCCCGGGAGAACTTTGGCAGACTTCCCAAATACTTTCCGTTGTGGTCATTCATACTTTTTAAATTCCAAAGAAATTGGCTGGTGGTGCAAATCGAGGTCAGTGTGCGTGAGTCATATTCAGAGGTGCCACTGCACACTCGCGCGAATGGTTCGGGGTGCGCCTGGATTGAGAAAGTATTGCCCATA
>JACCDU010717980.1_pt1 | contig 11135 bp, 14 predicted proteins | sample 7446081 | NCBI WGS metagenome assembly JACCDU01 (sample SAMN15323447, study PRJNA562643) | freshwater metagenome | isolation source: river surface water | place: USA:Blue River Watershed | collected 2017-08-17
ACACTCTGACGTATATCATCATTCAGTGTTCTCATAAATTTAGCCAATGAAAGGTATGTGTATCTTCTATTGATAGACTTCATCTTGGTCATAAATATACCAGGAAGATCGGATGCTACGAATATAGTTGAACGATTAAGAATTAACTTGTATAGAGTTGCAATACGGGTCTTGTCATCAATGCCTTTAAAATTTCTTATCACATAAATTACGTTCATGAGTAATTCAAGTTCATTAAAATATTTATCCGGGAGGATTGATATCAATTCATATAGACATTCATGAATTGCATATGTATCTCTAGCTTCTGATATTTCTTTGACGATGTCTTCTATTTGAGTATCCCTGGGTTCGATAACCATTGTATCGAAATTATCAGTTGATGCATGGCTCCAGTCTGCATACTTATTGACGATGTCATTGAATATGGTCAGCATCTTCTGAGGGTCTCCTCCAAAGTACTCTCGGCCCTTCACCAACTGAAACTCCTTATTAAAGGCATCTATGAGCAACTCCTCGATGAAGGCAGGGTCTGAGCAGGCGTGTACTTGGATAATAATTGATTTGCTCCCATAGTCCTTCAGTCGTTTGATGGTGGAGGACTTACTCATCCCAATCTTGTAGCAGGACTCGTGCTGGGGCTTGATGAAGTACACGATGCCGTTGCTCATGATTAACCTATATTAGTAGGTGGGGCTCAATTCTGAAAAAAATACCGACCAGACATCATCAAACCAATGAAAAAATAGTCTCTATCTACATGGTTGTATGAACCTCCGCGAATTAGCGGAGGTTGCTCTCCTATCTACATGGTTGCATGAACCTCCGCGAATTCTCCCGGGTTGCTCTCCTATCCACTGTATTGTATGAACCTCCGCTAATTCGCGGAGGTTGCTCTCCTATCTACTGTATTGTATGAACCTCCGCTAATTCCGAGGGGTTGCTAATTTGAGCATAAAATAGAAGCAGTTCGTAGTATAGATATAGCTTGCTACACCAACAATGAACTTCGAACAGACCTCTGTGGATGACTTTACGGTCATCAATAATGGCATTGATGCCAATATTGAGATTATCCGTCATGACACTACTGGGTTCTACAACATTACAAAGATTAATAAGCTGGTCAATGATTTGAAGCATGCTACAAACTATACAGATATCCATAATTGGCTTCGTAATAAAAATACGAAGGAACTCATGGAGGAGTGTAAGCAACTGGTCGGTATGAATGAAGTCAGATATGAGTTGGCCAAGGGAACCGATAAACGATTTGCTGGGACATATGTTCATCGTTATCTCTATGACCATTTCATGATGTGGCTGGATGTCAAGTATGCACTCCGTGTGAGTATCATTCTTGATAGACTCCGCGAGGCAGCCAATGCCAGACTTATCCAAGAGAAGGATGCCATCATTGCTGAGCAGCAATACATACTGGACGGACTTGACGATGTCTTTGATGCCGTGAATGACATGGAATCAGTCGATGATGACTCTGAGTCTGATGATGAGTAATTTTTGTTTTTGATACAATCGATATATATACATAAACATGACTAAGCCTATCGAATACATAGTTAATAGCGTGATTTCATTATGGAATCTGAGGCCCACTGACTGCAATTACAATGATCCAGATTTCAAGGTCATTGATGTTATGCCCAGTCATTTTGATACAACAGACTACGTTTCGTTGGAAGAGCTGGAACGATTCTTGATTACCAAGAATACCGATAAGAAAGAACTGTTGATGTGGAGTTCCATCGTTAATGCCGCCAAGGATATTAGTATCGATGATGCGGTTGACCATCTCAAGCATTTGACAAAGCAATACATTGATGGCGGGTATATGGCATTCGATGGAGAGCGTTATTACCAGACCACACAAGAGCGTCGATGGCCTCTTTCATACCTTCCTAATTATCTGAACCTGAATAGGGAGTTCCTCAAGAAGTACGACTTCAATGAAAAAATTACACCAACCCAATCGCATTGATGGCCTTGTAATCTACCATGGGCGTCTGTGGGTCCACAACCTTCACTGGTTCATACCTACGATTCACCGATTTTATGATAGCATCCTTGATACTCACAACGGCATCCTTGATGACCATTACAAATGCGCATATGATTGTAAGGACCACAAATGCAGCAATACTTATAAAGATTGCACGTACGATGTATTTGACCACCTTCTCATTCATGGAATTGCTGGATGCATCGTTTGCAATCTTTGCAAACGTATCCATTTCCACGGATGTGTTGCCCTTGTACATAACCCTGTTGTAGTATTCCCAGTCATAGTTGAGATTGTTCATCCACTCACACTGACTTGACGGATTTTTTTTGAACACGAAGGCACCGCTGTTCTTCAGAGACCTGTATATGCTGCCGCTATGGTCGAATATATCGATACTCTCGATGACGTAGATATCAGTTGATGTCTCTGTCTTCGCGAAGAACGTATATGCATCATCTTGCTTATCAAGACATATCTCAATGGCTGATACTGCTGTAAGCAGCATTGTTAAACTGAGAACAATAGATGTCTGCATGGTTGGTACATATAGATGATAGCCATTCTATTTTATGCTCAAAACAGCCCAAAATTGATGACAGTCAATATAAAAATATACAACCTCCATAACAACCAATAACCATGTCGATTGTCTACGCTAAGACCGCTACTACCCTTGATATCTACCGCGAAACCCCATATCTGAGCATTGCATCAGGTAATGTGTCTCAAGGAGATATGTTGGGCTATGAGTTGGATGGCAAGATTTACAGTCTTGGGACTATCGAGGTTATCATGAATGATGGTAGTGAATACTACTATGATGTTAATCCAATTATGGATTTACAACACATGCGTGTGATTATGGATGATGGTAAATCACTCCACTCAGATTCCATTCCTGAAGAGATTACTCAGTTGATGGTTGTGATTCCAATGGAAGTCAAGTGTGTGATGAAATATATTCCTGGATCAGATTGTGGCATCGATGTTAATATCGTATCCGGCCATCTTGATATTGGAGATGTGTTGTCATTCAAGATGGATAATGATTCTACATGCTTCTACCATGATGGTCGTGTATTGGGAATTCATGTTGAAGAAAAGGACCTTCATGTTGATGCTGCTGATAGAGAAGTTCATCTCGATATTACTTATGAGAAAGATTGCATCCCTTCGGATGTCAATGAAGTAGTTGTGTTGAAATCCACCAAGTCCAGCTGTGAAATCTTCATCGATGAAGACGGTTATGTTCAAGTCAAGAATGGAGTGCTGCATGTTGGAGATGTTCTGATGATGAAAGATAATAAGAATGGCAATACATACATCGTCAGCAAGGTACTATCACTCAAGATTGCTGCTCCAGATAGTGATACTATCCAGAGTACTGACGAACCAATCAGGTTCATCATCGAGATGAAGGATGGTTGGTTGCAGAAGAACCAAACCTATACTGTGCTTGAGTAAGCCGTAGGTTTATTTTTGAGTCTGTCCAAACATATATAGCCATGACTGAGGAGGAGTTTGCAAGATTGAAGATTGAGATACTAAATGAGTTGGCGATAGACCAACGTTCCATATGGAACTACATTAGTACTATAGCCAGTACTATTGTGGATGGCATCGTTCTTGGAGTGGTTGGCGGTATCATCATCAGCTATCTATTTTAAAATTGATGTGCTGGCATGAATAAATATAATCATGTCATCCTGCATCATCTGCCACGAGAGCTGCCTTGCTGGTTCAAATATCTGCGAGTCTCCTGAGTGTGCTGCTAAGTCTGTCTATACCTACACTGGGGATAACTATGTGGCTGACCTGATAAATAATTCGAGAGAGGAGTGTCTGCTGTTGTTGAGACTGGCTGATGCCAATATTACAACGAAGGTTCCAATTGCTGTTCCTCAGAAGGTGTATCCTATAGCCGAGTCGATTGTCCAGAAGACAGACCAGGATATTATCTGTACCTATGGTATGGCCAAGTATCAGGCTATCAAGTTCTATCTGAAGAATGCCCTGATGGAGTTTAAATTGGTGAAGACCAGCATGAAGGACTTCGATGTGTTCGAGTTTATATACTCGGACGTGGTCAATACTAACTTCCAGGATGCAGTGTATCTGTTTCATGGAAGTCCAGTAATCAACTGGTACTCTATTATTGATACTGGACTGAAGGTCTTTAGCAAGACTCCAAGGATGCGCAACGGTAGTGCATATGGTATTGGCATCTACCTATCATCGGATTTGAATACATCCTACAGATACTCCACCAATTCTGGAGATGAGATTGCCATAGTGGGCATCTTTGAAGTTATCGGTAATCTCAGCGACTACAAGAAAGCCAACGCTATCTATGTGGTTCCGGATGAAACCAAGCTCCGTCTAAAATATCTGCTTCGGCTGGATACCCATCTTAATCATTCTTTGAAGAGTATATCTGAGTACTTCCTGGAGAATAAGAAGAACCACAAGATACAGATGACGAGCCGTGTGAGTCAAATGAAGAACAAGCGATTGTTGATGGAGATCCGCAACATCATGAAGAAGCCCAGTGATGAGTTTACTCTGCTGGAGGTCGAGGATACCAATGTATGGAACGTGCTGCTCATCAATATAGACAAGGACTCCAATCTACATAAGGACATGTTGAAACAGGGTGTTGACAACATCCATATCGAGGTCAGATTTGAGAACAGCTATCCACTAAGCCCTCCATTCGTGAGGGTAATCAAGCCTGCATTCAAGCTACAGACTGGACACATTACCCAGGGTGGTAGTATCTGTGCTGAGGTACTGACCAATCAAGGATGGAGTCCTGCTATCAATATGGAGTCCTTGTTGATAACCATCAAGGCGATCATATCTGAGGATGGGCGATTGGGACCAAGAAGGGCATATACCCTCGAGTCTGCCAAGAGCAGCTACAAGAACATGCTGAGCGTGCATGGCTGGCATTAGAAGACTGGCTCTTTTTTTAAAATTGACTGAATACCATATCAATATATACAACCATGAGTACTACCATCATTGAGCTTACCTACGAGACTGCTGAGCAGTTGGACCAGCCATCCTACATCACCATTCCACTGAAGCCGCATCAGCGTATGCTGGCTCACTACTGTCTGGACATGGAGAAGAATGGAGTTGTGGTGAATCCATACGAGATGCTCAAGAATAGCATGTACAACGATACTTGCCTGTTTGCATTCCCAAAGGATGCCAGTGTAAATGTGAAAACGCGGTTTGGTGGTATCTGTGATGTAGTGGCTGCCGGTAAGACTCTCACGGCTCTTACCATAGCTGGCCAGCCGATATCGATGGATATCAACTCACAGGATGATAATCTTGTAATGAGTGGCAGTATGGCATCCAGCAGAGTTGGTCTGGATGCCATTCATTCAAGAGCTATCCAGTCCATCAAGGATATGAACTTCAAGATGACTCTGATTGTGGTTCCACACACTCTACGTGCCCAGTGGCGTCATGTAATCAAGAACCATACATCCCTGACGTTGTTCGAGTTCAGTGGCAGGAACACAACCATCGTTCCATCAGATATCATTCTGATGTCTGGGTGTTGCTACGAGAAGATGATGGCTATGTATCCGAATCTCATCTTTAACCGTGTGTTCTTCGATGAGGTAGATACCATCAATATCCCCAAGTTCAAGTATCTGGTACATAGTTTGTTCTACTGGTTCATTACTGCATCGTATGCCAATATAATCAATCATGACAAGTCCAACAAGTATGTGATTAGTCCAATCAAGAAGATTATCAATCATACTAACCCGGATATACTCAGACACTTCTATATCAAGAACAACGACCTTGTAGTCAAGCAGGCATTCCAGATTCCCGACTTCATCAAACATGTCATTAAGTGTAAGTCTCCTATCGCGATATCTATCTTGAAGGATACTATCTCGGATGCTGTTCAGAAGATGCTATATGCCGGGGATATCAAGAGTGCCATCGAGACATTTGGTATCCAGTCCAGTTCGACTACCAATATTGTGGATGTGGTGTGTGCAGATATCATTGATACCATCAATGACTTGAATGTCAAACTGGAGGCTGTTCATCAGAAGCAGTACTCTACAGAGGAGGCCAAACAAGAAAGAATCGATAGTCTCGCCAGGCGTATCAAGGATAAGGAGGATACATTGCAGAATATCAAGAACAAGATTAGTGAGTCGGACATCGACCCCATTACGTACATGGAGATAGAGACTCCAGTCATTCTGTCTTGTTGCAAGACTGTGTTCGACTTTGAATCTATCACTCTGTACATAACTACCAAGGGAGCAACTCGCTGTCCTATGTGTAGAACCGACAACATGAAGGAACATATGGTCTTGATGAAGGATGATGATACTGAGGAAACCAAGAAGACTGAAGAGAAGCCGAAGGAGTTCCTATTCAAGGTGGATGAGTTCAAGAATTTATTCCAGAAGACCTTCACGAGCAAGAGCAAGGTCATTGTGTTCAGTGAGTTCAATGCAACTGCTGACATCATCAATCAAATGGGAATCAAGCACAGACAGGTTAAGGGACAGACTTCTGAGATTACCCGCATCATTGATTGGTTCCGCGAGGATGTTGATGAGCCGCGAGTGTTGTTCATGAATGCCCAGTACAAGGGGGCTGGTTTGAATCTGGAGTTCTGCACGGATGTTATCATCTATCATGACATGCCCCAGATGATGATGATGCAAGTTATTGGTAGAGCTCAGCGAGTTGGCAGAAAGCAACCTCTGAACGTCTACACATTCGATGAGACTATGTAAGTCTGTCGGTTATTTTTTAAAATTGACATGCTGGCATGAATAAATATAACTATGATGCCTATCGCGTACATCAAGACCAACTGCAAGCTCTCTGTGAGTGAGAAGAGCCATATGGATATAATCCAGGGCACTCTCAGACTTGGAGACCACTTGGCAATTATAAATGGAGGCAAGTACTATCCTCTGGGCATAGTCTCTGATATAATTATAGATGGAGTGGGTACTGTAGCATCGGCTACCAACAAGATAGGGTCTTTGTATGTGATGGTGAACACTGGTGTCAATATAGGAATGCATATCGACAAGGACACTGTTCTATGGGTGGTCATCCCAATCAATGTCAAGTGTGTTCTTGATGTGTACCCAAGCGATACTGGTACCTTTCTCAAGATAACCGGGGGTAGCTTTGATATTGGAGATGAGCTGACTACTATAAATGATAGCCAGTTGGTATCTCATGGAAAGATAAACAGCATTACCATCACTGCAATAAAACCGTGGGAGGATATGATGTTCATGGTCAATCTTGAGAATAATAATAAGTTGAATGCTATATGTGAGCAAGCAGTTGTTCTATCCAAGAATCCATCCAAGTGCATTCTTGAAGTCATAAAAAACGATGTAGATAGAAAGTACTACGTGCGCATCTTGAAGGGAACCCTCTCCAATGGAGATATATTGGCCAGCAACACCGCTGTACTTGGGCGGGTTATCGATATCCAGCTACACGGCAACTCATTGACCAGCGTTCATCGCATATCTGTGCCTCTGAATGTAAAGCTGAGTACTGGAGTTTTAATTGGAGCTGGTATGGATACGCTTATGGTGATGGAGTAGCTGCTATTTATTTTTCTCATAAAAAATATGGATGGCTCCTAACTCCATGAGCGGTGCTTCTCATGGATGGTCTCCACTCCATCGTAGTCATTCAGTTGCCACTCAACATCATCTGGTATCTCCACCACCTTGAGTTCTGCATAGTTGCCCCAAGCATTCTTACCAAGCCTCTCCACGATAGCCACCAGTGCTGGATCATCTCGTTCTATCTCATGATATGGAAGATATCTTCCAACAGCCTTCTCATACTCAGCAATGGCAAGACTGGAGAGACCATAGCCTCCATAGCAAGTATTGATGACTACCTTCATAGTTATACATATACTGGCCTGCCTCAATTTTAAAATTGATTTCATTTCATGTATATGTATCAACCATGAACACTACCTTCGAAGCCATTCTCAATTCTTCTGCCAACAGAGATGCTACCTATCGTAGTCTGGACAATGTCATTGCAAGCAACCTAAGTCCCGATACCTTCCTTGGTAGATTGAACGCAGCTGACTACATGTATGATGTCATTCATAACATGTACATGGTCATGGACCAAGACAAGACTGGGGTTGCCTATACATCGGCACTCATTAATGAGTTTCGAAGAAGAAGAACTGTCAACTACAATCGCATCCCTGAATATATCGAGAGAGTGAGAAATCATGATGGAACTGATGAGGAGCTGGATAAACTGAGGGCATCCATTGATGCAACCAATGCTGCGATTGTGGAGAGACTGGACAGCATCCTGGCGATGTTCATGGCAGATGTGTTCTCCATGTAGTCATAAAAAAATATTTTTTGTCTATGGAGATCCAGGCTTGGCTTGCTCCTCTAATTGCCATTGATGGAATAGCTCTTCAAAGGTTGACTCTGTATGTTGATGGGATTCCATAAAGTTCATGAGTCTCTGAGTTTCGGCAGAATGGTCATGATTAAGGTCTTCTCTAAGTTGCTTCATCTGAACAACATGGTCATGGTTAAGGTCTTCTCTGAGTTGCTTCATCTGAGACGCATGAGTTGCTGTCTGTCGCTGTATCTCATCTCTGAGACCCTCTATCAATACATTCTGTTGTTGCATCTGAGCCGCATGGTCCTTATTGAGACTATCCCTCATTTGTTGCATCTGAGTAGTATGATTAGCTGTCTGTTGATGAAGTTCATCTCTGAGTCCCTCTATTAGTAAGGTAAGACTATCCTTCTCATTCTTCTGTTTGCATTTACTAATCAGTTCAGTAAGTATCTTAATAAACCCAAAAACCATCGATATTATTACTATCGTTAAGATACCCGACCGTTTATTCTTATCCACAAACCACTCTACGTATGCGGTACCAAATGGTACTGTGCAGAGTATAATATTTATGATAACAATCACAATAGTAAGTACCATCATTGATACTTACTGTCTGATGATGCATCTATTTTGAGCTCTATGGAGAGCCAGGCTTGGCAAGTTCATCCACCTGCCATTGATAGAAGTTATCTTCGAACTGCTCTATCTCCATTTCCTCCTTGCTACCACTCCATATATTGGTGATATAATAGTCATCCCAACCATCGTATCCTTGAACCCATGCATCCCCACGAATCCAGTTATCGAGTTCATTCATATAATCATAGTGATGCACCTGTATCAAATATCGAGGAATATCGTATAGTTGCCTCCATGGCAATAGAGTCTTATCCACAGTAGATTCCACTGTGGATTCCATGGTTGTATCTTCAACAGTAGGTTCCATAGATGTATCATCCACTGTAGATTCCATATCTGTATCATCCACTGTAGATTCCATGGTATCACTTACAGTAGTATCTATAGTAGTAGCTGCAGTCTCATCTTTAATTTGTTTCATTATAATAGCATGTTCATCTTTAATCTGTTCCATTCGAGTGATATGTTCATCTTTAATCTGTTCCATTATAATAGCAAATTCATCTCTTGATTGCTGTATTGCATCACTTATAGTAGTATTCGCCGTCTCATCCATATTTTTTCCAAGGATAGTATAATGGACTGGAGGCTTTTGTATTGCCATTAATTGCTCTATCTTGTATTTATGCAAGTCATCCACATCCTTATTTTTGGGAGTTCTCTTAAACCATCGAGTTATCCTGTTCCATATCATCCTTATACTATAATGAGCTGGTATTCAGCATAAAATAGCCATGCCCGATGGATAATTATCAACTATGCTGAGTACCAAGGATTCACTCACTGCCATCATCTCCGGTGCGATACATGCCCGAGACCGTAATTTCGATATGGCTAAGGATGGGTTATACTCCCTCATAAATGCCCTTGATGCTATTGTGGTCATTGACCGGCATACAAACCGTATCATTCGTAGTGATATGAAGGATACTGTATTCCAGCTAAGAACAGAGCGGGATGCCAAGTATGGGGATGTTTCTACATATCTCAGGACAATGGGAGTGGTGCCGGTTGCTATTCAGGAGCGGCTGGTCGAGATAAACAGAGAGCTTGATAGAATAGCATACCAAGCCATAGAGGAGCTCTATGATGACTTGTGGGCATAGACTATTTTTGGATTGAGCATAAAATAAGTGTATCGGCAGATATAGATACAAGCCCATCATGAGTTCTGAGATAGCCCTCCTTGTCGAGACTGCTCGGAGCAACCGGGAGGCTCACTATGCCAATATTCAGCTGGTGGTGGAGGCCATGGAGGGTATAGAGGCTCGTGGATATGCCATTACTGAGGAGGAGCGCAGAAATCTGGATAGTCTGTATGATGCAGCCATGTTGGATATCGTGGAGAAGATGATGAAGTGCAACCGGGATATAGGCATCATTATCGCCTACTTCTTCCAGCATACTGGGCGGGTAGATAATGACGAGCTGACCAATGGCATTGCCCAGCTCCGTATGGCCCAGGATGCCAATCTTGAGCTCATCCCAGAGTACATGAGACGCATCCGGCATATCCGGAGACAGGAGTACTGGCATGCCACTCATGAGGTTGAATGGGAGTCTACTATGTTGTTGTACAAGGCTCTGGATGAGTGTAATCAATTGAAGATTATCATAGAGATTGGCTACCAGTCCTATAACTATGCCATTGATGGCTATGTGGATGCCATTGTGCTGAGATAGGCTTGTTTTTGTGATTGAGTATAAAATAGATGGGTTATCATGGATAAGTATCAGACTGTCATGAACGCGCTGCTTCAAGACGTTATCGATGAGCATCGTCAGAACCGAGACAACCACTATAGCATGCTATATCGCATGTTTCATGCGATGCGGAGTAGCAGCGAAAGTGAGTTCTATGTCAATCAGATAATGGATTTGTACAACGGCATTAAGGAATCGAATGCCGAGCTGGACCAGATAACAGACACCATGCTTGATGGAACAACTGAGGATGTCTCTTCATTTCGAATCAAGAGGGATGCCGGAGTTGATACTATCACTGACTGTCTGAATAACGTAATCGAGCTCATTCAATACAAACCACTTACCCCTGTAT
>JACCDU010518446.1_pt1 | contig 11133 bp, 19 predicted proteins | sample 7446081 | NCBI WGS metagenome assembly JACCDU01 (sample SAMN15323447, study PRJNA562643) | freshwater metagenome | isolation source: river surface water | place: USA:Blue River Watershed | collected 2017-08-17
AACGACGGTAACATTGTTACCTTGGATTACAAACGGATAGGACATTTTATTCGCCTTTTACAAAATCATAAGTTTTTTCAAAAATTGGACCATCACAAATATAGAGTTCGCCATCGATGCCACGCATAAGGTAGTCACCGGGCTTGCCCTGCTTGTAATTGCCCTCGAGTGTATTGACACGAAATTCGGAATCAATACGTTTGGCGTGGACCACAATGGGACGTTTTACGCAAGGGTCCATGCCATCTACTTGCTCAAACGTATCAAACACTTTCATTCACGACTCCAAGTTTATCATCGATCAAGTTAATGTATTGAGCAATATCACCTGCATCAACACGGTAGGTACTCAACTTCAACAGCAATGGATAACGCATGTTCACTGCACGAAGTTCATTGTTGAACTTAGTTTGGAGAGCAGTTGGATCCAAAGATTTGTTAGGAGCAAAGTTCCTGAACAGTCTTTCAATATTATAACGGTTTCCCTTGAAGTTGTCAACACCTTTAAATGCCTCAACAAACTTCAAATACGGACTATCCTTGTTTTCAATGAACATAGCAATACTTTGGTTATTGAATTGCAGGATATCGCTATGATCCAAATTGCTACGAACCAGGCTCATCAGCATTTTGCTCATATCACGCAGAGCCAATTTCTCGGCAATGTGTTCTTCAAAGTTCTTCCAGTTTGGCTTCTTCTTGGTATCCTCGATGTCCTTTTTACGAACACCGTAGATCTCACCGCTGAAAAGACCTTCAAGGCTCTTAACATCATCGTACAATTCCTTACCAGAACTGTAACCCTTGGCACTCTCCATGTAGAAGCCGCTCAAAGGAACATAGTAGTGAGTTTCTGTGTCAGGGAACTTGCTAGTGTCGCCAGCATCACGCCAGACCATGTCATCGTCGCTACGACGATATCCACTACCACCACGACGTTCCAGTTTGAGAATCGTAACGTTACGACCCAACTTTTCACGTTCGGGTTTGTTCAGCAGACTTGCGGCAATTCGACGTTCCAGCGGAGGTTCGCTGATAGCGGCAAAGAAGCCAGCAGTGTCCATTTCCTTGCTCTTGTCAGCCTTCTCCAGAATCCAGATATGGCGACTGTAAAACTTACAACCTTCTTCACGATAGTGATAGCCAGCACGACCACCTGCACCAGTCTTAAGGTCATTAATCACAAACACACTACCTTCGTCAACAGGAATATGCCATTCCTGCCAAGTGATGTAATGACCGTTGGCCTGCTTGTCGCCGTATTCAGTGCGGGTCTTGCCAGTCTTGAGACTCTTAGTACCACGACTCTGTTCCAGGCTCTTGATCAAGATGTTGTATTTCTGTGACAGGTCTTCAACTTTAAACTTGAAGGTTGCAGTACGGGGGCCGTAACCATGTTTGAGATCGAACGTAGGCACTGGATTGTTGGTAGCATATTCAAGAACAGCCGAGCTCCACAAGCGGTGTTCTTTTTTCTTAGCCAAGAATACAGCACGATCCCAAAGGTTAGTGATAGCATCTGCATCTTTAGCAATGACAGTAGCCAGAGCCGTGTTAAGAGCTTCAAGTTTACTCTTAATAGCCGCAATGGTCTGCGGAATGTAGCTCAGGCCTTCACGACTTGCTTGGAAGTCCAGTTCGCCGATGCCAAAGTGCATTTCCAAACCACAGCTCAACAGGTTACGCAGATCGCCCAGGCTGTTGTCAGACTTAGGAATCTCAATAGGATAAGCAATATTACCCATGATAGCAACACTGTGGTAGCCGGCGCTCTTGTAGGTATTCACACCCGGAATGATGTCTTTGCTTTCGTAGTCAACCAGTTCAAACGTGAAACTGTCGTTGCCGCTGATAACAGGCTTGAGACTGAAATGCTTGTAGACGTTACGAGCTTCTTGACGGAACTTGTCAAAGTCATAACGGTCGTTGACAGAGAACTTAACTTCAACACCGCTAGGCTCGTCAGTGTCTTCAGTCATCATCAGTGCAATGCTAGGCACACCGGCTTCGTTGATGAAAGCAGTGTAGATACCCTTCTTGCCATCTTTGATAGCGGTAACAGTGAAGTTGTCAGTATAGGAGAACGGCGACTTAGAACCCAGACCTAGCGCACCGATGAACTCGTTGCTTGCAGTCTTGGTAGATTCGAAATAGGTAGTGTAGATGTTAGTGACCTGTTCGTGGCTCAGACCAGTACCATAGTCACGGATGCTGAAATGCGGTTCAATAGCATTAGGCAAATGGATATCGAACGGAGTATCCTTCTTACCAGCGGCGGCGTGGCTGTCTACAGCGTTACAGCTCAGTTCACGGATAATAGCACGAACCTTGTTGGCATACAGGCCGCTGGACAGGATGTTAAACGCTTTGGCTGAGTTACGAATACGGAATTCGCCAATTTCGCCAACATTGGAAACAATGGCTTCGTTAGCAGGAGCATTGTTGAGAATCATTTGGAACCTTTCTAGGTAGTGTTTGTGTCTGTATGTTACTATTATACAAGAAAAAACCAGTCCTGTCAAGAACTGGTTTGAAAAGTTTTACCAAAATTAAACAATTATTTCATTGTTTTCGAGTGCGGCAATAAAGATTTTGGCAGCATTAACAGCACTTTCCATATTGGAAATTGGAGTACCGTTTACATACCCCCGACGATTTTGGAACTTTGCTTCGTATCCGTGTTTATCACAAACTTCTTTAAAAGTACGTCGAAACTCGTCTGTGTTTGCTTTTCCGGCATGCCAAATTTCAACAAAGGCCCAACCGTTTGAATTTGCACCACCTGTTTTATATGGGCAAACTGCTACGGTGAGTCCAGTGTTACCGGCATTAGTTTTACTAACATAGTATTTGGCCACGTTAGTAAACACGCCAGGATGACTATCGTAGATCATTTGGCATTGTTCGGATACATTGTTATCTGCATCAGTACTAGGATTAGACCGACGAACAACTTTCTTGTCTTTAGTTTGTGTAGGTCTAATCAGCGGAACAAATTCACAATATGGAGTCTTTCCGTTTTCAAAGATTATAACACCGACTAGGGTGATACGCAACGGAGTATTTTCGTTCAGCCAACGTACAAACCCTTTTATATGCTCATCAGCATCTTCACAGATAAGAACACCGTCATCGCACTTTTTATCATACATATAATAAGTGATCTTACTAGTGTGAATTGCGTCGAGCCATCCGCTAGCATCTTGACTTTCAATAACCAAAAAGACATCACCGTCACTATCGCGAACAGTGAGATCCACTCGCTTATCATGTACAGTGTGTTCTTCAGGAGTTACACTATAATCTTCTTCGTCGAGGTCGAGTGCATTGAGTAACCGCTTAGATGTCTCGAGGTCGGAAGCGATGAACTTAGTAAAAGGAACTTCGCCCCCGAATGCCTGTTTAATGTTAGAGCGTTTCATTAAAACGCATCCCAGTGGTATGTACGTGCTTTCACTTTGGTTAGAGACAGTCGGTCTCCTTCCTCGTTCATAAACACAAACTTACCACTTTGGGCATCAACTTGCTTGAGATCCTGCCCAACGAATCGGGCGCACTCCCAATCAAAGTCTCGAGAAACTACAGCACCATCCGGAGTTTCCAGACTATCCGCCATGTCCCAGACCTTGTAGTCGATGCTGACGTTTTGAGTCAGCGGGTTGCCTTGCCACTCAGTATCGGCATCCTTTTCAGGGATGTCGATGCCTTTGATCTGCAGGTTAACCTTGTAACGGGTTTCTCCACCGAATTCTGGACGAGTGTTCAGCATACGCATAGCCTCTTGCGGAGTCTCGTCGTAGCGGTTCATTTCTTCAATCAGTGCTTTGAGCATGTCGAAGTTGAACTGATCGAACAGAGTAGCAATACGGCAGATACTGTTGATGTGCTCAGCAGCATCCAGGTTGTCGTTACAATATTCGATAATGAAGTCCTGCTCCAGACCCTTGTAGTCCATCATGTAGTAGATACGGCCAGGACGGTTACGCATGTGTTCGTTAACACGCCACTTGTCGTTACAGGTCAGGACGAACAGTTTCTTGCTAGGGTAAACACCATCTAGCAGAGTTAGCATCTTTTCCTGATCTTCTTTATCGTAGACCTTTTCGAACTCATCGAACAGAATCACAGTAGGCTGTTCAATCATCTGCATGAAGCCATTGAAGTCTTCGCCGCACCATGGTTGATTGATAACGATAGTAGGGATACCTTGTTTAGCGGCTTCAAGACTTAGCATTTTAGCCAAGAGGGTCTTACCACTACCTTTTTCACCAGTTAGCAGAACGCCGGTGCTAGAAGTACGGTCATCAAAGGTATTGAGAATACGCTCTGCTCGTTTACGAGTATCTCCGTAGACTTTGCCTTTAATCTCGAAACCTTCGATCTGCTCAAGATAAAAGCAACCTGCCATTTTGTCGAACTTGACAGTGTAATGTCCAACTGGAAGAGCCTCGTGAAGGTCCATTGCTTCCTTAGTAGAAACATTAAAACGCGAGCCCGATTTCATAAAGTAAGTCATAGTGTCTTTCAGTGTGTTGTTGCTATAGACAAATTATACATTAAAAACAAGGGGTTGTCTAGACCCCTTGTTACAATTTAGGCTTTTGCGTTAGCCCGAACTTGCTCGAAACTAATTTCGTTTACAAGTTTGCCGTCTCGGAAGACTTCGACCATTGCCGATGTCCAGCCGCCGATGCCCTTGTCGGACCAGTACTTTGGTTCTGCAATTTCGGAAGCAAATTCGCCACCGCTGTTAGTCCAAAGTTGGACACGACCTTTCTTGGACTTCTTGCCACTATCAGTTACTGGATCTTTTTGGACATCAATCCATTCGCCGTTAATTTCCGCAGACGAACACTTCATAGCAAACTTTTGAGTATCTCGGTCCAGAGCTTGTAACAGAGCGCCACCCATACCAAAAGCAATGTTATCTGCACTCCATCCCATGGCCATGAAAGCCCCGAGAATGCTACGAATAGTAAGCTCGTTAACACCATCACCTTGGATAAGGCGAACGTTATTGAGGACTTTGAACCCTTTTTCATTTACTGTGTATCCGAACTTTTCGCCAAGGATCTCAACCAGTCTACGGTTAACTTCAACAGGATCACCGGAGTCAGGACGAATAACAACGGTAGCGCCACTATCAATAACAGACTGGCGGAGATCTTCCCCCCAAAGTTTTGATGCCGCATTGAAAATATCGTAACTGTCACTAACCACGGCAACGATAGCACCAGGTTTGCCAAACTGCTTAACCATGTTTTCATATGCTTTTACCTCGTTATCACGGCCCCAACTTGTGATGGTGCTGTGTTCTGCGGCTGGAATACTGAATCCAGAAATACCAGCATTATAGTACTCACGAGCAAAGAGTACGCCAGAAATCGTATCCGATCCCATGAAGTTGACAAGGTGGGCAGCACCCCCAATGCCAGCAGATTCAAGACTAGACACGCCACGAGCACCAAAATCGTGTAACTTAAAATCAATGAGAGTAGGGTCACCAGTTTTCTCCAAATATTCAGCAATCACTTGCTTGATTGTCCACGACTGTGTTGCTACAGTAGTAGGATACCAAATAGCACGTAGCAGGGCGGTTTCCAACCAAGTGGTCAACCAGAAGCATTCTGGGTCAGTGTTTTCTATTGTTGCCAAGACATTTTTAACAGGGACGACCGTACCTTCTGGGACAGCTCGGATGACGACTGGGAGGTATCCATTGTGCTTGTCAAGAATGTACTGCCATCCTTGTCTGTTGAAAGGCTCACCGTGTGCGGTAAGGATTTCTTCAGCAATATCGATGTCTGCCTGAGTGATGGGTACTGATAGGTACTCTTTGATAAAAGCCTGTAGTCCGAAGAATACTGTTCTATCGTAGCGTCCACCCCTAGATTCGATGTAAGAATAAACACCAGTGGTTCCTGTTGGATATTGTTTGAACATGCTCACTTTGTATGAGTCAGTGTTCAGTAGAATGTTTTTTGCGAGTTTCATAGTAAATCTCCTTTACTTAAAATGCCACCAGTCTATCTAGTGGACTTAACTATAGTATAACATCAGCCCCATGCTGTGTCAACCGAATTCGACTAAAGTAACTGTACCACCTTTAGCCGAAATTTCTTTGGCAAAGTTTTCAATCATTGCCAAAATCCTACGCTTATCACCGCCTGCCAAACCCATACCAATGTAGGGCAGACCGTAGCGTTGTTTTCCATATTGATGTGCAAGTTTCCGCAGGATCAATTCAAATGCCGCATACTCAAACACATCTTCACCTTGACGGCTGGTGCTGTATTGTGTATAGGCATTGATAATTCGGAATTGGACAGGATTGCCAGTAGGATTATTATAGGCCATTGTCCAATTACCTAGTTTTTGGATTGACCCTTTAACTGTATCACTATCAACTTCTTGAGCCATCGGATAACGTTTTGCAATTTGCGGAGCAAGACCTGCACCCATTGCGTTGAAACAGTTACAGCCCTGAATAATGATATCAAAATCACCACGGTCTGCCATATCTAGCAAATTACCTTTAGTTTTAATCAACATTTTTTTGATCCCTATCAACAACCGCAATACAAATGCTCTGCCACTTCTCAACGTCCTCAACGTCTGGACCGAACTGTGCCCCATACATCAAGCCAACATCTTGATTGAGCAGTTCTCGTCCTGTAGCAGATTCAACAACACGCAGATTGCCTCCGCGTTTGTTAATACGAACTACGGAACACTGATATTTGTTGTCAAGCTCTGCAGACCAAATATATTCCATTTTGGGAAAGTCAACAGGATTACCGGTGTTTGTATAATGTGTCATTTCGTTACTCCAATTTCTTGAATTTTACTTGTTGCTTTTAAACTATTAAGGTAGTCCATTGTGTATCTACGTTTCTGACCCTTAACGCTAATTTGGTATCCGGGCTCAACTCGAACCCATCCAAAGTTGCCGCCCTTATGAAATGTCATAGGACGCAGTTCTCCGGTTACTTTCAGGCTGTAGAGTTTACGTTCTACTACATTCCAAAAGTAACCTGGATAACGAGTTGCGACAAAATCTTTAGGTAGTGTTACCATCATTCAATTCCGTATTCTTTGCGGCGGTCAATGCCTTCGTGCGGGCAATAGATTTCACTGGCTTGCCAGCAGGCTCTAAACTCTTCGGTCCTACGCTTCTCGCCCTCAATTCCGGTATAATATTTGCCAAAACTAAACCAGTAATCCTTGGGGTGCTTGCTGAGGCGCTCTACAATCTTTTGTGGAGCATCCAGTTCAAACACACATTCCGCAGGATGCATTTTCAAAATATCCTTAACATGTTTTAGATCAAAATATTCTTTAATCATTTTTCTAATCCCCGAACAAAAAGACTGCCCAAGATTGCTAACAGGAACAACATTCCAAGAGCAATAGCATACACTATTAAAAATTCAATCATGTTAAGCGCCTAAAAAGTGTTGCAGGATTTCGTAGTGATCTTCAAAGCACTCTTCACTACGCACTTCTGCAATAGGAACCCAACGAGCTTTGTCAGCATCGTCACTGCCTTTTACTTTAGGAAGGTCACCGTCAGGTAATTGGATGTGGAAGGCATGGGTAATGATCCGTCCACGTGGGCTACGATCAATAGCGTCGAAAACACGACTGCGAACAATACTGCCACGCAGTACAGGAGCAGGGACTTTAATTCCTGTTTCTTCACGAAGTTCTCTAATTGCGGCATCTTCTACACTCTTATCAGTATTTGCATTAACATAACCCCCGGGCAATGCCCAAAGACCTTTGCCGGGTTCGGCACGCCGACGAATCATTAGCACATGGCCTGACTGGATTACAACACTGTCGGCAGTGCTAAAGATAGGAGGATAAGGGAGTGAAGCATATTGTTTCTTGTAGTTTGCAACAAACTCGCGTTCGCGGATGATCTGTGCAAATTCTTCAGTCTTACGGAATTCCATAAGGAAGTCGTAGGTAGTTTCTGGAACAACATTCTTAATGAAGTTGCTGTTAAAACTATACTTAAAATAGAGATCGCGAATATCAGTAGCGCCCAGAGGTTCGATCTGTTCTACGTCAATGTAATCCCACTGAGGGAACATGTCCAGATAGAAACTAGAACCGTCTTTCTTATGGCCGATGATGGCGTCCTTGCGACCTAGGCAACGATACTTGCTCATAATGCCCTGCACACGAACAGCCCAGGCTTGGTCGTTGTAGATAGTGTCAATGTTTGGTTCAACATGAACAGTTAAGTTCAGTCCGGCACTGGCTGCACGAATCATTCCTGCTCGTTCTTCAAATGTGAACGGGTTCTTGTAAGTACGAGGCTGTCGGCTACTACCCACAATCACAACAAGGTGATCAGTTAGTGCGGTGCATCGCTTGATGATCTCAAGGTGTGCGTTATGTAAGGGTTGAAAACGTCCAATGAGGACAACAGAATTATAAGGCTTTGACATAGAAAAATCCTTTCTATAATATGTCGGAAAACGTCTATCGTTTTCTTATTTGTATTTAGTATAACACACCCCGAAGGGTGTGTAAAGTGGTTTTGGTTATCTTACTGGACCAACATAATCAGCACGTACATACCAATCCGGTGCTTCTTTCAGGTTGTTGTGCTTCAGATTGTAGTCAATAGCGGCTTGGCGTGCTTCTGCTTCGTTATCAAAGTACCAAGTATCCCAAGGCTTAGATCCCCAACCTCGTTCATATTCAGTTAGCTCTACACGGAAAGCAACTACATTAGGTCTTTCGATTCTGGGCATTTTGGGCTCCTTTCTATTTACTGTACTTACAGTATAAGCTCAAAATGCCCTTTTGTCAAGCAAAGATTTCCAAAGCAGTCCCGCACTCTGTACAGAACTTAGCATGTGCCTTGTTCTGTTTGCCACAGGTTACACATTTAGGCTTGTGCTTAACTGTAACGGCTTGGTCAACTGGTTTGTTATGCCCGAGGTCACCAACAATGTGTAGAACAATGTTGTGGATTGTAGGATCAAGTGCGCCTACTGTAGTAGTCTGGAAACTCTGTGTAGATTTGCTACCGGGTACAGTAATACCAGTTTCGTTGGCACACCAGTCCATTGTGGCCATACCGTCGTGTAGTTCAGTTGCATTTGGGACAACCTTATCGATTGCGGCACTGGCAGATGCCTGCATTGCGGCACCGTTAGCACTATAATCAACACCACGTAAGGCACCGTTAACATTTACCTGACTGTAAGTTGCACCGCTAGCACTAATCCAACCGGCGTTAACATTTTTACTGTATTTGTCGACTACACCCGGATACTCGCTTAACCCACGAACACCCGGGGGGTAGTGCGGGAATGTGTTACTACCAAAAATTTGGTTAACATTGATAACAGGGCGCGGAAGTTCGAACTGATACTCCACACGGATCAGTCCGTCTTCTTCTTTAATGCCACGGGGGCCTTCTTCAATTGCGGCAGTGCGTTCAATAAACTTGAATTTGTTGCCTTCTGTGAGGTTGCCGTTCTTAATCCAACGCTCGAGGTCGACACTCCGACCCGGGTCTATGACCAATCCGCCAGGAACGGCATTCTCGCCATCGATAAACACGTTAACGACAGCTCGAACTGTATTGAGGTTTTTTAGTAGAATGCTATATTCGCTGGCAAATGGAATATAGACTGTGTCTTTGAATTCACGGAGAATTTTGCCTTTTACTTTGATGGAGGCGACCAACTTTTGATTGTACATCATTTTTCTTCCTTTTTACTGCTCACAGACTAAGAGCATATTAGTTAAAGTCTGTTGGTTTGTAGGACCTTCCTACAAATTTATTTAGTAATCCTGATCCCCACACACCACAAATCAAGGCGTGCAAACCAATTACCGTCATTCTTACCAAACCCTATGCGTAGCATACGATTTTGTTTGTCTAAGTCGATTTTAGTTAGAGTCATCATTCAACTCCGAAATGTGCTTGAATATTATCTACAATTTGTTGATATGGCTCTGGACGAAGTAGTTTCATACTACCATGTGTAGCATCGATCACATCGATACACTCTTTGATAACCAGTGCCGCATAGAGTTCTTTATTAAAGATTAGTTCACCGTCGCGTTTGACAAGACTTTCTACAGCCAGTCTTTCTAACAGTTTAGTCATTCTTCACTCCTAGTAACTCTTTGATTAGAGTCTTTTTATCTTCTGTGCTCATGCCGTCAAGTCCAAAACGTTCTTTGATATCACTGACACAATGAAGTCTACCTGTATTGTAGTCGCTATTACCTACACGGCTCTTACAAACATCAATACAATCGTAGACGGCGGTAGCAACAAAATAATTGGCCATTGCAGCCAATGATTCGCTCATTCCCGCAACACCTTCGGGATGTGCATCCACATAAGCCCGGATGTCTTCTGGTTTGATATAATTCATACCACTTCCTTGAACAATGGCATACCGTCAGTTAAATGGCGGACATATTCCAAGTTAGCGGGGAATGTGTCTAATGAGCCTCGATGACGCTGGATGCTGATAGTAAATGGCTCTGTTCGTTCTAGGCCATAGAAAAACATTTCTGTGGCGCCTTGTTCAATTTGATTTTTAAAATGTTCGTTCATTCTTTACCTCCGAAACGGCTCATTGCTTGTTCACGGGCTTCTTGCTCGTTACGGGCAATAATCCATAGTAGGTCCTCTACCCACTCTTTGTGCCTGATAGCACGGTATTTGATCTTGTATGCTCTTTTGGGACCAGCACCACCCGGTGATAACTCTACGGACAGAATCTCAAACTTGCGTAGGTTCACGATTCAACTCCGAAATGTTCTTTAATCTCGTCTCGACAATGGATTCCACCTTGCTCAAAGGTATCGATCGATTCGGGAACAGGATCGCTGATTGTTCTCTCACAACATAGCAAACATTCCCGAACGAGTAACTCGGCGAACTTTTCTAGTGGGACTCCTACACACAATCCACCTACTTTAATATAAGGACCGGGGACAATTAATGGTCCTCGATCTGTTTCAAACCCAGCCTGTTCAGCAAGTTCTTTAATTCGTTCGTTCATTTTATATCCACCCTCTCGCCAAGTAATGCAACCAACTGATCAAAACTACCCTCCACCTCAAGATCATTGACAACAAGATAGCAGT
>JACCDU010056109.1_pt1 | contig 11132 bp, 6 predicted proteins | sample 7446081 | NCBI WGS metagenome assembly JACCDU01 (sample SAMN15323447, study PRJNA562643) | freshwater metagenome | isolation source: river surface water | place: USA:Blue River Watershed | collected 2017-08-17
AAAGTCGGAAGTAATTTTGGAGAGTAATTGTGGCTAATGTTTGATTCTCATCCTTTATATCAATGCGCTCTTTTGCCTCTAAAGCTTGGTGTAAACCATCGCTATATCGTCGGCCTGCCAGCATGCGGCCAGTATGTTCATCAACAATTAACAGTTCACCATCCATAACCACGTAATCTTTATCTCGCTTAAATAACTCTTTAGCTCGAATCGCATTGTTTAAGTAACCAATCATTGGCGTATTTGCAGCCTCGTATAGATTCTCAATGCCAAGTGCTTCTTCTACTCTAGATACACCCTCTTCTAAAATACCTACTGTGCGCTTTTTAATATCTACTTCGTAATGCTGCCCTAGAGTTAATTTTCCAACTAAATTAGCAAACTCTAAATACCACTTAGTTGCCTTATCTGCTGGTCCAGAAATAATAAGTGGAGTTCTTGCTTCGTCGATTAAAATTGAGTCAACTTCATCAACAATTGCGAAGTTATGATCTCGTTGCACGCAATCAGCCAAACCCCAAGCCATATTGTCGCGAAGATAATCAAAGCCAAATTCGTTATTTGTTCCATAAGTAATATCTGCTGCATATGCTTCGCGGCGCTCAGCCGGTGTCATACTGGCAAGAATCACACCAACTTTTAATCCTAAGAATCGGTGTACTCGGCCCATCCATTCGCTATCACGTTCAGCTAAATAATCATTTACTGTAACAATGTGAACACCCTTACCGGTCAGAGCATTTAAATAAGCTGGCAAAGTTGAAACTAAAGTTTTACCTTCACCAGTTTTCATTTCTGCGATATTTCCTCGATGAAGTGCTGCTCCACCCATCAACTGAACATCGTAATGTCGTTGTCCCAAAGTTCGTTTAGCAGCCTCTCGAACAACCGCAAACGCTTCGGGCAGAATTGAATCTAAAGATTCACCATTTGCATATCGCTCTTTAAATACATTTGTCTTATTTCGCAGAGCATTATCATCAAGAGATGTTATTTCATTTTCAAATTTGTTAACCTCTTGGGCAATCTTTACTAATTGCTTTACAGCTTTGCCTTCACCAGCGCGCAATACCTTGTCTAATAAACCCACAAAGATCCTCCGCTGGCCTCTAAAAAATTATTTGAAAAATGCTTAGTGGCTTATGGTATTAGAGAAATACGCCCCACCGCACACGCAGTAACACCTGCAGCAATGGTGATTTTGGCTTCAGATAGGGCTCTAACCCCCTCCAGCATTGATGCGCCGGTGGTGATTAGATCATCAATCAAATAAACAGCTCCCTGAGGAATTTCACAGGATTTAACTACAAACTTTCCTTTTGTATTTTCCATTCTTTGTTGGCTGCTCAATTGAGACTGATCTCTAATACTCTTTTTTTGAAAAAGTATGGGTGCGTAATATGCAGTGATATATTTTTGTTGTAAATCTTTTTGAACATACTCTGCAAGAGTTTTTATGTGATCTCTACCGCGCCTTCTAATCGCAGCAGGTGCTGAAGGAATTGTTATCAGAGTAATTGCGTCACTTAACCTTAGATCTGCAATTGAGAAAGTTATAGATTGAGAGATAGCTGAAGCTAGGAGTGCTATGGCATTTAAGTCGTTACCTTCTTTGGCAGCTAAAATTACTGAAGCGGTTTTGCTGGTGTAATCACTCCTAAAATAGATTGGCTTTCCAGCAATAGAATTTTTCTTCACACTAGTATTCCAAGCTAGTAAACATGAGGGGCAGAGCCAATATCCTGGGGCTGCGCAGCTGATGCATACTTTGGTGAAAACCAATTCTTTCAAAGATTTTAGAGAATTAAGCACCTAATCTTTATATCAGAATAAAATATGAATAATGTTAGATTTTGTTTGCTGTTGAGATTAAGTCATCTGGTTCAAGTGCGATTGGAAATGATTGCACTGAGTTACCGTGAAGCTTTGGCAGAGTTAACACAAAGTGAGCTCCTTGATGCGGTTTACCCCAAGCCAGTAATTGCCCTTGGTGAAGTTTTGCATCCTCTAATGCAATAGAAAGTCCAAGGCCAGTTCCCCCACTTGTTCTTGCTCTTGATGGATCTGCCCTCCAAAAGCGATCAAATAGATAAGGGGCATCATCTTCATTAAAACCTAATCCGTAATCTCTAACACCAATTGCAACTTCATTTTCACTTGTTTTGATCTGAACTTGAACCTTCTTACCTTCACCATGATCAACTGCATTTGAAATCAAATTCCGAAGAATTCGTTCAATTCTTCTTGGATCTCCCTCAATTTCAATAGGTTCAGAAGGGATTGAAACTTCAAAAAGTGCTGATTTACTTGGGTGTAAATAATCAACAGTTTTCTTAACTAAGTTAGAAATATCGAAGTTAACAACTCCTAGCGCTGCCGCTTCGGCATCAAATCGACTTACTTCAAGCAAATCTGATAGCAGCAATTCAAATCGATCAATCTGATTGATTAATAGTTCACTACTTCTAGCAATATTGGTGTCAAAATTACCTTTTTGCTCATAAATAACCTCAGCTGCCATGCGTAAAGTTGTTAATGGAGTTCTTAATTCATGGGAAACATCGGAAACAAATCGCTGTTGCAACATAGATAGGTTTTCAAGGCGTGCAATTTGCTGTTGAATTGAAACAGCCATTTCATTAAATGAGTTACCTAAACTTGCCAACTCATCTTCACTAGAAACTGACATCCGACTAGTTAGGTCACCTTGGGTAAATTTCTCAGCTACAGCTGCTGCCTGTTGGACAGGTGAAACAACCTGCCTAATTACAAATTGAGTACTTAAGCCAATTAATAAAACCAGCAACAACCCGGCAACAAATAAGGTCCAGGTGATTACTGAGATGCTTTGGTATTGGGCATCTAATTTAAATAGGTAGTAAATTTCATAAACACCAGTCCGAGGAATATTTAATTTACCGCCAATTAGGAAGCCAGGAAACTCTTTGCCATCTGAGTATCGAATTGTTACTCGTTTATCTAAGACTTCATCTGCTTGTCTAACTTGTTCACGAAAGCTTTTCGGGATTGAATCTAGAACTAATAATGTTGGAACAGTTTGATAAACACTCTGTTCATTTCCACTTTTAGCAAAGGGCAAAATTACTGTTTCACGTCCAGATAAAGAGCCATCCTCTCTGCTGGAAGTAATGAAATCTTGTACTACTTTGTTTAAGCCTGAATCATCTTGAAATCTTGCGATATTGAAATGTCCTTGCGCTAGGTAAAGAGCATTAGCGGTTTCAACTTTAGATATTGCTATTTTTTCGTTAATAATGGTGGTTGCCACCCGATTATGAACAGAAATACCGATAACGGCAGCAATAATTATTGAAAATGCAAGACTAGTTAGCAGAACTTTAAGACTTAGAGATTGTCTAATCTTAATTTTGCTAAGCAACATGGCTAAACCTTAGCCGCCCCCGCCTTATAGCCAACACCTCTTACCGTTAAAACATATTCAGGATTATCCGCATCACTCTCTATTTTTGAGCGCAATCTTTGGACGTGCACATTTACCAACCGAGTGTCAGCAGCATGTTGATAGCCCCACACCTCACTTAATAGTGCTTCTCGGGTAAAGACTCTTCCCGGTTCTTTTGCAAGTGCTGCAAGAAGATCAAACTCTAAGCGGGTTAGTGATATTTCTTTCCCATTCTTAATAACTTTGTGCTCCATTTGATCAATAACTAAATCACAGATTCCAAGGGTTCCGACCTTTGCAACTCTTCTTAATCTTGTATTGATTCTTGCTACTAATTCTTGTGGTTTAAAGGGCTTAACCATGTAATCATCAGCACCTGCTTCAAGTCCCAAGACAACATCATGGGTATCACCTTTGGCAGTTAACATGACTATTGGCACCATAGATTTTTCTCTGATTAATTTACAAACCTCTATGCCATCTATTCCAGGCAACATAACATCTAATAAAATTAAGTCAGGTGAATGGGTATTAAAAAGATCCATAACTTGGTCACCACGGTTTACTAAATCAACCTCCATGCCAGCACCGGTTAAAACGATGCTAAGCATCTCTGCTAAGTCTTGGTCGTCATCAACAACCATGACTAATGGCATTTAGGAGCCGTGTTCCCAGGAGTTCAAGTAAAGCTCTTGAGCTGGAGTCAAAACATCTAACGCTGATCCCATGCTCTCAAGTTTCAAGCGAGCAACATCCTTATCAATTGAAACCGGAACATTATGAAGTCCTGCAGCTAAATCCTTGCCAGCCTTTAATAGCCACTCAGCTGTTAGCGCTTGATCTGAGAAAGACATATCCATTACAGATGCTGGATGTCCTTCAGCAGCACCTAGATTTGCAAGTCGTCCCTCTGCAATTAGCAAAATTCTGCGGCCATCTGACATTACATACTCATCTGTTTGATGGCGCATCTTAGAATTCTTTTGCTTTGAATTCTTCTCTAGCCAAGCTACATCAATTTCAATATCAAAGTGCCCAGAGTTGGCCAAAATAGCCCCATCTTTCATTTGCTTGAAATGCTCATCGCGCAATACATCTCGGTTGCCTGTAACAGTAATAAAAATGTCACCAATCGCCGCAGCGTTAGTCATTGGCATTACTCTGAAACCTTGCATCAGTGCATCTAGTGCTTTAGTTGGATCAATTTCAGTCACAATTACCTCAGCACCCATACCCTTAGCGCGCTCGGCAACACCTTTACCGCAGTAACCAAAACCAGCAACTACCACGATCTTTCCAGCAACTAATGTATTAGTGGCACGGAATATTGCATCAAATGTGGATTGTCCAGTTCCGTATCGATTATCAAACATGTGCTTGGTATCAGTGTCATTTACTGCAATCATCGGAAACTTAAGCGCACCATCTTTAGCCATTTGGCTAAGACGAATTACGCCGGTTGTAGTCTCTTCACAGCCAGCCATAACTCCATCAATTAACTCTGTTCGAGTTGTGTGTAGAACATTCACCAAGTCACAACCATCATCAAATACAAGTTGTGGCTTAATATCTAGGGCTGAATTCAAATGTCCGTAATATCCATCGCGGTCAACTGCATTACGTGCGAAAACTGAAATCCCATACTCATGCACCAGTGCTGCTGCAGTGTCATCTTGGGTTGAAAGTGGATTTGATGCACAAAGAGCTAAATCTGCTCCACCTGCTTTTAATGCCAACATTAAATTTGCTGTCTCAGTAGTCACATGCATACAAGCTGCAATTCGAACTCCGGCAAAAGGTTTTTCTTTTGCGAACCGTTCCTTAATTTGTGCCAGTACCGGCATATTACGAGCAGCCCATTCAATCCGCTTTTTTCCTTCACTTGCTAATGCAGGATTTGCTATGTCATTTTTAATCGCGGTTGTGGTGCTCATTTATTCTCCTATTAAGTTCGACTACTAAATTGTGGTTGATCTGATTCTAGCCAGAGGGCAAAGATACCCTGTCCTAAATGATTTATCACCTCTAAATAAGGTCTAAGACTGTGTCCCTAATCTCGGTCATCTGTTTTTCAGTATTTGCCTCAACATTTAGTCTAAGTAATGGCTCGGTATTTGAAGGGCGAAGATTAAACCACCAGGTATCTGCAGAAATTGTTAATCCGTCTAACTCATCCACCTGATAAATACCTTGATACTTTTCTCGAATCAAATTAATGGACTTCTTAGCATCTTTAACTTTGCTATTAATCTCTCCACTTGAAAAGTACCTGTTATAAGGTTTAAGCAAATTGGATAAAGGTTTGGAAGTAGCCATTAATTCAGCCAATGCATATAACGCTGCCAACATTCCTGAATCAGCGCGCCAAAAATCACCAAAGTAAAAATGTCCAGAGTGCTCACCGCCAAAAATTGCCCCTGATTCAGCCATTAAACTTTTTATATACGAGTGCCCAACGCGACTGCGAAGAGCGGTGCCACCATTTTCTAAGATAACTTCAGGAACTGCTTTAGATGAGATTAAGTTGTAAATAATGGTTGCCCCAGGATTTGCCTTCAGCTCTCGAACTGCAATCAATGCAGTTAACGCTGATGGGTTCACCAAATCACCATTTTCATCTATCAAGAAGCAGCGATCTGCATCGCCATCAAATGCCAGACCAATATCTGCTTTTTCCTTTTTAACCCGCTTTTGAAGTGCCTTCAAATTCTCAGGCTCAATTGGATTGGCCTCATGGTTTGGAAAATTCCCATCGAGTTCAAAATACATTGGCACTAAGTCAATATTTAATTTTTCCATTACAGCTGGCGCAGTAAATCCAGCCATGCCATTTCCGGCATCAATTACTACCTTTAATTTGCGCTTTGTGAAAGTTTTCTCAGGAAATCTCGCTAGTAAATAATCTACATACTCGGTTAGTAAATCCTGATTTCGAACAGTTCCAACAGGTCGATTAGATATTGGTACACCTTCTTCGATCAGTTGACGAATTTTTACTAAGCCCGACTCTTGACCAATTGGGCGAGCACCACTCTTGCAAAGCTTCATTCCATTGTATTTAGCCGGATTATGACTTGCAGTGAACATAATGCCTGGTAAATTTAATTTTCCTGATGCGAAATAAAGCATGTCAGTTGATGCCAATCCAATGCGAATAACATCCATGCCTTGACTTGTTGCACCATCTGAAAAAGCATCTGCCAATGGCGAAGATGAAGGTCGCATATCCTCACCAACCACGATTGTTGCTGGCTCTCGTTCAAATTCTAGAAACTTGGCAAATGCCACACCTAGTGAAAATGAAAAATCAGGAGTGATCTCATCTTTTACCAAGCCTCTTATGTCATAAGCCTTGATAATTTTCTCTAACATAATGCCTTTAACTTAGGGGTTGGATTGTAAATTTAAAAATTAATTTGAAGGTAATACTCGCAGATGGCCTCTGCGACCTAACTCTGGCTGCATGCTCTTGTTACCGACATCTGTATTTGCCACTTCTCGCACCGCGTTAGCAATTGCCATTAAGTCTTCATCTGATGGACCAGTATTGTGATCGACAATCTCTTCCTTAATCACATTCCAACCAACTGGCACAGTTAATCGTTCGCTGTGAGCTGCGCAGAGATCATAATTATGTGGCTCAGCATAAGTTGAAAGTGGTCCCAATACCGCAGTCGAGTCAGAGTAGATATAGGTAAGAGTCTTTATTGCAGCACTAGTGCAACTTGCTCTTGAGCATCGGCGACTTACAGATTTTCGCATGCCAACAGATTAATACGACAAAGGTGTAAAAGTTGGGATTTAGCCTCTACTAATGACTTTGGCATCGGAGATTGGCTCGGCAGCAGTTTCTAAGTTAGCACCATTATTCATGGGTATGTAGCTACTGCCAATACCTCCAACTTCAGGCAAAAAGATAACTCCCCCACTTATTCCATCTCGACTAGCGGTAACCTCAAGTCGATTCAAGCCAAGTGGAGCTCGCCAAGTAACAAAGTTTGAAGCAGAAAGTTTCTTTACAATTTTCTTACCATTTGTACCTGTTGCAGAAATCTGAACATTTATCCGATCACCAACAAAGTTAAGGGTTGGTCTTGAGCCAGTTAAGTTAACACTCCACTTTTTAAGTTCATCTGCGCCCGTTGCCCAAGCTATTTCTGGAGTTTTGCCGTAAGCAAAACTACTTAGCACCGAAGCTAAAATTGGTTGGTCTGAATTTACAATTACGGAAAATGGTTGATCAATCTTGGCAAAGGTTAATGGAATGTCCAAAACTTTCTGACTTTTAACATCTAGTTGTGATAGTCCAACTGGAATGAAATTGCCGTCATTGGAATTGATAGTCACATCAACATTGGCATCAATTGTTGCTGGAACTAATAACCTAAGTGTGTGGCTGACTGAATTAGAACTGCTTGCTAGTTTTCCAGACAAACCCGTAATGGCTGGGATTGTGACAACTTTACGTGCGATCGTAACTGGTGAAACAAAATCAGCGCCAAGAGATTTAAGTCCTTTTTTCCGCTCATCAAACAAATAGGAGCTAACTCGACCTGATTTAGTTTTTACCGCAATAGCAATTGATTCCTCGCCAGGAACTAAGGAGTCAATTGAAATTTTCTTAGTTGAGTTTTGTGGAATAGAAACAATTTTTGGCTCTAGTGGACCATTTGGTGTGAATATCTCAATATCGACAGATGACTCACTAAATCCACTATTAATGATGAAAAGATAAGACTTACTTGTTAACGCGCCTGAACCACCAACAAACCACTGCTCCCCATTACTTATGGAACACGGCACGACTGCTTTCCAACCATTATTTGCAAAGGTAAGTGATGTTCCAGGGTTACCTTCAACCAATATTGCATTATCTTTCAATGCAATTACTGCGCTTTTCCCGGGATTTAATCGTTTGCTGGTGCCATCAATAGATCTTCTATTAATTTTAGACTTTGTCAGTGCTGCAATTGATGAAACCTTATTGCCAATTGCAGGACAAACTGTGGCGGGATAAGAACTGGTTAACTTAACCTGTTCACTACGCTCTGGAGCAAAATATGAAAAACCAGCCAAAATCAGCAAGGCCAAGCAGAGCGCCACGACCTTAATATTTAATTTAACTACATTTTTATTGTATGAAGTTATGAGTTTTTGTCTCATACCAGCTCCTTAAGCGGAACTTCTCGTTTTCTACGACCAGCCGGTAACGCTAAAACAATCGCAGATATTAAAGCTATTAGTTGAATTGAGATCCAAGCTCTTCGGTTTGTACCATCATGGGTTAATGAGAATTCACCTGGCTCTGAAATCTTAAACATAGGTATACCAAATGGATGTTGTTCAATTGGAACAACTTTTCCATTTAGCAATAAATGCCAAGCTTTGTCATATTTTTCAGCTAATAAAATAATGCCTTGGCCTGAAACATAAGAGGTTGAAGCTTTGTCAGTTGAACTAATTGGAAAAAACTTTCCCTGTGTATTTTGATAAGTAACTCGGGCGTGTGATTTTTCAACCTTCCAAACAACTCCATCTTTAGTTGCAGAGCTTCGAGTGAAGCCGCCGATACCATCGATTATTCGAACCAAACCTGCATCAGCCGGATTTTTCATATAAACATATTGGATACCATAATGTCCAAGAACTTGACTGCTACTGCCTCCAACACCATTTACTAAATCAACAATCGCTTTGTGAAATTGTTCTGGTGATTGACTTGCAACATCGGCTTGACCAATTTGCAGATCACTTCCTCTTGTTACAAAGTACTGCAACCTTTCAGTACTCTTTCTAATCACCAAAGTTTTAGGACGCTCACTTGTGCTGGCAAGATCAGTAATAAAGGCAGGTATAACTTGCTCTTGATTTGATCGAACCAAAGAATCAGCGCCAAGAGTGGCACTCCATATGGAGATTGAAAGAATCGAAACAATTGTGACAACTGAAGTGAAAACTGAAGCGATATGCCTAAAACCAAAGTTACTGCGCTTTAGTTGCGGCAGAATTCGCTCAGCGATAGCAAATATTGATAGCAAAGTCATGAGTTGAGCGAAAACTATTAATGGTCCGCTGTATATCCGCTGCGCGCTACTGCTATTTCCTTCGATGTAGTAAGAGCTAAGAGTTGCTGCAAATACGATTGCAAATAAAGCACCAGTTGCGCAGAGTCGTTGATCTTTTGATATCAGTCCAATTAATAAGTAGAGGATAAATGGTGCCAAAACAAATAGAGCAGGTGAGCTTGGTCCGCCTGGATTAAAGAAAAGAATTGAAAGTGGGTTGGCTGACTCAATTGAAAGCCCTGGCTCACGAAGTGCTGAAATTGGGTTTAACAATAAATTTATTGAAATTGGAACATTTATCAAAATTGGAGTAAAGATTAAAGCAGCCCGCTTTTTAAACTCGTCAGTGTCAAGGTTCTTGAGGGTTTGTTGCCAATTTCTGGTGCGCCATTTTGATGAGGTGAAATAGGTATAGATAAATACCGATATGTGAAACAGGGTCCAAGTTAGTAGAAATAGTAGAGAAAATGCCCCCGCTACAGCCGCTACTAATGTAATTGAAAATATCTTTCGCCAAGTTAAATTCTCTAGACCTTTATTTTTCTCAAGTAATGTAAATAACCCCGGTAGCAATAGAGCGATCACAATTGTGCCAAGGCGGCCTTGATTTATTGCCGTAAGAGTTGCCGGAGAAAATGCATAAATAAAGGCGACAAAAAAACTTGAGTACTTGGTAAGTGAGTACCGCCTTGCTGTTCGATAGCTAAGTACAAACAACAAAGTTGGAGTTAAAAAGAATAGTGCTGCAATAAAGCTTTGTGGATTAGCTGCTGTTACAAATGATGCAATACCAATAATGGGAATCCAGGCTGGCGCAGCTGCGCTGCTGCCTAACCCCACAAGGTGCCATGAGTTTACGTAAGAAGTAATTAACTCAAATGCGCTTGCTGGGGCAACCGCTAATGCGCCTCCCGATAAAGATCCAAAGCGATTGCGAGAGTAAAGAAGTGAAATAAACAATGTTAACAATATTCCCAATAACAAAGGTTGCTTTACTAAAGAGCGAATTTTACTAAAGCTCTTGCTAGGTGCATATTCGATCTCGTCAAAGCTTTCATCAATTACGCCAATATCTGAATAATTCTTCGCTCTAGTTATTTCACCATCAGCTCGGTTTGGCTTAAAGGCATTTACTAATGAGGATGAAATTCTCTCTACGATTGAACGTATTTGAACGCCTCGACTTGGAATAAATGGTGTGATAACTCTTGCAGTTAATACCCTGCTTGATTTTCGATAACGTCTGGATTTAATTAAATCAGCCGGTTTAAAAATTAAAAGTCCAACTGCGGCAATCTCATCTGCTGCATATCCTGGCAACTTTGCAAGCAAGTAGATAATTGATCGACCGATTGAAGTGAAAAGAAGTTGAATAGCAACCCAAGGTAGGATCCACCAACTTGAGTTTGCAAGTAAAACAAAAGCTGCATTTCGTCGGTCGAGAAGCAATGGTCTATGCAAGATTGCATCTCTAACATCGACAGATCTGCGTTCAGAAGATGCTGCCTCAGCATGGTAAAGAATTGCCTCGCCGACACAAACCACTGAGTGACCTGCAATATGTGCTCGCCAACCTAGATCAATATCATCTCGAAACAACTCAAGGCTGGGATCAAATCCACCTAACTCTTCAAAAAGTGATC
>JACCDU011217796.1_pt1 | contig 11131 bp, 9 predicted proteins | sample 7446081 | NCBI WGS metagenome assembly JACCDU01 (sample SAMN15323447, study PRJNA562643) | freshwater metagenome | isolation source: river surface water | place: USA:Blue River Watershed | collected 2017-08-17
CGTGGCAAACGCCAGGTAGATGGTCTGAACCCGCAGCGCCGGAAAACCCAACGCCAACCCAGTAAAAAAGCAAATCAGTACCGCCACCGGCAGGCCCAGCCAAAAGCTGAAACCGGCCTTGAGAAGGATGGCCACGGTGTAGGCACCGATGCCAAAGAAGGCGGCGTGTCCCAGCGACTTTTGGCCGGCATAGCCCACCGTGAGGTTCAGGCCCATGGTGGCGATGATGAACACCAGCCAGGTGGTGAAGATGTGGATGCCATAGTTCTTGAGGAAGCTGGGCACCACCAGCAAAACAGCCAGCAGCGCCAGGCCGATGAACAGGTTGAGCTTTTTCATACTTTGCGCTCCTCTTTTTTGCCGAGCAGGCCTTGCGGCTTGAACAGGATCACGACCATGAAGATGATCAGGGCCACCGCATCCTTGTAGGCCGGCGAGATGTAGGCGGCAGCCAGGTTCTCGCACACGCCTACGATCAAACCGCCCAAGAGCGCGCCGCGCGAGTTGTTGAAGCCGCCGATGATGGCTGCGAAGAAGGCTTTGGTGCCCAGGCCCTCACCCATGTCGAACTTGGCCAGGTACGTGGGCGTGACCAGCAGCGCGGCGGCAGCGGCCAGCACGGCGTTGATGGCAAAGGTGTAGAAGATCATGCGCGGCACATTGATGCCCAGCACCGGAGCGCTCTCGGTGTTTTGCGCCACAGCCTGCATGGCGCGGCCGGTCACGGTCTTGTTCAAAAAGGCCTGCGTGACCAGCACCAGTACCATGGCAAACACAAAGGTGCCGATGTCGCCGGTGGAAACAGTCACACCGGCCACTTCCAGAATCTGATCAGGGAAAATTTGCGGAAAAGGCTGTGGCTCGGCACTGTAGCCAGCGCGCACGCCGTTGCGCATGGCGATCGACAGGCCGATGGTGGCCACGACGATGGGCATCATGCCGTACTTGAACAGCGGGTCCACCAAGCCACGCTTGAACAGCCAGCCCAGCACCAACACCGACACCACCACGCTGATGGCAAAAGCCACCGTGAGCGGCATGCCCCCGTGCAGAGCCACCACCATCATGAAGGCGGGCAGCATCACGAACTCGCCCTGGGCAAAGTTGATGGTGCCTGACGCCTGCCACAGCAGCGTGAAGCCCAGGGCCGCAAGCGCATAAATGCTGCCCGTGGCCAGGCCACTGAAGAAAAGTTGAAGAAAGTCGGTCATGGTTCACCTCGCCGGCCGCGCCGCAGGGCGCAATCACTCAAAAAAAGGCGGACCCCTGCGGGCCCGCCTTGGCATGCCTCCAGGGCTTACTTCTTGACCAGGCCTGCGGGCGGCAGGGTGGCCACCACTTCCGGACGACCGTTCTTGACTTCCACCAGGAAGCTTTCGCGGTCCAGATCGCCCTTGTCGTCAAAGCACACATCCAGCAGCACATTGGGGTGCTGTTTGGTGCTGAAGCAGCTGTTGCGCAGCGCAGCGGCCACGGCCTTGCGGTCGAGCTTGCCAGCTTTTTCGATGGCGGCTTTGAGCACGTACACGCCGGTGTAGCCCTTGATGCCGTTGTGGTCGGAGTCGGCTTTGTATTCGGCTTTGTACTTGGCGCCGAAGGCCTTGAGCTGGGGGGCATCGACCGTCAGACCCACGTGGGCCTGGGCGCCGTTGGCGGCTTCGCCAGCAAGCTCAACCACTTTCTGACCCGTCAGCGTGGTTTCACCAATGATCAGCTTCTTCACGCCTTGCTTGCGCAGCTCGCGCAGGGCACGGGCAGATTCTTCTTCGTTGGTGTAGACGAACACGGCATCAGCATCAGACTGCTTGGCCTTGAGCACGGCAGCCGAGAAATCCACCTGACCTGCATCGGTAGAGATGTCGGCCACGATCTTGGTGCCCGAGCCGTCGAGCAGCTTGGTCAGCGTGTCACGACCGCCTTTACCGAAGTCGTTGTTCACGTAGATCACGGCCACGCTCTTGGCCTTGCTTTTGATGAAGTTGGCCAACTTGGGGAAGGACACGCTCTGGCCGAAGGCGGTGCGGAACACATAGGGATTGCCCTGAGCGGTGATGGCAGCGGCTTCACCACCGGTGAAGTTGGGCACTTCGCCGCGCTTGGATTCGGCCATGGACACCATGATGGAGCCGGAGTAGACAGGACCAAAGATGGCAAACACGTCGTTGTCCACGGCCTTTTGCGTCAGGCCTTTGGCCACGCCGGGGTTGGTCTGCGTGTCTTCGGTGGTGTAGCTGATCTTTTTACCCAACACGCCGCCGCCTGCGTTGATTTCCTTGATGGCCAGTTCCACACCGTTCTTGAACAGGGTGCCGGCGGTGGTGCCGGGGCCCGACAGTTCGACGATGTTGGCGATCTTGATGTCCTGGGCGTTGGCCAGGCCAGCGGCGGCCAGCGCAGCGCAGGCGGCCAGGGTCTTCAGGGTTGCTTTCATGGATGTCTCCTCGGTTTTCAAAAAAGGGCTGGATCAGGCCCGGGGTTGGAAAAAGCATGCCTCCCCGGGGGTTTCCGCAGGGTGGTGGGAATGTAGGTGGCTTTGGTGGACTTCGCGCCCTTGGTCAAATCCATAAAGTTCAATGATCGCCTCTACGCGTTCATTTATCGAACGTTTAAAGGGTTAATCCTGAGCATTAGCCCTGCAGGCCCAGGGCGTGGCGGGCCGCAATGCGGCCAAAGACCAGGCCCGGACCGATGGTGATGCCCGGCGCCGGGTAGGTGCCGCCCATGATGGAGTGCATGTCGTTGCCGACAGCGTACAGGCCGCCAATGGCCTGCCCGCCTTCGCCCAGCACCTGCGCGTGTGCGTTGGTGGCAAAGCCGGTGGACGCGCCAATGTCGCCCGGGTACAGGCGCACGGCATAGAACGGGCCTTGCGCCAGCGGGCCCATATTGGGGTTCTTGCCCGTCCAGGCCGGGTCGCCCAGGTTCTGCTGGTAGGCGGTCTCGCCCCGGTGGAAGTCGGGGTCCACGCCGGTTTCGGCGTTGCGGTTGTTTTGCGCCACGCTGGCCTGCAGGGCCTGCGCGTCCATGCCCAACTGGCTGGCCAGTTCGGCCAGGCTGGCGCCTTCGGTCAGGTAGCCATCGGCCAGGAAAGGTGCCAGGCCTTTGCCCCCCGGGCGCACCATGCCGATGCCGTATTTGCGCAGCGCGTCGGCATCGCAGACCAGATACGCCGGAATGCTTGGACTGCGCTTGTGCGCCTCTTGCATGGCCAGGCCAAACAGGTGGTAAGACGTGCTTTCGTTGAGGAAGCGCTCGCCGCGTGCGTTGACCGTGATCATGCCGGGCTTGGCACGGTCCATCACAAAGTGTGGAAAGACGGCGGTGCTGCCGTCCGCGCGCTGGCGCAGCGACACCGGCGCCCAGAAGGCATGCGACAGACCGCCCTGCCCGTACACCGCACCCAGCTGCTTGGCCAGGTCGTGCGCCTGGCCGGTGTGGCCCGGTGCGGCGGGCGACCATTCGGCGGGCACGCCGGGCAGCATTTGGGCGCGCAGTTCGGGGTGGCGGTTGAAGCCGCCACTGGCCAGCACCAGGCCTTTGTTCACGCGCACGCTGCGGCGTTCGCCCTGGCACCCGATGTCCACGCGCTCGATGCCATGCGCACCACGAACGATGTGCTCGACCGTGGTGCCCAGCGCGATGGTCACGTTGGGGTGTTTGGAGAGCGAATACAGCAGCCGTGCCACATGCGCGTTGCCCATGACCAGGCGCGTGCCGCGCGGCCAGCTCAGGCGGTCCATGGCGTGGCGCAGCACGATCTTCACCGAGTGCTTGAGCGAGGCCCAGGACTTCGTCATCGCCAACAGGTGGTTGATGTCGGTGCGGTCCACCATCATGCCGCCGATGACGGTGAACTCCGGGATAGGCGGGCGCAGCAGTGCGAACAGCTCGCGCCCCAGCCATCGCGCATCAAAGGGCATGGGCTCCAGGGCGCGGCCGTTCAATGTCGAACCACCCAGGTCCGAGATGTAATCCGGGTGCTTGGGGTACGGGCGGTATTTCAGCTCCGAACGGCTTTCCACCTCGTCCACCGCAACACGGCCATTGTCCAAAAAGGCCTGACGCACCGCTTTGGAAGTGCGCTCGCCCACCGCGTTGTCGAGGTAGCGGGCCGTCTCGGCCAGCGTGTCGCCGGGATTGACCTTGGCCGCATGTTTGGAGCCAGGAATCCAGCTCGTGCCCGCCGACCAGGCCGTGGTGCCGCCCACGAATTCAGTGCGCTCGACCAGCAACACACTGGCGCCCTCCAGGGCAGCAAACAATGCGGCGGCCATGCCTGCGCCACCGGCGCCCACCACCACCAGGTCGTAGGCACTGGCATCGCCCAGACTTTGAATACCGTTCTTCAGGACTTGCATTTCAGGCCTCCAGCAAAAACTGAACCATCAGGTCGCGCACACGCGCAAACATGTCAGCGCCCGTCAGGGTCTTGCAGCCCTTGGCGCGTGCGGCAGCCACCATGGGTGGCACAGCGGGCGCGGTGATCACGCAGCCCACAAATTGCTGTGCGCTGAACTTGGTCGAGTCGATCGGGTGCGGGTCGCCGTCCTTCATGCCGATGGGCGTGGCGTTGATGCAGAGGTCAAAACCGGTCGGGTCATTGCTGCCAGCGGACACTTTGCCCAGGCCCAGGCTGGCCAGGCGCGCGATCAAGCCGTCACGGCGCACCGTGTCCGGATCGTGGACGGCCAGTTCTCGCACGCCGGCCATCACCAGCGAATAGGCAATGGCCGAACCGGCACCGCCCGCCCCCACCAGCAAGGCGCGCTGGCCCTGCGGCTCACAGCCTTTGCTTTTCAGTGCTTCCACATAGCCCATGCCGTCGAACATGTCGCCGTGCCAGGTGCCGTCGGCGTTGCGGCGCAGGGTGTTCACCGCGCCCAGAAAGCGGCCACGGTCCGAGGTGGTGGCGCACAGGTCAAAGCAGGAAAACTTGTGTGGCACCGTGACGATGATGCCGTCCACGTTTTGCGCCAGGGACACCCCTTGGGCCCAGTCTGCCAAGTCGGCAGGGGCCACATGGGCCGGAATGCAGACCGCATTGCGCCCCGCGTCATGGAAAGCCTGCGTCACGCCGGCAGGGGATTTGACCTGGGCAATCGGGTCTCCCACGATGAAATGGACGCGGGTGGCGCCGCTCAAGGCTTGGGACATGTCTCGCTCTTTTCAAAAGTTGGCCGGCGCCCTGTCAGACCCCGGAATGGCGGCATCATATCGAAAAGTGGAATTCGATTCAAATATTGAATTTTTTTCCAAAATTCAATACACTGCCACCATCCGCGAGCAAAACCACGAGACAAACCATGCCCCCCACCCGTCTGGCCCTGATTGGCGCCGGCACCATCGGCAAAACGCACATCGACCGCATCGGGCAACACCCCGACCTGGTGCTGGCCGGCATTGCCGACCCAACGCCCGCTGGCCAGGCTTTGGCCCAGCGTCTGCATGTGCCTTGGGCGGCCGAGGCCACCGCCTTGTTCGACCAGGTCCACGCGCAAGGCGCCATCGTGGCCACCCCCAATGCCACGCACGTGCCAGTGGCCCTGGACTGCCTGGCGCGCGGCATCCCGGTTCTGGTGGAGAAACCCGTGGCCGACACGGTGGCCGAAGCACGCCAACTGGCCGACGCCGTGGCGCGCACCGGCGTGCCGGTGCTGGTGGGTCACCACCGCCGCCACAACCCGATCAACCAGCGCGCCCGCGCCCTGATTGAAGGCGGCCAGCTCGGCCGCATCGTCAGTGCCACCGCGCTGGCCACCTTCCTCAAGCCCGACCCTTACTTTGATGTGGCCTGGCGCCGCCAGGCCGGCGGTGGCCCGATCCTGATCAACCTGATCCACGACATCGACATGCTGCGCTTTTTGCTGGGCGAGGTGACCGAGGTGCAGGCCATGGACAGCCGCGCCGTGCGCAACTTTGAAGTGGAAGACACCGCCGCTGCCGTGCTGCGCTTTGCCAGCGGCGCACTGGCCACGGTCATCGTGTCGGACGCCGCCACCTCGCCTTGGTGCTGGGACATGTGTGCGGGCGAACAAGGCCAGTACCCGCGCCAGGACGTGGCTTCGCACCAGATCATGGGCACGCACGGCGCGCTGTCGCTGCCCGACCTGGGGCTGTGGCAGTACCGTGGCCAGCGCGGCTGGCACGACGAACTCTCGCACGATGAAACCCGGGTCCATGCCGCCGATCCCTACACCCGCCAGCTCGAACACTTTGCGGCCGTCATCGCGGGCCAGGCCCAACCCTTGTGCAGCGCACGCGACGGTCTGCGCACCCTGGCCGCCACGCTGGCGGTACACGACGCGGCCGTTGGCGGCACCACCATCACGCTGAAAGACTGACATGAGCGGCGTCCTCGAACGAACCCTCGGCATCCTCGAACTGCTCTCGCAACACGGCGAGGGCATGGAGCTGGCCACCATGGCCGACACGCTGGGCATCCCGCGCAGCGCGGTGCACCGCCTGCTGGCCGACTTGGTGCGTCTGGGTTATGTGCGCCAGGCGCGCGGCCACGGCGACTACCTGCTCACCACCAAGCTGGTGTCCATGGGTCTCTCTTACCTCAGCAACACCGGCATCGTGGACATCGCACAGCCGCTGCTCAACCGCCTGGCCGAAGTCTCGGGCGAGCTGGTGCGCCTGTCGGTGGTCGATGGCGACCGCCTGACCTGGGTGGCCCGCGCACAAGGCGCACGCCAGGGCCTGCGCTACGACCCTGACATGGGCAGCGATGCGCGCCTGTCGTGCTCGTCGTCCGGCTGGGCCTGGCTCTCGACCATGAGCGATGACGACGCCCTGGCCCTGGTGGCCAGACAAGGCATCGGCCAGCCCGAGCAGTTCGGCCCCGCCGCCCCTGCCACACTGCAAGAGGTGCTGGCCGCCGTGCAGGCCACGCGCGAGCGCGGCTGGAGCATGACCACCGACACCTACACCCCGGGCCTGTCGGCGATTTCGGCACCGGTGCGCTTTGCGGGCCAAAACGCCTTTGGCGTGCTCACCATCGCTGGGCCTTCGGTGCGCTTCAATGCCGAACGCATGGCAGCACTTGGCCCCGAACTGGTGGCCACTGCGCAGCAGCTGGCCACGCTCAGCGGTGCCTCGCCCTTCTTCCAGCTCACGGCGGAGACCGGCAACAGCGCCTCGGCCGATGGCCGCAAACCCATCTACGCGGTCTGACCGTGGGCGCAGCACACCACACACTGGATTGCGACCTGCTGGTGATTGGCTCTGGCGCGGGCGGGCTGTCGGCCGCTGTCACGGCCGCGCACCTGGGCCTCAAAGTCATCGTGGCCGAAAAAGACCCGCAGTTTGGCGGCACCACCGCCTGGTCGGGCGGCTGGATGTGGGTGCCGCGCAACCCGCTGGCGGTGCAAGCAGGCATGGTTGAAGACATTGAAAAACCCCTTTCCTACCTGCGCCACGAACTGGGCGAGCAGTTTGACGAAGCGCGTGCCCGCACCTTTCTGGACAACGGCCCGCGCATGGTGGAATTCTTTCGCCGCCGCTCCGCGCTGCAGTTCATCGACGGCAATGTGATCCCGGACTTTCATGGCCACACCCCCGATGCCGCGACCGGGGGGCGTTCGATCTGCGCGGCCCCTTTTGATGGTCGCCGCCTGGGCGAGCGCCTGCACGACCTCAAGCCGCCGCTGCTCGAAACCACGCTGTGGGGCATGGGCATCGCTTCGGGGGCGGAGCTGCGCCACTTTCTCAATGCCATTCACAAGCCCGCTTCGTTCTGGTATGTCACGAAAAAAGTGCTGCGCCACTGGCGCGACCTGCTGGTGCACCGCCGCGGCACACAGCTGGTCAACGGCAATGCACTGGTGGCCGGGCTGGCCCGTTCGCTGCTGGACCAGGGCGGGCAAATTCTGACCAGCAGCCCCGCGACGCGCCTGCTCAAGGACGGCGGCCGTGTGACGGGCGCAGTGCTGCACACACCGCACGGCGCACTGCATGTTCAGGCCCGCCGTGGCGTGGTACTGGCTTGTGGTGGCTTTCCACACGACGCCGCCCGCAAACAGCAACTGTTGCCCCATGCCCCCACCGGCAACGAGCACTGGTCCGCCGGCAACCGCAGCAACACCGGTGACGGCCTGCGCCTGGGCGAGAGCGCGGGCGGTCAGGTGGCCAGCGACCTGCTGCAAGCGGCCGCACTGGCACCCGTGTCTTTGGTGCCCCGCATGAACCCTGGAATGGAGGGCAGCACCGCGCACTTCCCGCACCTGATCGAGCGTGCCAAGCCCGGCCTGATCGCCGTGACCGCGCGCGGCGAGCGCTTTGCCAACGAGGCCGATTCGTACCACGACGTGATGCAGGCCCTGCTGGCCGCCACACCAGCAGGTCACAAGCCGGAGGCCTGGCTGCTGTGCGACCACGCCTTCATCCGTTACTACGGGCTGGGCGCTGTCAAGCCCGCACCCATGCCACTCACGCCCTGGCTGGGCAACGGTTACCTCCAGCGCGGCGACACGCTGTCCGAACTGGCCCGCGCCTGCGGCATTGACGCCGAACGCCTGCAGGCCACCGTGCAGCGCTACAACGCCATGGCACTGGTGGGCCGCGACGCAGACTTTGCCAAGGGCGAGACGCCCTACAACCGCATCCAGGGCGATGCCATCAACGCCAGCGCACGCGGTCTGCCCAACCCCTGCATGGGGCCGATCGAACGTGGCCCTTTCTACGCCGTCAAAGTCGTCATGGGCAGCCTGGGCACCTTTGCGGGACTGCGCACCAACCCACAAGGCCAGGTGCTGGACGCACGCGACCAGGCCATTGCCGGCCTGTACGCCAACGGCAACGACATGAACAGCATGATGGCCGGTCGCTACCCCTCGGGCGGCATCACGCTGGGCCCGGCCATGACTTTTGGCTTTGTGGCCGCGCACCACATGGCAGGCCTTGCGCCGGAACATAGCCCTTTGAATTCCAACCCTTGAACCACCGACAGGAACACACGATGTACTACGAACTCGCCACCATGACCCTGCCCTTCGGAACCGCTGGCCAGGCCGCCACCCACGTGCAGGCCTACACCACCGCCGCAGACGCCCAGGGCGAACTGCTGGGCTGCTGGTTCACCGACATCGGCCAGCTCAACCAGATGGTCGTGCTGCGCGGCTTTGCCACGCTGGACGCCCTGCAAGCTGAGCGCGAGCGCACCCAAAAGCACGCCAGCCCCTTCGGTTGCGGCGAGATCTTCCAGAGCCTGGAGCAACACAGCTACAAAGGCTTTGGCTGGATGAACACGGTGCGCCCCCGCGCCGAAAGCGGCATCCAAGGCCCTGTCTATGAAATCCGCACCTACGGCATCAAGACCGGCGGTGTGCAGCCCACCATCGACCTGTGGGAGCAGTACGTGCCTGCGCGCGACAAGCTCTCGCCCTGCGTGGTGGCCATGGTCGCGCTGGACGGCCCGCTGCGCTTCACCAACATCTGGGCCTACGAGAGCCTGAATGCCCGCAGCCAGATCCGCGCCGATGCCGTGGCCCAGGGCATCTGGCCGCCCAAGGGCGGCCCGGCCCACCTGAGCACGAACATGGTCTCGACCGTGGCCATGCCCACCGCCGTTTCTCCGCTGAAGTGACATGGCGCGCATCTACTCCCTCGCCTACCTGAGTTCGCACCGCTGCACGCCGGCGCAAGCCATCCGCATCGCCGCACAAACGGGCTACCAGTTTGTGGGCCTGCGCCTGTGGCCTAACGCGCCTGGCGCACCCCAGCAGCACCTGTTGGGGCAAGCCGAGGCCCTGCGCGAAGCACTGGCCGCGCAACGCGACACGGGCGTGGGCGTGTTCGATCTGGAAATCATCCGCATCAACGAACAGTTTGATCCGCACACCTGGGACGCGCTCTACGACGTGGGTGCGCAGCTCAAAGCCAAGGCGATCCTGGTGGCTGGCGACGACGACAACGAAGCACGCCTGACCGAAAACTATGCCCGGCTGTGCGAAGTGATGCAGCCTTACGGCATGACCGCCGATCTGGAGTTCATGCCCTGGACCGCCGTGAAAGACGCCAAGAGCGCGCTGCGCATCGTGCAGAACGCCGGCATGCCCGCCAACGCGGGCATCCTGGTGGACGCCCTGCACTTTGGCCGCTCCACCACGACGCTGGAGGATATCCGCGCCATCCCGCGCCAGCTGCTGCATTACGCACAGATCTGTGACGCAGAGGCAGGGCTGAATTTCACTGTCGAACAGATGATCCACACCGCACGCTGCGAACGCCTGCTGCCCGGCGACGGCAACATCGATCTGCAAGGCCTGTTTGCCGCCCTGCCCGCCGACCTGCCGGTCAGCGTGGAGGTGGTGAACTTTGGCCGTGAGGCGAACACAGCGCCCCTTGAGTGGGCCGCTGAATGTCTGGCCGCAAGCCGACCTTTGACCGATTAAGAGACACCCATGGACTTTTCACTCAACGACGAACAAAAAATGCTGATGGAAACGGTGCGCCGTTTCATCGCCGAAGAATGCCAGCCGCTCGAAGACGAGATCGAGCAGACCGGCACCTTTGACACCACCAAGGCCCAGGCCCTGCACAACAAGGCCAAGGCCCTGGGCCTGTACGGCATGAACATGCCCGAAGCCCTGGGCGGCGGCGGTCTGTCCAACCTGGACCGCATCCTGTGCGAAGAACAGTTCGGCCACACCACCGACATCATCATCCGCCGCGCCTTTGGCAATGTGTACGAGCCGCTCTTGCACTGCAAAGGCGAACAGATCGAGCGCTGGCTCAAACCTTCGGTCGAGGGCACGCGCACCTGCGCCATCACCATCACCGAACCGGGCGCTGGCTCGGACGCGGCCGGCATCAAGACCACGGCCGTGAAAAACGACAAGGGCTGGGTGCTCAATGGCGGCAAGCACTTCATCAGCGACGGCGAGTGGAGCGATTTCTTTCTCGTCTCGGCCAAAACGGGCGAGAAAGAAATCAGCATGTTCATGGTGGACAAGGGTCTGCCCGGCTTCACCGTGGGCAAGGACCAGAAGATGATGGGCCTGCGCGGCACGCCACATCTGGAGCTGTTCTTTGACAACGTGCAGCTCGAAGACGAGATCGAGCAGACCGGCACCTTTGACACCACCAAGGCCCAGGCCCTGCACAACAAGGCCAAGGCCCTGGGCCTGTA
>JACCDU010468709.1_pt1 | contig 11125 bp, 7 predicted proteins | sample 7446081 | NCBI WGS metagenome assembly JACCDU01 (sample SAMN15323447, study PRJNA562643) | freshwater metagenome | isolation source: river surface water | place: USA:Blue River Watershed | collected 2017-08-17
CAACAAGCCTACCAAGCCGCCGCCAAAATTTTGCAAGTGGCCAGCCAGCTGTTTGACAGCGTGCTGCAAGTTCGTTGAAGTGCGTGAAAGCTAAATCCTCATGAAAATTTCAACCCACCTTTTATTTGACCGCGGCTCTGCGCAAATGAGCAACGTGCAAACCCAGCTGGCCAAATCGCAAGCGCAATTGGCCCAAGGCAAACAAATCATCAACGCCAGCGACGCGCCCAACCAGGCCGCCACCATTCAGCGCTTGAAATCCATTCTGAACAAACAAGACAGCTACCAAAGCTCCTTGGACACCATCAAAGCACGCCTTCAAGGCGAAGACAGCACCTTGCAAAACGTGAGCGACCTGCTGGTGCGCGCCAAAGAAGTGGCCGTGCAAGGCGGCAACGACACCCTGAACGCTGGCGACCGCAAAGCCCTGGCCACCGAAATGCAAGCCCTGCGCGACCAATTGCTCAGCTTGGCCAACACCAAAGACAGCAACGGCAACTACCTGTTTTCAGGCAGCCGCGTGAAGCAACCCGCCTTTGCAGAAACTGCCAACGGCAGCCCCGCGTACATGGGCGACCAAACCCGCATGAACGTGCGCGTGGGCGACCAGCGCAGCATTCCCATTAACCGAACCGGCACCGATGCGTTTGTGCCTGTAGCGCGACTGGATGCCGATGGCAAAGCCGTGGGCGTAGGATTTTTCCAAGTCATGGACAACCTGATTACGGGTTTGAACACCAACAAAGCCACCGACATCCGCAGAGGTGTGGGCGAGCTAGACGACTTGATGCAGGGCGTGAGTTTGGCCCGCGCCAATGTAGGCACCAACTTGAATGTGGTGGACCAGCAGACTGCTGTGATTGAAGACACCGCGCTCAATTTGAAGACCACGTTGTCGTCCATAGAAGATTTGGACTATGCGAGTGCTATTACCAAAATGAACCAACAGATGATGAGCTTGGAGGCGGCGCAGGCTAGCTTTGCCAAGGTGAGTCAGTTGAATTTGTTTAACTACATTAAGTGAGTCTTTTCGAAGCATGGGACAACTTGCCTCAAGTTCTAAGTTCATGTGCCGAATCATTTTTTATCGAACAAAATGAGCTTTCTAACTCATCCACATGGAGTAATTCATGGCAACTGACACAATAAGTGCCTTAGGTGCTGGCTCGGGTGTGGATGTCAAAACTTTGGCGCAAAGTTTGGTAGACGCAGAAAAAGTTCCGCGCAAAGATGCCATTGAAGCCAAAATTAAGAAATCTGAAAGTAGTATTTCAGGAATTTCAGCCATCAAGTTTGTGATGAGTGAATTGCAAACGGCATTTGCAGCCCTCAAAGATCAAAGTGACTTCAATGTCATCAATACACGAGTTAGCGATCCTACAGCGCTAAGCGTGACAACTGGTCCAAATACACCGGCCGGAACCCATGCTATTACAGTTAACTCTTTGGCGACTGCGCAGCGAAGTATTTCGGGAAGCGATCTTACTGGTGGTTTTGGCGCATTGGACTCGAGCATCAACGGCGGCGCGGCATTTTCATTTAAGTTAAATTCCGGGAGTTTTACAGCACCGACCAACGTATTTAATTCGGGTGCAACTGCCAACTCTACTGCGACAGTTTCATTCAACGCATTACAGTCTGGCGATTCGGTCACTGTCAATGGATTAACTTTCACTGCAAGCTCAAATATGACAGCAAGTGAAGTGGCCAGTGCCTTTCAAAGTATTCCATCTGGCACGACAGCAATCACGGCCGCAGCCAACAACCCAGTTAGTGCATCACTTGGCACTTATTCAGGTACCTTTGCATCGGGCTACTCGTCTGCAACGGTCAGTGGCGCCGGTAATGACCAAGTAGTCTTAACGTCCAACTCCTTAGGTGCTGCGAACATTGCCACGCCAACTGGCACACCCACCGCCCCAACAAGTATTTTTGTTTCTGGCACAACTCAACCATCAACCTCAACGCTGACTTTTTCTTCACTGATTGCAGGGCAATCGGTATCAGCTAATGGCCTTACATTTACTGCGAAATCAGCGCTCACAGCGGCGCAAGTTGCAGAAGCTTTTGCCGGCATCGCTAATACGGGGGTGACGGCTGCAACCTTAAGTGCTTCAAAAACAGAGAGTGCAGCACTTGGCACATACTCTGGAGCCTTTGAAGCTGGGTACAGTTCTGGTGTAAGTGCCAGTGGGACACTAACTTTTACATCATCTTCGAATGGTGCGGCTGACATTGCTGCGCCAACAAGCTTTGCAAATATCGCAATTGATAGCGACTACACATCACCTGCAGGCGTTGTAGCCTCTATCAACGCAGCAAATTTAGGCATCACAGCGCAGCTCATCAACACTGGTCATGCAAGCGCACCCTATCGCATCATGGTGACCGGACAAACAGGCACCAAAAACTCTTTCTCATTAACGCCAAGCACTGCTATAGCTGGATTGACGTTTAGTAATGTTCAGACTGCAGGAAATGCTTCACTGACGGTTGATGGCGTACCAATTTCCTCGAGTACTAATAAAGTCCAGGATGTTATTGCAGGAACAACACTTGAGTTGTTCAATACAACCACCAATGCAAGACTCGATTTCTTGCGTGACACTTCGGCTGTTAAAACAAAAATTATTGACTTAGTTACCAAATACAACGATGCCAACACCATGCTAGGTGTCGTGTCTGATCCAAAGTCAACCGTTGAAACTTACGGTGCAACATTGATTGGCAACTCTCTAGTCAATACCGTTCGAACTCAACTTAGGGCATTGGTTACTACTGATTCAACTTCAAAATCTGGTGGCTTGAGCGCTTTGCGAGACATTGGTCTCAGCATTACCCGTACTGGCGAATTGGAACTTAATGCTTCAAAATTAGATACGGCATTGCAAAGTAAGTTTGAGCATGTTGTGACGATGCTCTCAGCCAATAGAGAAAATCAAAGTGAACTTAGCGTTTTGTCTAGAGGTACGGCAGGTGACGCAGTTAAGAAAATCAATGCCTTAATTGGCAATACAGGCGTTCTTTCTACCCAGAGTACCAATTTCACGGCCAAAGTGACCACGTACAAGCAAGACTTAGAGAAGCTGGATGCGCGCATGACCATGTTATTGACCCGCTATAACAAGCAGTTTGGGGCTATGGAAAGTCTTGTGGGCCAGTCCAAATCAATGAAAGACAGCTTGAAGAGCAGTTTTGAAGGAATGATGTCGGTTTACACCAACAAATAACCTTAACTGAAATTATTTTCATTTTTTTCTAAAGTTTCCTGGAAACCCTCCGATACCAAGTTGCTGACTTGCACTTTAGGCTGATTTCAGCTTTTTTGCATTGGTCGGGATACTTAGAAAGGAAGGTTACCCATGGTTTCCGAAATTCACAATTCAACGGGCGTAAGTTTTAGAGCGGCACCGCCCATGCCTTCACCTGCAGCAACGGCATCACCATCTGTGCCTAATGCATCCAGCCCAAAGCAGGAACTTGTCATTCCAAAGGCAAAAATAATTGAACCTAAACCGGTTCAATTGCAGTTCGATGAAGCCAAAGCCAAAAAGAATATGGACGAGGCTATCAAGTCTTTGAACGAGCAAATGGCTGCAAACAAAACTGGTCTTGGGTTCAGTATTGACAAAAGCCTGCAAAGGCCAGTTGTTACTGTTCACAACACAGCCACTGGCGAAGTAGTTCGGAAAATTCCGACCGAGGTCGTCATTCGTATGGCACACAGTATTGATGACATGAAGGGACTGCTTTTAAATAAAAGCGTCTAAATATTCATCAATTTACTCAAGTTAATTAAAAACAAACCGATTCATCTTTCAACAAGAAACAAATAAATTGTTTTTTGTCCAATTTACTTTCCAACTTCAGGAGAAAAGTCATGACAGTTATCAACACAAACGTTAGTTCTCTGATGGCTAAGAATGCGCTTCAGGCTAATTCAGCTAAACTTTCCACAGCCATGGAGCGTCTTTCTACTGGAGTTCGAATCAACTCCTCCAAAGACGACGCTGCCGGTTTATCTATTTCAGCTCGCATGGAATCACAAATCCGTGGTTTGAACATGGCTGTTCGCAACGCCAACGATGGCATCTCTTTGATGCAAACCACTGAGGGCTCCTTGTCCGAAGTAACCAACATGTTGCAGCGTATGCGTGAATTGGCTGTTCAATCAGTTAACGGCGCCAACAACGACTCCGACCGTAACTCTTTGGATGCTGAAGTTCAGCAGTTGAAAGCTGAGATTGATCGTATTGCAACTACTACGCAATTCAACAACCAAAACGTTTTGGATGGCAGCTTTAAAGGCAAGCAATTCCAAATTGGTGACAAGAATGGTTCAAACATTGAAGTAACCATTAACTCAGTCAAGACAAAAGATTTAGGTCTTGGTAGCGGCTCTGGGGTGTCTGACACTTTGGTTAGTGCTCGCATCAATATCGGCGCAGTTCAACAGGGCGACATTTTGATCAACGGTCAAGCAGTTGGCGCTGTTGCTGCTGGCGATGATATGGAAGACGTTCTTCGCGCAATCAACGATAACGTTGATAATGTGAAAGCCTCTGGTTTCAACGTAGTGGTTGCTCAACAAAAAGGCACCGGTGTAACTGCAGCAGATGAATTTGTAATCACTGTGAAAGAAATGGGGCAAGCAACTGCTACTGTTTTTAAAATCTCTGCATCAAATAGTATTGATGAATTGGTTTCCAACATCAATGCAGAATCTGGCGGTGTCGTCAAAGCAGAAATTAATTCTGAAGGTAAACTTCAGTTGTCTAATGCTACTGGTGCAACAATCAATGTACTCGATGACAGTACAACTGCTGTCGGCACATACGACGGTGGCTCTGGTTTTAAGGGGACAGCCACTGACTTCAAAGGCTTCTTGAAACTGGAATCCACGGACGGCAGCCCTGTTCGAGTTGAACGTGGCAATCTTGGCCTCATCTCACCGGGTAGCATTGCTGACCTAGCAACGATTGGTTTCCGCGAAACAACGAAAGCTTCTCTTGGTGATGCATACACAACTACTGGCGACTCGCTAACTGCTGTTGGTGTCGCTGCTGCTTGGGGACGTACAGACATCAAAATCAATGGCGTTCAGATGTATGATGAAAATATTCAATCTACCAGCTTCCAAGGAAAATTAGACACAATTAACTCTTTGTCTTCTAAGACTGGTGTAACAGCTTCAGCTTACTTTAGCAAGGTCATTGACACTAGCTCTACATTCGCCGGAACTGCAGGTACCGAATTTGATGTCACAGACAAAATCAACATCAACGGTAAAGACATTGCACTAGGTGCCGATATAACTGCATTAGTTACCAACATTAATGCTACATCCAAAGATACAGGCATTTTCGCAAAGGCTGAAGGTGCAAATCTTGTTTTGACCGGACAAAATGTACAAACAATGCAGTTGGCTTCCTCTGATGGCGCTGGTGGTGACCAGGTCGGAACAAACAACTATCTGGGACTTGCCGCAGCAACCTTTGGAAATACTGAGTCATTTTATGGATCTATCAAATTGGACTCCATTAATAATTCACCCATTAGTATCGAGCTAGGTGATGGCGCGGCTGTGGCTGAACATGGCTTGCTGGAGATGAATGTTGGTGCAGCAGACTTTGAAGTCAACAGCTCTACTCTAGGTGGTGTAGGTGGCAAAGCCATCTCCGGGGTGAACATCTCATCACAAGCCTCAGCAAATGATGCGATTCTTGCAATTGATAAAGCACTTGATGGCGTATCTCAAATGCGTGCAAAAATGGGGGCAATCCAAAATCGTTTGGAATACACAATTTCTAACTTGAATAACGTGTCCACTAATACTTCAGCTTCACGCAGTCGCATCATGGATACAGATTACGCAACTGAGACATCTAATTTGGCAAAAGCACAGATTATTTCTCAAGCTGCTACTGCGATGTTGGCTCAAGCTAACCAATCAGCACAATCTGTTTTGGCATTGCTTAAGTAATTAGCCATTGTTTATCTTCTGATTTATTCAGTTGCAATCGAGCCACCCGTGATGAACGGGTGGTTTTTTTATTTTATTATTCAACATATTTTTTATAGCCCATAGAGACTCTAAATGGCTAATCAAACTGCATCAGCTCCAAATTACATGGCAACATTTGCATGCATTGGTGCTGCGTGCGAGGACTCGTGTTGTTCCGGATGGAACGTTACAGTAGACAAGGCTGCATATAAAAAATTGAAAAAATCGTCTAGCGTAGATATATCTATAGCTGTAACGACTTATTTCAAAACTTCCTCGGAGCCTTCCAACCACAACTTTGCTTCAATTCAACTGGACGTCAAAGGTCAATGTCCCATGCTGGATTCACAAAGCATGTGCTCTATTCAAACGACGTTAGGGCATGGTTATTTACCCAGAACCTGTGCTGATTTCCCACGTTACTATTTCAAACTTGCAAAGGAAACTACAGTTCTAGGTACTTTGGCGTGTCCAGAATTAGCACGTAAATGTCTACTGGACAGTAACGCTTTTGATCAGACCACCATCGAAATTCCTTTTACACCTAACCAACTCCCACCTTACAGGGGTGGTTTCAATTTTGAAGCCAAATTGCACCCACATCCACTGCAAAGAAACCTTGAGTTAATTAGAGAGGTTGCCGTCCAAATTTTGAAACGCAGAGACTATTTCTTATGGCAACGCTTGATGGCTGTGGGTTTGCTCTCACGTCAATTAGAAGTAATGCACTCAACTCAGGACAAAAGTGGTTCAACAGAGTCTGTTCAAAATGACGCCTTGATTGCAATAGAACTACAAAAAGTATGGTCCCTACTAGATTCTGGGAAATTGAAGGTGTTGTTGGGCGACATGACTCATCGCGACAACGATTTACTTGTCCAGCAAGCCCTTCTAAAGGAATTGACCGCAGAAAGATTGAAATTCAATGGTGCCCAATTTGGCGGTGTTAAATTTGTCAAATTTTTAAAATGCATTGCAAATGCTTTTCAAGGTATTGAATACGCTGAGTCCGACCCAATTGGGACTGCTACTCGGTTCAAGCATGCGGAGGAGAAATGGTTCGGTCCATTTGTTGCAAAGAATCCACATATCGCAGAAAACTTCATCATCAATTTAGTTTTGACTGAAATGTTTCCTGCAATTGGAGACAAAGGCCCCGAGCGTCAATGGCAAGAAATCATGCTTAGATATGCAATGGTACGTTTTTACCTTGTTGGCTTGGCTGGCAAACACAAAGAATCATTTGGTAATGACCATTTTGTTGAAGTAATTTACAGTTTCAGTCGCGAAGTACTTCATTCCAACACCTTCCTAGACCATATGTTCAATCGCCTTCAAAAGGCAGAATTAATGAACTTGGCAACCATGTCCATCTTGGTGAAAGATTAATTGTTCAATTTAACTGGCTTTAGCTTTAAAGCGGCAGCGGCCGCCGTAGCTAGTTATATTTTTTAGCATTGCTAAAACTAGCCATGGTTTAAAGCCACCAATCATTGCCGCTTTGCCGCCCTTTACGGCAACCTACTGCCACTTTCAGTCAATCTTTCGACACAAAGTGGCAAAGAAAAGCTGGCACACCTCTTGCTCCATAGCTTGCATTCGCATCAGCAGCGTTGATTTCATTCAATTTGCTGGTGTTCATTCACTACAGGAGCTAGACATGCACATTGAATTACAACAGGCCATGCAACATTTGGTCAGCGAACAATCTTTGAACCTCAAAGAAGTTTCACGCTTTACACCAGTGGATTTTCGCCTGGGCATTCAATACCTCGTATCTCAAGATCAGCCCGACCTGGCTCAAGCCTTGGCCGAAGCTGGTTTGGCTTTGTACCCTTTAAGTGAAGACATTCTGGCAATTTCCGGCCTCTTGGCCATTACTCGCGAAGACTGGCCACTTGCTGTAGAAATCTTGCAAGACCTGGTCTCTATTCAAAACAACCGAGTTCAGCCTATGACGTACCAAATGTTGGCACGCGCTTTGGCTTGCAACCTGGATGTGGCTGAAGCACACCAAGTGCTTGAGACGGCTCTCCAAAAGTGGCCCAACGACGCCACTTTGCTTCAAGAACGCAATGCAATGGCCGCAGTTCAGGATGCCATGCCTGCATCCACTTTAACCAACTAATTTATTAGTAATTGAACTAACGGCAAAACAGCGGCAACGTGTTGCCATCCAGCAAACCAACGCAATACCTTGCCACTCGCCCCATTAGGAGATTCTCATGACCATCATTAACACCAACGTTAAAGCCTTGTATACGCAAGCCGCCCTTAAGCACTCGAACCGCGCGAGTGAAGTGGCCATGCAACAGCTTTCAACTGGCAAGCGCATCAACTCATCGAAAGATGATGCCGCTGGATTGGCCATTTCAGCCCGAATGACTCAAAACGTTCAAGGCTTGAACCAGTCCATTCGCAATGCGGGTGATGCGATCTCCATGATTCAAACGGCTGAGGGCGCCACACAAGAAATTACCAACATGCTGCAACGCATGAGTGAATTGGCTGTGCAATCTGCCAACTCCACTTATTCAAGCGATCAGCGCAGCTATTTGGACCAAGAGTTCCAGCAGCTCAAGCAAGAGATTATCCGTGTGTCTGAGATGCATGAGTGGAATGGTTTTCCCATCTTGAATGGTAAGGCGGGTACCCCAGTAGGTACGCCAACAACTGAAACATCAACTCGTGCTGGTGTGCCATCCACAGGGACTGGGAAAGTGTTAGAAGCAGGCGACCTAGAGCTTCAGACTGAAAAAGGGTCATTCGCGATTCCCGCATCAATAGCCTCCGCCGATCCAAAAAGCAACACAATTGCATCAGGTAGCACAAACGCTGGAAGTGCCATTGCCATCGCCGCGGCCATCAATTCACAGGTTGGCGTAACGGGTGTTAGTGCCGAGGCAGGGCCAGCATCCATTGGTGCTACAAAAACCACTGTAGGCAGCACCTCTATTCAAACTGACTTGTATGTTAACGGTGAAAAAGTTTCTCTCAGCCTTTCAGCAAGTCACACACTGAGCCAACGCCGTCAATATGTGATGGAAAGTATCAATGCTGGTACAGGAGTGCATGGCGTAGTTGCGGGCGACAGCGGCACAGGTGGTTTGACATTGACAACCCCTGACGGCCGAAACCTGTCCGTTTGGTACGATTCGACATCAGTACAAGGCTCCGACTTTGGCTTAGGTCTTGATACGACTCCTCCGTCAAATCCCCTGGGTGTTACAGGAGTGGCGGGAACTGCAGCAAGTACATTTGGCAGCAACGAAACCCACAAAATTACTTTTCCGGCACTAACTGCAGGGCAAGGTTTCACGCTCAATGGCTTGACTTTTACTGCAGGCTCCGCAGGCACGACAAATGAACAGACAGCTGCGGCTTTTGCGAACTTAAGTTCTGGCACGTCAGCTCTGGCTGTTGCAGCTGCTAATGCAACTTCTGCAGCGTTGGGTAGCTTTAGCGGAACCTTCGCAGAAGGATTCTCTACCGGTGCTGTTACAGAGTTAACTAAAGTAGTTGCTACAGCTAACAACAAAGGCAATGTTGGAGACATTGTCAGTGGTAATTCAATTCCTACAATTGCAAAAACGCAAGGAACGAATAGCAACTCTGAAGTTGCAACGGTTACGATTGGACCACTTGCTGCTGGTCAAACTCTGATCATAAATGGCGTGACACTGACTGGTGGATCTGCAGGCAATACAGCCGCAGAGGTTAAAGCTGCTTTCTTGGCTGCAACCACAGTTGCAACTGGCGGAACTGGTGTCGCCTATCAAGGAACATACAGCAATGTATATGGCGCCGCAGCTGATGGTGGAGGTCAACTCGTAACACTCACAGCAGCAGCGACTGGCGATAAAACTGATCTGACATTAACTGGCACAGGTGCTAGTGCTTCGAGCATTGCCATTACCACTCAAGGTGGCGTCACAGAATCTCATGTCATTACTTTTAAAGCACTCAATCCTAACGATTTTGTAACTGTGAATGGTTTGACATTCACCGCTCGCGTGAACATGACAGCCAATGAGGTTGCTGCCGTCTTTTCAAACATCGCATCTGGCTCAACTTCGGCTTCTGTAACTTTAGCTAATCCAATTGCAGCTAATTTTGGTAAGTTTTCTGGGACATTTACAGCAGGATACTCAACGGGTGCAGCTAGTTCTTCAGGCACAGTGACTGCAACATCTACATCTGTAAATACAAACGTTACAGACATAGCGGTAAATGGTGTTGTAGCATCAACTGCTGTAGTTTCTACCTCAGGTTCAACAGTACCGGCTTCTACAGTTTACGGAACCGTAACACTAAACTCAAACTCAACATTTACAGTAAAGCCTGGAGCTAAAGCCTATGCTACCGCTAGCGCACCTGCGGCGGACCCAACCTATGCAAACTTCACAGCACTAGGCTTTGAAGCTAAAACAATTAATGCCAAAAGTATTGGTCGATTGAATTTTCAAGTTGGACCCGCTGCCAACCAATTGATTTCCATTGACTTGGCTGACTTTGGTAAAAACGGTGACATCACAGGTCCTATCACCAGCGACCGCGCACCGACCAATTTGCTGACAGTTAACTCGGCCAATGATGTGATCATGAACGTGAACAAATCACTGGACCGTATTGCGGCCACACGCGCCACTATGGGTGCGGTGATGAACCGTTTGGAACACGTGATCGACAACTTGACCAATGTGGTGATGAACTCTGAAGCATCACGCAGTCAAATTGAAGATGCTGATTACGCACAGGCATCAACCGAGTTGGCCCGTACGCAAATCATGCAGCAAGCAGCGACAGCTGTGTTGGCACAAGCCAATACGTCGCAGCAATCAGTTCTCAAACTGTTGCAGGGCTAAACCCCTCTTTGAATTAGCGGAAACGCTAGCGCCTGAAGCTCTCCAGGGTTTCTAGCGCTGGCTTTCGTATGCGCACAAGCTTCTGTGCGCTGTCGGTAAATTGACAAAATACCTACTTTTATTAGCCATTAAGTATTCAATTTAACATGGCACGGCCATTGCTACTACTCATGCATTCCTATGCACATGAGGCACCAGAAAGCAATGAGCTCTTTACATACCGCGCAACAAGTTCTGTGGCTGGACCCGATCCAGC
>JACCDU011075740.1_pt1 | contig 11121 bp, 15 predicted proteins | sample 7446081 | NCBI WGS metagenome assembly JACCDU01 (sample SAMN15323447, study PRJNA562643) | freshwater metagenome | isolation source: river surface water | place: USA:Blue River Watershed | collected 2017-08-17
CTAAAGAGTTGATATAAGAGCGAATTATTGCATTTGTTGTGTCTGTGCTTCTAAGGCGAATTTCAGCGGCACTCCCGGATCCAGACACTTCAAGCAATGAACCAGGGCTCCCTCCTATGCCCACCCGCCCACTTGCATCAACGAACAGGCGCCCCGTGCCGCCCGTGGAGATGCCGACCGTATTCGTACCCGATAAGTACAGGCCATTCGTTGGCGCTGTACTGCTGGTCGGGATAAAACTTGCTGCAGTGCTAGTACCGGTGGTGGTGGTGTTCTGACTACCAAAGTTCGGGCTGATCTTGGTGCCAGCAATCGCAGCTGATGCACTCACATCAGCGTTGTCGATAGTCCCCGCAGGCAGGTTGCTCAGATCCTGCTTGAGCATCGGATGACCACCAGCGGTCGTGCCGTCATGCACCACCACCACATCCTTGTCCGTATCAACCGTCAGCTCTCCAACAGCACCCGTGAAGGTGCCATGCTCAGCGGTTGAACCGCGACGATTCTGTACTTGGGTGGCCATCAGAAGAGAGCGCCGTAATCGAGCGTCCCGCTAGTGCTACCCGTGATCAGCCCATAGTCTTGGTTCGCAAAAGCGACCCGCACGATCTCATCAGCACCCTGATTGCGCTTCATATAGATAGCGCCGTCATAGGTGTTAATGCCTAGCTCACGCAACTGCAGGTCGCTGGTGGTCGGAACCTTTCCTGCGACAGCAGAGCTTTTAAGCTTGATCGTGTTCGCCATGTGGCGTCCGTGGTGGCTATCTAGCCGGACCCACTAGCTTTCCGGGCACTAACAACCAACAGAGCCAGACCCAAGCAGTGCGCTGAGCACAAGGCCGGTAACGCCAAAGATCCAGAGGTAAGTGCCGCCATCCAACGTGATGCCGTCGATGCTGCCGCCGGTGATGTTGACGTTGTTGGCATTCTGGGTGCTCATCGTGCCAAGACCTGTGATGTCAGAGTGCGGAACAGTGGCTGATGCGGTGAAGGCGCTGGTGCCTGATCCCTTGATGTAACCGGTCAAGGTGGTTGCCCCAGTGCCGCCGTATTGCACACCAATGGTGGTGGCATTCCAAGTGCCGCTGGTCAGCGTGCCAACTGAGGTCAGGCTGGAGCCGGTAACACCGGTACCGAGCGAGCTACCGCTGAGCACGGTGGTGCCATTGACGCGGTAAACCTTGCCGCTGGCGAGATCAATGTCCTCGCTGGAGGTCCAGCTGTCGGTGGCATTGATCCAGTTGAACGTCTTTGTCGTCGCCCCCATAAGGCTGATGCCACCGCCGTCTGCGGTGACATCCGTGGGCGATGCAATATCACCGAGGATGATGTTTTTGTCATCAACCGAGACCACCGTGCTGTTGATGGTGGTGGTCGTACCGTTGACCGTCAGGTCACCGCCAACAGTGACACTCCCTGTAGTCGTGAAGCCACCAATGGTGGCGCTGCTTAAATTGACAGTGCCCGTAAAGGTTTTGTTACCGCTGATCGTCTGAGTGGTATCAAGCGTCGTGAACGCACCAGCACCACCGATCTTGACGATGCTGGTGGCTGTACCGCCTGCACCGCCAGTACCGGTGCCGTAGTGCAGTACAGCATTACCCTCAGAGAAGGCCAACTCCGCATTGGCCAAGCTCACAGGTGCGCTGCTACCCGTTGAGCGCTTGATGCGGATGGTGTTAGCCACGATTACAGGCGAGACACTGCGTTGCAGCTAGGTTTCCGGTACACCCGTTCAAAAATTCCCGCCATCGGTCAGGGTGATGACGGTGTTGATGTCATCCCCCTTCCAGCTGCTACTGCTGGCGTCGTAATACAACACGCTACCGGTCACCTTCGCTGTATCGTTCACATTGGCAAGATCACCAAGGTTCAGCACCTCACTGATCGGTGGACCTTGAGGACCAGCGGTCTGTACCTCGACCAGCAGCGGTTGTGCTGCAGTCGTGATCTCAATGGCCTGCTCGGCTACTTCGGTGACGGTCACCTGGCCGGTGCTGATCACCTCAACGCTGTTGGCCATGATCAGCTCGGTGCGGTGTAGCCCTGACTGGGCCGAACAATACCTTCGAGGTAATACTCGCGCAGACCGTTGCTGTCGATCAGCATCACGTCATAGCGGCACTCATCAGGCAACGTAGCCGTCACGGCATACGGCAGCGTCAACTTCACAGAGCCGATGCTGGCATTCAACGTGGTGACCGTGAAGTCCCCATACTTGGTCGTGCGTGTCTTATCCCACACCTGCGCAAGCACCGTCCAACCGGTGATATTGATCCCATCACCGTCTGAATCCTTAAATTGCACCTGCAGCGGAAAGTCTGCTCTCCGTTGCGGTCTGATGTTGTAGCTAGCAGGGGTGATCGCCATACCCAAGGTTTCCGGGATCCTCAGGCCACATAGGTGTCAGGATTGGTCGTAATGTCAATCCGCATCTGCGATCTTGGTCCCACACCACGTGGCACATTGATCGTCACCGCATTGCTACCCGGATAGCTCCACAGCAGTCTGCCAGCCACCTCTTGGAGACTTGCATCACCGTTCCAGTCCACCAGATATAGCGTCCAACGGCTGAACGCCTGTTCATTCTGGTACTGGCGAACCGGTACCAGCTCCGGCTCACGCACAATCACGACTTCCAACCCATCCACCGTGGTGCCAGGTGGCAAGCTCTCCCCCGGCGCACGCACCGATATCGCTGGTGTCCTTGCGCCATTGGCCAACACATACGTCCCAAGCTGATCCACCAGCGTGGTCTCTAACGCAGTGCGCAGGCTCAACAAGTCCATTACCTAGTCTGCCTGAGCAAGAAGGAGACAGCCTGCTTCGATCCAACCAAAACCAGGGCGGATCGGGATCTGCAGTTGATGGGTCAACAATGGTCGATCTAGATCACGCAGCACGGTGGTGCCGCTGATCTGCCCACGAACCAGCACTAGGCCGCCGCGTACACCTGTTGCCTCCCACGTTGGTGCTAACACCCATACGGCATGATCATCTGAGTGCAGGGCACGCACTTCAGGCATCCTCGTGCCGTCGTTCGCACTAGCGAGCACTTCATTCCAGCAAGACACCAGCAGTGGTGGTGCCTTGTCTTCATGCATCAAGGCAAGTGCCACTGCGGCCACCTCAGCACTGAGGCGACGCTCTGCCCGTTGCTCTTGGGCGAAGAGCTGGAAGTCCTGCAGGGAAAAGGGTTTGCCCTTCTTGGGGTCGCGGTTGATGTTGGCCATCAATGCAGCCAGCTGGGCTACAGGCATTTCCTGTAGTTGTGCCTGCTCACGGCGGATGCGTTGTAGCTCTCGCCATGCCTGCAACACGGTTTGCCGCAGCTCTGTTGCGTAGGTACTGCGGTGGAACTGACCTGGATAGCTATGCGCTAGGTCGTAGAAGATCGACGCCCAGTCCGTTTCGTTGCGGCGCCATCCGCCGCTTGCTGCTTTCCCAGCTCCTCCTCGGTCGGCGGTTCAGATGGCATGGCTTCTGCATCGCTTTCATCTTGCGCCAGTTGCCAGATGGCATTGAACAAGGCGCGATGCATCTGGTTGGTGTCAGAAACTGACCAGTCGGGCAGCTTGCAACGGCACTTGATCAATGCGGTGACGGTGGCGGTCATGTTGCGCTGCCCAGCGGAGGCATACACCTGCGCTACCTCTTGGATCAATGCCGCGTGCTTAGTGCGGATCTCCTCGGCGCGTTCCTCTAGTTGCCGTCCGCTGATCGCTGCCTCAATGATGTTGAAGGCTTCGCTGATGCTGATCTCTTCTGCTTTGGCGATGGCATCGGCGATCTGCGCACCTTTGACGAAGGAGCTTTGCTCGTTTGCCAGCAGCTCTGAGATGACGGAGGATTCACCAACGGTGAGACCACCGAGGACTGGCATTTCGAGGATGCCACTAGCCGGTGTGCCAAGACGACGTGTGGAGGGAGCGTCTGGCTGCTGGAGGAAAGGGAGCTGAGGCATGAAGAACGCTGGCGGTCTACTTTGCTTTCATCAATCGTAGTTGTAATTCCTTCTCGCGTTTTTGCCGTTGCTCACGGTTGTACTTAGAAATGGCAGCCATCTGCTGCTGCAGGCGCATGAGGGCTTGATCGTTAGCGTTGTTCATGGCGTCAGCATGGGGTAGGTAAAGGGACCAGTGGGACTCCAGTATTGATCATCGCCTGTTGGCAGGATGTCAGCCACCACAGCACTAGAAAGCTGATTGAATTTATCAATGTCAGCTTGGCGAGTGAACGCATCTTCAACGGTGTATGGCTTTGACGGAATGGTGGGTACACACTGATCAAGCTCGGCTTTCAAAGCAGCTGTATCGCTGATAGAGCTGCTGAGGTCAAAGACCAACCATTTAAGAGTGTCACCCTTATTCCATAGAACACGACTGTTCAAGGCGCTCAAAGGTTCGTAGAAGGTGTCTGTGAGTCTGTACCTGAGCATATATGCCTTCCTGCCTCGTATATGGCAATCACCGTAGTACCCAAGCTTGCGTAGATTGACAGACGGATCGCCAGGAAAAGCGTTGGCCTCATACTGCGCGGCCCAGACTGAGCCGCCTTCTACATAAGGTGCAAAGTTTGTAATCGTGCCATTTTGCGGCACGTCATAGGAGACTGACGCACTTTTGAGATCAAGCGCCCCGGACACCGTGTCAAACCTAAAGTAGACATAGGTGTAGTTGTAAGTCAGGCCGTTGACCGAATAAGTAAAGTATCCATTTTGATTGCCCTGCCACGGCGTATTGATTTGGCCGATTGAATGACGAAAAACTCCATACAGGATAGTGTTGCTTGAGGCCACTACTGGGGCCTGAGTAAAGTAGTAGTTACCACCTCCGTAAGCTACTCCGGCGAACTCACCTGCTCTTAGGATAATGCGTAGATTATTGTGATTTGTCGAGTTGCTAGAAACTCCAGCACCTGCCCGCTCAAGGGCAAAAGCATTCTGTGGATAGGCTGAAGCTTGGCGATAGGGGCTGCTTACGGCAGTCTTTGAAGTGCTCAATAGCAATCTGAGATCTTTGCTGTTGATGAGCTGGTAGATAAATGTGCCGCCGGAAGGGTTAGCGATTCCTGTATCGCCAACTCCTGTGATAGCAAGCCAGTCGTAAGACAGGATGCCCCACCCACTGCCGCTTCGTTGTGCTGCAGGTCGACGCTGCTTGTAGGTGTCAGGCACCGCAGAATGCTGCTTCGCAGATTGCTCCCGTGTTTCCTTGACGGTCAGCGTTTTGCCGTTGATCTCACCCACAACGCTTTCTGTCGGTGCTTGGCCAGCTTGAGTTGACTGGAGCGTTGCACTTTCGCGTTCCTCTTTGGCTTGGCGGTTCTGAAAGACCACATCGGATACCTGTTGCGTCAGACGACGCAGCAGGACATCGATCCTGATGTTGGTAGTCACCGCCTAGCCTCAGTCATCGACGGCAAACGTGATGCCGTAGGTTTTACTTTGCCCTGCTGCCATGGCGATGTTTGGGGCTTCAACCAAAATTGAGTGCAGGTAGGTTTCGGTGCCGATCCGCACGCACACCGTGTCGTAGGTGAAGCCAGGGCTTGTGGCCGTGAAGGTGGCGTTGATGACCGGTAGCTCATAGCGAGCGTTACCGATGCTGTAGCTGCCAGTGCCGATAGTGCCAGTCACATCGGCATAGCCACCACCCGAGACCTTGGCTGCAATCCAAGCTGCAGCAGTCGATTCTGCGGTGAGTGAGCCGGTGTTATTGGCAAGGAAAACGGTGTAGGTTTTGCCTTGAAAGGAGGCGACAGCTTGGCGCTGCAGTTCCTTAGTGCTGATTGTGGTGGTTAGTGCCATATCAAGCCAGGGTCAGCACGCCAGTGGTGGGGTCGAAGTCGACGGCAAACGATTCACCGGCAGCGAGGGTGATACTGCTGCCGTAATCCCACCAGCCGATCAGCTCATCGTTCGTGGCGGTGTCGTTGTAGAGCACGGCATAGCGGAACGGGCCGATGCTGCCGCCGGCGGCAGTCCAGGTGGCCGGGTCGCCCAGCACCAGCTTGTAGGTGCCACTGGTTTGGGCAGAGCTGGTCACTGACGCGGTATTACCACCAGCGGTGTAGCCGTTACCAGCACTGATCTCGGTGATGTCTGCCTTGACGCTGTTGGTTGCAACAGGAGCGGTATTGGTGAGCAACACCTTGAGTGTGTCAGCACCGAGGTCGTGCTTCTTCTCGGCCAAGGCTTCAACGAAGCTATTGAATTTATTGAACGAGGCCATGAAGCTGTGGCTTTAGAGCTAGCTTGCCCCTAGCCGATTGTGCGCACAACTTTGCGCCACTTTGGCAGAACAGAAAAGTCAGGGGCAGCTCCAGCAGCAACCAGCTGACCGTCTACAACTTCGAGGCTTCCAGCAAGGAACGGAGAATCAAATAAAGACTCATATGTTTCAACAAAGTTGGTACCAGAGACCGAGATTCCTTGGTTCATTACGGTAGCGGGGGAGGTTCCTACTAAAATCGTGGTGGAAGTGAGACCAGCCCAAGAACTCCATGGCATGATTAGAACCTCACCCAGAAAGGACAGTTAGCAAGGCATAAGACTTTTGAGCTATCGGCCAATGTTGCGTAACGCCCGAAGGAGTAGTTAGTCGAACTGCCCGCAAGATAAAGTGAAGGGCTTTTTGGCATAACAAAAGCCGTATAGTAATTATTAGCCGCCGGCAATCCTCCGTTCGTCCAAAGCTGGAACGGTGCCAAGGCTGTCGATGATGCGTTGTAGTTAACAAAAAACTGCACAGACATTGTCCTGGCTGGCGTTGTGTGCTGCGTCATATACAGAGTCCCAGCAGTTACGGTGGCGCCATCCGTAAATACGCCGGCCCACTCGTTGTTGGTGTCTTTGAATATAAGCAGGCAATCGGATTTTGCGGTGTCGCTACCAATTCGCCACGATATGGCAAAGAACTCCTCTCCATTCGCAGTTTCCGAAGCCACGACGAATTCGCCAGACGTGGCTGATGAAGCGTAAAGGACGCTGGTGTCAGACACAGCAGTTCCGCCGGTCAGTCCGTAACCGCCGCTGCTACCGTCATCGGTATATGTCGTGCCAAAGTAGCAAGCAATATTGACGCTGGTGGTTGTATGGAGCTTGACCCAGAATGGTGAGCCGCTGGTGTTGCTGTCGAATTTAAGTGTCCAGCCAACGAAGGCTGCACTCGTCGAACTTGCAGGACTCTTAACAAGAGTTACCTGCCGATTTGCATTAGAAGCATTGGCGTTTACTGCAGTGATCCAAGTGGTCAATTTATCGTTGATCTGCTGTGGAGCAGCGGTGCTTGTGCTGTTGTCTAGCCAGCTGTATGTAGCGCTGTCCCAAGACTGATACTCGACGGTAACAGCCATTAGCTGATCTCCTCGTAGTTGATGGTTAGGTCGATGCTGGTGCCGGCAGATGCCTTCGCCCGTATGTCATCACCCTCTTCTAGGTAGATGTACTCATTCTTATCCGTGGTGATCAGCGTCTTAGCCGCGTCAATCGATGCGCCCTTCAGTAGGTACGTCGTCGTGCTGCCTCTGTAATGCGCAATATCAACGGTGATCGCTGCAGCAGCAACGTTCGCCGCACGGATCGTATTGACCTTCAGCACCTTGCCACTGGCGGCACTATTGCTAAGCACTGCCGTCAAGCTGGTGGTCAGCGCTGCCGTTGCAGTCTTACCGATGACGCTCGACGGTGATCGCAGGTTTGGTGCTGCCATGGGCTACAAGCGCTAAACCAAGGTTTCCTAGTCCGCCCACCAATCAGGCAGCACAAGGGCTTCGTAGCCGTAGGTCTGCGGACTCCAGCGACCGAAATAATCCTCGGTGAGCAGTGTTGCTGCTTGGCCGTTGACAGCAAAAGTCCCCGCTGCAGATGACAGCATGTAGCCGCGTAGTCCATTGGACGCCTGACCGCTCAGTGCAAAGCTGCCAGCGTTAGCACCAAGCGCAATCGCCTTATACAGCGTTGCATTCTGACCGCTCAGGTTGATGCTGCCAACACCACCTGCAAGCGCTGCACGCTGATACAACAGCGCAGCGTTCTGGCCGCTCCAGTTGAACGTGCCAAAGTTAGTGCCGATCCGGTAGTCACGGATTGACCCCGCACCAAAACCGCTCAGTACAACGCTGCCAGCGGCAGCATTCATGCGACGGGTGTAACGCGAACCTGATGCCTGACCAGCAATGCTGTAAGCACCAGCGCTAGCAGTCAGTCTCGTCGCAACATTGATGACCGCCTTCGTCACGACCGCGACATTCTCTGTCGGCAGCGTCAGCTCGTAGTCAAGCGCCACCACACTCACTGCCGTTCTAGTGCCTGCCACTAGCGGCACCCTCTCATTCACATACGGCACCAGCGCAGTCGGCGCAATGCTTTGCGCGTAGCTCGGCGCTTGGCCGGTGGGCAGGCTTGTAAACACTGCCCCTGGTGCTGCCGGATTGAAACCACTAGGGGTGGTGGTGCTATTGCCCGCTGCACCAGTGCCACTGGTGACGGACGGATTGCTAGGAAGACTCGTGATGCCCGGAGCAACCGGCATCCAAAAGGTGCCACTACCGCTGACTGCACCGGCATACAACGCATCCATCGCGCCGAGGATCCCGTCGCTGTTGAAGCTCCAGCTCATCCCGTTTGCTTTGTAGGCCGCCGTCAGTCCTTCCGCCTGCAGGTACACCGAGCTGAGCGGATACAGCGGCATCACATATGCAGGCACCTGCAGCGATACACCTGCACGGTTGCCATACATCACGGCATTCTGCGTGCGGGCATACCGCATCGCTTGGCTCATCGCATTGCTGCCCTTGAACTCGTAGCCATTACTGGCGGTCCACACCACCGCATCGTCAGACGCCAGCGGCATCTGCAATTCGGTCTTGGGCTTGGTTTCAACCGTGCTGTTCTCTTGCTCAAGCTCGGTCTGCTGTCGGCCTTGGTCGTTGGTCGCGCCAACCGGTGGTGCCTTTTCGTTGGCTTCTTCTTGCCTCGCTTCTGTTGTTGGGCGCTGCTGGATGCCAAAGGTGCGGTCCTGCTGGATTGCAACGCTGGTGCCTTCAAACACCAAGCGCTTAGCCAAAGTCAGGAGATCGTTCAATCCATTCAGATCAGTCGTAACCGTGCCTTTTTCGGCGGTGTCCTGCTGACCGTTCTGAGTTAGGCCATAGGCCAAGTAGCGATCAGTACGTGTTTTCGTCTGTCCCTCTGGCTGGTTTGTCTCAAAAGTGACGACTGTACGCTCAGCTTCAAATTCGCCGCTCGGGAGGGTGCTGAAATCAAAGACACCCCAGTCAATACCGCTGATGTTGAGTTTGCCAATCAATGCCTCGATAGGCTCAAAGCGCTTGACGGTTTGACTGACCTGCTGCTTCTCAACACGCTTTTCTTTGGCTGCATCTTCATCGACGACACGCTCTTCACCGTTTGGATCAGGGCATAGCTTGTCTGGATCAAGCGGCAAAGACTCAGCTGTCTGATCTTGCTTGATCACTTCATACTCTAGGTATTCTTCAGTCCTAAACAGCAACTGTTGCCTAGCTACTTGAGGCAAGAACCGAAGCTCTTCGATTTCGTCTGCCTCATACAAGGCGTTTAGTTTTGCCTGCAGAATTGAACCAAGCTCACCGGCAAAAATGCGCTCTTCAGTGGTGACTGACTTGGTCTTGTACTCGCTGTCATCGTAATAAGTAAGCGTGACGCTTTTGGGATTGTGCGCCACACTCAGCGTATAAACGATGGCTCCTTCGTCGTCCTGAACATAGAAGGTGTAGTCCTGGTTATAGGTGACCGCTTCATCGCGCTCCCAGTTCTTCAGTTTCTGTTCTTCCGCTGCGGCATCAAGCTGAGCCTGCGCCTGATCCTTCTCTTCCTGCGTGCTAGCTGGATCATCCAGCACCTCCTGCGCTGCTTCCTCGTCCGTCAGTTCCTGCTCTGCCTTTTCAGCTGCGGTCTGCTCAAGGCGTTTTGCATCGAAGCTGACCGTCACCACCTGACCAGGCAGCACGCCAGCATTGATGCCGCTCAGATCAATGATGCTGCTCTCATCCAGCAGTGGACCGCTGCCAGCGCCATCCCACCCACGCAGCACCAGCGTCTCACTTTCATTCAGGTAGCCAAACAACGACTCACTACTGATCAGCTGGTCGATCACCGACACATAGCCGGCGCTGAGATCGAAGTCGTCCTGGTAGACGTTGGTGAGTGTGCCGGTAGACGCGATGCCCAAGGCAAAGCAGCATTTCTGCAGCACTGAGTTTGCTTGGATGCCCATCGGGGCACGGTTCATCACCTTGGCCGGTGCCAGCGCGTATTCCTCCCGTACCGTCAGTTGATTAGCAGCCTTTGGCTCTGAGAAGTTGTACGGCTTGGCGCCTTCCTTCGGCAGATAGCACTGATCTCCAGCTTGCCAGTCGTAGTCATCGCTGGGGTACTTGTCCGGCTCAGGGCCGTTGCTGCCGTCTTCTGCCGGCTGCTCCTCTTCCGCCTTCGCTCCTTTCAGGTTCGCTAAGTAGACAAGCTTGTCCCCCAGCTGAACGGTGGTTTGACGGGTGAACGGATTGGCAAAGCTGCTTAGCACACGCAAGGTGCGTGGCAGCCGGGCAATCGTGCTACCGCGCTGCCAGCCGATGTTGACCACGCTGCCAACGGCTGGTGTGCTCAAGCCAGCCAAGACCAGCTGACCACGGCAGGTAATCAAGCCTTGACCAAGGCTGATCGCCTCATCGGCCAGGTTGCCGGTGATGATCGTGCCGAGGTTGCAGAAGACACGGGCGCGAACATCAACCGTCATTGAGCCACTCCGACACTGATGGAAACGGTGTAGGTGATGACCTTGAGGCCATTCACCACGTCATTAGCCGCTGTGGCTGTGGGTGCACTGACTGGGAAGTAAGCACCAGCTGACGGTGTGGTGCTGACGGTGCTTTCAAACCAAGTCTGCAAAGCGCTCCACCCTGACGCGTTGGTTTCGCCTTCCAGCGCATATACCTTGGTTGCCGTGAGCGGACCGGTCACATAGCTGGTGCCTGCAGCAGTTAGCTGCAGCTGCGGCACGTCTTGATAGGTGACGGGTGGGCGCAGCAGCGTGAGTGTGCAGCTGCCGAGGGTGAAGGTGCCAAGTGCAGGACGGTC
>JACCDU010232835.1_pt1 | contig 11118 bp, 19 predicted proteins | sample 7446081 | NCBI WGS metagenome assembly JACCDU01 (sample SAMN15323447, study PRJNA562643) | freshwater metagenome | isolation source: river surface water | place: USA:Blue River Watershed | collected 2017-08-17
GACAAGATTGGTGAAATTGCGTTTTCAACGTCTTCATCCAATGTTGGCGTTTACGCCGAGATCATCTGCGAAGGCGACGCAACCGGAGGAAGCTCAGACTTTCCGGGCAGGCTAGTTTTTAAGACCTGTGCAGATGGAGGCAGTAGCACGACGGAGCGAGTAAGGATCTCAAACAACGGTTACTTCAAGGCAACTAGCGACGCTACCTACCGTAACAGCACCGGAACAAATCACGAGTTCATCAATTCAGCAGATAGTGAAGTGTTGTGGTTGCGGAATAAAAACGCAAGTCCTTACGGCGTTACTCTTGAATACACAGCCGCAGCGCCAAACAACACCGGGAATACATTCTTCTATTGCAGTGATACTGCTGCCCAGCGTTTTGCTGTTCGCTCTAATGGAGGCATTGCGAACTTTAGTGGCAATAATGTCAATCTTTCTGACATCAACACTAAAAAAGACATTGCTCTTGCTGCAGGTACTTGGGACTGCTTAAAGGAATGGGAAATCGTCAATTTCCGCTATAAAGAGCAGCCCGATGATGCTGACCTGAACATGGGCGTCATTGCCCAGCAGGTTGCCGAGAGCTGCCCGGAAGTGATCACCATCTTCCAAGAGGCCAAGGAGGCGACCGAAGATCAGCCTGCTCAAGAGGAACGCCTTGGCGTCAAGGAGCAGCAAATGATGTGGATGGCCATCAAGGCTCTCCAAGAAGCACAGCTCCGCATCGAATCCCTTGAAACCCGTCTCAACGCCCTGGAGGGTAACTAACCATGCCTATTCGTCTTAACGGAACAACGAGCGGGTACACCGAGCTGTCGGCTCCCGCAACGGCAGGCAGCAACACCTTGACCCTGCCAACCGGCAACGGCACCAACGGTCAATACCTTCAAACCAACGGCTCCGGCGTGCTGAGCTGGGCAACCGTCGCTGGCAGCCAGTGGACGACGAGTGGTAGCGATATCAACTACACGACGGGCAAAGTGCTTGTTGGTACGTCTTCTAGCTATGCCAGTTATGGTGGCAATGGTGTGCAAATTGAGAACAGTGGCGGTCCTGAACTATCCCTAAAAAGAGCTACTAGCTCTGATGGGTCTACTCTTGGATTTTTAACTTACTACTCAACACATGGACTTGCAGGAACTATTTCCTGTGTAACTGACGGCGCCCAGACTGCTAGCTCAACGCCTGGGTATCTGCGCTTTATGACCACGCCCTCGGGGTCAGCTAGCAGTCCAACGGAGCGGATGAGAGTCTGGAGTGATGGAAGCATTACCATAAGATCCAACGACAAAGATCTTTGGAGTGCTACCTCTACTTATGGCATAGCCTTAAACGCATACAATGCTGCTGATTTGCAAGTTGCCGCAGATGCAAGAACTGTGGCAATCTTTAACCGGTGCAATAACGACGGCACTGTAGTTCAGATTCGCCAAGCTGGGGTAAGTGAAGGCGACATCTCCGTCTCCGGCACCACCGTCAGCTATAACGGCGCCCACCTCTCCCGCTGGTCTCAACTCCCCGGCGGCGCAACCCGCGAAGAAATCCTGCGCGGCACCGTGCTGAGCAACATCGACGAGATGTGCAACTGGGGCGAGGAGGAGAACGAGCAGCTGAACCGCATGAAGGTCTCCGACGTTGAAGGCGACCCGAACGTGTCTGGTGTGTTTCAAGCCTGGGACGATGACGATGACACCTACACCGACGACTTCTACTGCGCGATGACGGGTGACTTCATCATCCGCATTGCCGAAGGTGTCACAGTGCAGCGGGGCGACCTGCTGATGTCCGCTGGTGATGGCACCGCCAAGCCGCAAGACGACGACATTGTGCGCAGCAAGACCGTCGCCAAGGTGACCAGCACTCACGTCACCTGCACTTACGAGGATGGCTCGTACTGCGTTCCCTGTGTCCTGATGGCTTGCTGATCATGTCTTCTCTTAAAACCACCAACATCCTTCACCCCAGCTCAGCCAGCAACAACATCGTGCTGGATAGCAGCGGGAACATTGCCGTACAGGCTGGCACGGCTGGTGCGCCTGCAATTCAAGCCAACGGCGACAGCAACACGGGCATCTATTTCCCAGCGGCGGACAACATCGGCTTCACAACTGGTGGCACAATTCGCGGTCGCTGGACGACTGATGGACTGTGCTTCAACGCCGACACCGCAGCAGCCAATGCGCTGGATGATTATGAGGAGGGAAGCTTTACACCAACCATTACAGGCGATGGATTTACTAGAACGTATAACTCTACTTACACGCAAGGAAGATACACGAAAATAGGTCGGGTTGTGACTATAGAGGTTGCAATGTATGTTTCTTCACAGACTGGAACAGCTAATGGATCTGCGCCAGAGTTTAACCTTCCGTTTGCTTCCTCATCTTTTGTTACCGCACAACATTGGAGCCTGACCCCACTTCGGCTATCTGCTGTTGCAAGTTCTGAGATTGCCAAAATTCCTGTATTAAACGCAATGTCAGATACCACTGCCTTGCGCGGATACTACCAGCTAAGTGGCATAAACAATAGCACGTCTGGTCAGGTGATAAACACAAATACATGGGGTCCAAACTATCAAGTTGGATACACCTTGACTTACGTTACGAACTAAGCCCGCAACGGCTCAAAACTACGCCTAAACCCGTCGAATCTGGAGGATTCCCCTAATGGCTTTTACCGAACGCACTGAGCATAAGCTCGAAATCATTCCGCCCTTCAGCATCATCCAATGCCGCGAAGCCCACATCGTGGAAAAGGATGGCGTTGAAGTTGGTAAGACCTACCACCGCCACTGTCGTGTTCCTGGTGAAGACGTGAGCAGCGATTGCGCTGAGCTGCAGGCTGTTGCCGCTGCCCTGTGGACCCCTGAGGTGATCGCTGCCTACGAGGCACACGTCGCTGCTAACCAACCCGGCGCCTGACCCCCATGCCCTGCACCAAAGACCAACTGATCGCTGCCATCAACAGCTTCGCCAGCGCACGCACCACAGGTGATGTGCCCCTGATGCAAATGGCAGCAGATGTGCTGACCAAACTCGTGGACACCCTGGAGTTCAGCGAGCCCGAGCCCCAGCCCGAGGGCCCAGAAAGCTGATGCTGTCAGGGTGTTTGCGGTGCTTCCAGGCCTCGATAGCTTGGGTCAAGAGTCCCGCGCACCGTGGTTGAAGTCGCTTCTGTCATCGGTGTTGCGGCCGTTGGTGCTTTATGGCGAATCGCCGTCGAGCATGGCGGGATGAAGAAGGGGATGGACTCAATCCTGCACGAGATTCAGATGCTGCGGTCTGAACTGCAGAAGGACATCAAGATCCTGGAGGACGACATCCGCGATCACGAGATGCGGCTTCGGAATCTGGAGAAGCCACCCTCGATTTGACAGAGCTCTCCACGTGTGTAGCGTCGGGGCAGTGATCCCTGCGCAATGGATCAATTCGCTCAGTACGTCGCCTTGGCGATAGCGCTGCACGGCTTGGCGCTTGTGATCGTCAACCTCACGCCGACTCCCAAGGATGACGAGGCCCTCGATACAGCCCAGCGCGTGGTGGTGAAGCTGTATCGGGTGGTCGAGATCCTCGCAGGGATCGTTGGGCCATTGGCCAAGAGGTGAGGCCATGCAGCCCTTCGTCGTTGGCCAAGAGCTCGACTTTCGGCAGGAAGCGACGAAGCGAACACTGCTCGAGCTGTACGAGCTGGGTGATCACCAGGGGCTGCTGAACACCGCATTGCTGCTCAACACGCTTTGGCACCAGCAGACGGCTATTGCCCGGTGGTTTGCCAAGGAAGCAGCAGAAAACCTGGACGAGGCCTGGGAAGCCACTCGTAAGCGCCAACCGACTGATGAGTAAGCCAAAGGCCAACCAGCAGCAGATCCACCGGGAACCGGTCCACAAGAAGACCCGGCAGGGCAATGGCCGCGGCAGCAAGCCAAGCCATGGGCGGAAACCTAAGCGGGGTCAGGGCTGAGCTCGGCAGGGTCGTCACCAGCGGCCAGTGACTCGAACCAGCTGTCGAGTGATGCCCGGGAGGGGGTGCTTGCGGGCAGCTTGAGGAAGCGCCGCACCTCTTGCGCAGAGCGCAGAAAGACACTGGCGTTACGCGCATAGGCGACGAAATAGCGGCCGTTGGAATCGCGGCCGGTTTCAACGGACATGCCCTTGGGCAGATGGAGTGTTTCGCGCTTCATGGCCGGCAGGTGAGATACCAGCCACCGCTGCCGTTGACCATCCAGCGGGGATTCCAGTTCTTGCGGCTGTAGACGACGCCGGCTCCTTTGGTGTTGGCGGTGTAGCCCCCGCCCACCAGGAGGGCTTCGCCATTGGGATCGTTTTGAATCCAGGCGGCATCGGTGTAGCCGATCACCACAGACCAATGCCCATCGCCCGTAGGAGCGCTTACAGAGCCCTTATGGAGCCAACCAACAGCTACAGGCCGGCCAGCATCAATCTCCGCTTCCAAGGCCTTCGGGGTGCCGTTGGTGAAGAAGTCAGCCTTCAGGCCCAGGGACCGCAAGGCAGCCAGTTGCGCTTGGGCTGATGTGCTGTCGCCATGCTTCTGCCGAATGGCGTTGTAGGCGTCGTCGTTGGGCACCTTGCCCCAGTACATCGCCAACATCGCGCAGGAGCTGCTGAAGCACTCCCGGTAGCCCCTGCCGCTCTTGTTATCCAGCTGGCTCTGCCACTTCACGTTCAGCGGATTGCGGAGCAATGCAGCTTGTTGCTGCAGTTGGATGCCGCTTTTGAAGTCATGCGCCCAGTCCGCTGACTCCGTAAGGAGGCACGCATCCACCTCTTTGATGTGGCGGCCGAGCTTGATCACCGCCTGCTTTTGGTGCTCAAGAGCCTTGTAGTTCTGCCAGAACTCGAGCCAACGCTCGTCAGTGAACTGGACTTCCTGGATCATGGAAGCGAAAGCTCTCCACCCATGTAACCGTGGCAGACCTCGCAAAGGAACTTGAAGAACTGCACGCATCGGTCGTGCGGGCCGTGCGTGAGCGCGTTGACCAGGGCGGCTACGACGATGAGGGCAACCTCAAGCCCACCAGCAACGACGATCTGCGCGTTGCCCTGCAGCTGCTGAAGCAGAACAGCATCACCGCCAACCTGGCTGAAAGTGACACCGCCAAGCTCAGGTCAAAGATGGCCAGCAAGCTCGACTTCTCCGCCCTGAAGGAGAAAGGCAACGTGGTGCCGATCATCCGCTCAGACGACGCCGCTACCGCCTGACACCGCCATACGCCTTGACCTTGGCCTGCGGCTTCCACCCCATGGCCAAGGCATCAATGCTCGAGCCGGTTTCATCGAACCAGGCCTGACGCATCACTTCGTCCATCTCGTCCTGGCGCTCGCGCTTGGCCTTCTCCTGGTCCTGGGCCGCGGCGTCAGTGAAGAACTTGACCCCCAGGGCCAACGCATCAATACGGTCATCGAAGGTCAACGCCCCACGCTCAACTGTGATCCGGCTCATCTGGTACATCAGCGAGCGCTGGTGCCCCGTCTCAGGATCCCGCTCAGCATCGTGATAATCCCGGCGGATCAGCTCGCTGCTGATCACCAGCCGGTGCTGCTGCACCAACGGCGCAAGGGTGTCCACGATCCGGCGTTCCTTCTGCTGGCTGACGCGCACCTCCTCAATCGACACCGGATGCAGCTTCGACATCACCGGTGAGAGCAGGGCGGTGAACATGCCATCGCCCATGTTGCTTTCAGCCACGCAGTAGTTCACCTGCCAGCGCTTGGCCTTGGTCGCCAGCAGCTGCAGCACCTCAGGCTCATAGCCGCGGGTGGTGCCGCCACTCTCCAGCAGGAAGAAGTTGCCGTTCAGCTCAGCGATCACCGCCCAGGCCAGCTCATCACTGCCGCGGCCTGAGGGGTCAATCGCCAGAACGCACCGCCAGGTCTCCTCCTGCGGCACCCAGCCATTGACCATCGCCGGGCGGTGGTAATAGCGGTCCGCACCCAGGCCGACGCACAGCAGATCCTGGATGCGCTGTTCATTGCTGGCCGCCCACACCACCACCTCCGGCAGGGCCTTGCCATCGAGGTCCATCACCATCAGGTCACCCAGACGGATCGGGTAGCGATCCAAGGTGCTCAAGCGGCAGTTCAGCTGGTACTGCAGTTGGACCGCAGCCCGTGTCATCCGGGTTTCGCGCTTCAGCAGCTCGTGGTGCCCAAAGCGCTCAGGATCTGTTGGTTCCCCCGCCAGGGCAGTGTTTTCCTCCACGGCCGCGGCAATCGCAGGCGCCAGGTTCCCCTCGTAGCAATCCCACTCATCTGCATCCGTGGGGTTGGGGAATCGAGCCGGCCAGAACCGGATCGAGTAGTTCCTCTCCCGCACCAGGCGTAGGTACAGCGAGCTCTCAAGGTGCGGAGTTCCCAGATACCGGATCTGTCTTGGGAACACCTGGCGTAGGCCCGCCTGCGTGTAGTCCCTAGGTGCGTTGGGGTCAAAGTCCGGGTCATCCGGCTTGATGATCGCCTCGAGCTCGGTCACCGCCTGGGCCAGGCGTTCCTGCTTCAGCGGTGTGATCGAGTTGTTCAGCGTCTCAATGTCATCCGGCAGCGCCAGCGTGCAGCGCTTACCCGTGAGAGACGGCGACAGGATTCCCACAGTGCGGACACTCGGGCTCTGGTCGATCACCGCAGGGCCCACATCAAATGCCTTGATCGATGAGCGCCCATCAGGCCTGGGTTCAAGGCAGCGAAGAATGTCCACATCCCGGATGCACCGGGCCATGAACGTCGCCACCTCCTCCGCTTTCTCTGCCGTGGCAGCAGGGATCAGGATCTTTTCAGTGAACGGGTCATGGCGCAGCCGCCACAGGGCATAGCCACCAGATTCAAAACTCTTCCCCAATCCGCGATAAGCGGTTGTGATCGAGCGATCAGGACCGTTCTCCAACCATTCCGCCACCTCCAGCTGCCGCAGCGTTGGTGTATCGGCCAGGTTGAGTTCCCGCAGCAGATAACAAAGGAAGTGCGGGAAGGGCCATAGCTCAGGTGGTAATGGCTCCCAATTCATCAAGAGAGCCCTCCCACATCCGAAGACGCAGAAGGGCTCTCCCAACAACCACCACCAGAAGCAAGTCCTGGCGGTGTGCTTCCCGGCACCACCCGGGTGAGCACCACAACCTTAGCCCTCAACGTATGCCTCGTTCACGGCAGCAGTCTCAGGATCATCGCCTTCAAATTGACCGCTCTTGTTCCGAGCACGGGTCTTTGTGGTCGCCTTCGTTGGGGCAGGACAAGCACCTCCACAAGGCGATGCCAACGCAGCTTCAGCTGCTTCGACCACATCCGCTGGAACATCAGAGCCGTACTGCTGTAAGCCAAGACGGATCCGCTCGTCATTCGTCAGATACATGGGTGGAGAGCAGATAACAGAAGACTACCCATCCTCCCGTCGTCATTCCAGGGAGTTTTGGAATTGCTGCCATAGATGGCCGCGGCGTTGTGGCCCACCAACAGCAGCCAGGTAAGGGTTAATCAGGAAGTAAGCCTCGCCGGTGTAGCGATCAACAACACGTGAAATCAACAGCTGCTTACGCAACCTGCTGATCGATGCACGCACATTGCTACCCACCACACCCAGCTGATCGGCCAACCCGTTGGGCGTTACCTGGGCACGACCGCTGCGCCAATTCATGTTGCCCATCAATGCCAGCAGCACCGCCAGGTCTCGTGGCTGTAGCTGCTTGGCCTTGACGGCCATCACCGCTTTCTCGCAGAGCTCCTCTGGGAAGACCATGACGAAGTTCTCAGATCCGTTTTGCCTAGGCTTCATGACGTCAGTACAGATGCTGCTGACAGACCTGACACCTAGGTGTCACTCCTAGGTGTGGTGTTACCCCCTCTGGCTCCAACCCAGTGGGGGCAACGGGTCTTGCTCCGCATTTTTAACACGTTTGGCAACACCGGTGGAGAGCACCCCTTTTTGCCCAACGCCTCCCTGCAATCTCTCTGATTTCTCTCTGGTGGAAACCTGAAATCCAGGAACACCCACCCCCTACTGCGACAAACACGCACACACCCCGCCCCCATCCGCCACCACCCCTCCCCGATCTGCTCGGATTCGTGGCACACCCCTTTTTCCGTTTTTGGGTCGCGTGATGTGGTGGCGACCTATTTCCCAGTTTTGGGTCGCGCGATGTGATGGCGTGTCTCCACTGCGCGCGTCCGTCAGCCCCCCGTGGCCCCCTCTTGCGTCTCTGAGGGGCTTCGGGGGGCCTGCCGGGGGGGTCTGTGCAAAAGGGTCGGGGGAGGGGCCTCCTAGGGCCTCCTAGGGGCCACCTGCAGTGGTGGGGTGCCCGCTAGGTGCAGCTGCTGCGCAACCGAGCAGGCAGAAGTCAGGCAGGGCCTGCAGTTCTTGCGGACTGCCCATCCGCTAGAGGGGCTGATGCCACCTGCGGCCATGTGCGGCCGTTGTGCTGGCAGGTGCTGGAGAACTGGTGCAGGCCTGCGGCAGGTGGCGGCGGGGGTGCTGCAGCTGTGAGCGGGCCGCCTTCTTTTGTAAAGAATTGCTACAGGTTGGGAGTCGCGCCACCCCTGCTCAACATCCACCGGTGGAGAGCTTGTGCTATGAATTCAGCACTGCTCGCCACTGGTGCAGAGCAGCCAACAACCACCACCACCTGCCACTAGGGCAATGACAATCCTGCGTAGCACTGAGGAGTTCGGCCGGTTCCGGCTGACGGCTGACGTGATCACGGCTGAGAGCTGTGAGGCTGGCGACGCTGCTGAGCGTGGCTGGCTGACCAGCTGGGGCTGTTTGTCTGATGAGTACGCGGACAGCTGCTGGGACCTGAGGGATCTGGCTGATCTGTTTGGCAACTACTACCGGCCCGAGGGCGATGGCAGCACCCTGCCGCGGTGGCTGACGTTCGAGGCCAGCAACGACGATCTGATCAGCCCTTGCGATGGCTGGCGGTTCCTGGCTGATGAGTACGGGCCCGAGGGGGATGAGGAGGCCATCGGCGGAACCATCAGCGTGCACCGGCCGGACTGGATCACAGACGGTTCCTGGGCCCGTGTCTGCCGGCTGCTGGGCTGGCGGCCGTACCGCTGGGCCTGACGGCTGCACTGAGGGCCTGCGGGCCTTCTCTGCAGCCCTCACAGCTGCCAACAACAACCACCACCACCGCCAGCCATGGCAACCACTACCACCACCAAGGCCCGCAAGGGCAACACCAAGGCCCGCAAGACCTACGACGGGCCCACAGCAGAGGAGAAGCTGTGCACAGCCTTGGTTGAGCTCCTGGAGAAGGGCGTCAACCCCTGGCGTCGTGACTGGGCCCAGACGGGCCCTCAGGGCCAACACCGCAACCTGATCACCGGCCAGCCGTACCGGGGCAGCAACCCGGCAGTGCTTGAGATGTGGGCCGCCTGCCGTGGGTTCTCCCTGCCGCTGTGGCTGGGCGGCGCTCAAGCCAAGGCTGAGGGCTGGCACCCGCGGAAGGGCTCTAAGGGCTGTTACGTGCTGAGGCCACAGCTCAACAAACGGGAACAGGAAGACGAGAACGGGCGGCCGGTGCTGGGCCCTGATGGGCAGCCCCTGATCAGCGCCTGGGTGTCTTTCAAGCCCGTTTGTGTCTTTAACGTTGCCGACCTGGTGGGCGGCACCCCAGAGGCTCAGCAGGCCCTCGAGGCCCGCATCGCCGCGGCCCTGGGCGCTGTGGTGGTGAAGCCTGAGCCTGAGCGTCTGGCAGCTGCTGAGGCAGTGCTTGGTGCCTGGCCGGTGCCCACCACCTGGGCCGGTGATCGCGCCTACTACAGCTCGGCCGCTGATCAGATCACCATGCCCACCCGGGCCCAGTTCTCAACCGCTGAGGGCCTCTATGCCACCTGGGCCCACGAGCAGGCCCACAGCACCGGCCACAGCAGCCGCCTGGGCCGCAAGCTCGGCAACCCGTTCGGCTCTGTTGATTACGCCAGGGAAGAACTGGTGGCAGAGCTCGCAGCCTTCCTGATCTGTAACCGGCTGGAGATCAGCAGCTGCACCGAGAACCATGCCGCCTACCTGGGGAACTGGGCCGGGGTGCTCAAGGAAGGGCCCAGGGTGCTTTTCAAGGTGCTCAGCGATGCCACCAAGGCGGCCAACGCGATCTGCGGCCCTGACGTGATCGAAGAAGGCTGACGTCTGCACTGGGCCTTTCCTGCCTGCGCGGCAGGTGGGCCCTCTGCAGGCCTCACTGCCTGCTCAACAACAACCACCACCAAGCCATGACAACCACCACCAAACCCCGCCAATGGGAGAAGAGCGAAGAGCTCGCAGCCATCAAAGAGCTGGCCGATTGCCTGGGGCCTGACAGTTACCTGGGCCCCTGGCTGGCTGATGCCCTGCCCTGGCTGGCTGATCAGCTGCGCTGTGATTACTTCCCGCAAAAGGCCCGGGAAATGGTCGAGGAGGCCGCCCGGGTGAGGGCTGAGGCCTGCTGCGATGCCATCGCCATGCGGCAGACAGCACAGCTCGAGGCCCGCCGCCTGATGGAGAGCTGCCACGAGCTCAAAGACAAAGCAGCCGCAGAGGCTGAGGAGATCAAAGGGCGGGCATGGGAAGCCCTGCGGCAGGCCATGAAACAGCTCGAGAGCTGACGGCCCTGACAGGCCACCACAAACAACCACCACCACCAACCCATGAAGCCCGCTGACATCGCCACCGGTGCCATTGCCCTCTGGGCCCTGGCCGCCCTCGCCTGGCAGCAACCACAGCCACCACAACAGCCGCGGCCTGCTGCTCACGCCATGACTGCGCAGCCGTCAGACGTTGACAGGCAGCTGCCAGATCGCCGCACCCTCACCCAGTTCCCTGGGCCGTGAACCCTGCCCGCGGCCCGTGCCTGCGCAGGGGCCACCTGCAGGGCTCAGCCCTGCTTCACCCGAGGAGATCCCATGGAACCCCTCTCACTACGTGATCGGGTGGCGATCGCAAAGCGTTCGCCCCGCCGCATCACCATCACCATCAGCCATGCCGTTTCCGAACGGCTGGTGGCAACTGCCCTCGATCAGGGCCGCAGTGTTTCCAACCTGTGCGCCTATCTGCTCGAGACCGCATCGCCACCGGGGCGCTGATGAATCACGGGCAGCGCCTGCGCGTTGCCCTTCCTTTTCTTGACGTGCC
>JACCDU010634273.1_pt1 | contig 11116 bp, 6 predicted proteins | sample 7446081 | NCBI WGS metagenome assembly JACCDU01 (sample SAMN15323447, study PRJNA562643) | freshwater metagenome | isolation source: river surface water | place: USA:Blue River Watershed | collected 2017-08-17
GCCACACCTGCGAAGAAAGCCGCACCTGCCAAGAAGGCGGCGGTTAAAAAAGCAGCCCCTGCAAAGAAAGCTGCGCCAGCCAAGAAAGCCGGTGTTAAAAAAGCCGCTGTTAAAAAAGCCGCTCCTGTTAAGAAGGCAGCACCTGCGAAGAAGATTGAGTTAAAGAAGGATTTAACAGCAAAAGATGTTCAGCAGATTGTTGATGCTAAGAACGCCGTGCTTCGCCAAAATGAGGTTCTGGCAGAGCTTGAATCTCGCGGTGTTACCTCAATAAATCGTATTCCCAAGAAGGCAGATAAAGATTTAGTTGATGAGGCGCGTGCGCTCGCAGCTGAAGTCCCAGTATTAATTGAAAAGTTACGTAAGAGTGGACTTGGTTCACCATCTCGTATCTTGAAAAAGGCTGAGTATGAACTCATCGCTCCAAAGCCTGAACCTGTTAAGGCTGTTGCGGCACCAAAGATTGATGTCAAGACTGGCAAGGCGATTGTTACAAAGATTGATGGCGAAGAGGTAGAGCTCGAAGAGGTAGAGCTTGAAGATGTTGAAACCCTGATCAAAGAGGTTGTCGAGATTATCGACAGTGAAGAAGAGGAAAAGGGCAATCAACCTCGTGTTGTAGATCTTGCAGCAGAGGATGCAAATCAGGGCAATGAGGAGAATGCATTTACATTAAAGGCCTCTGAAGAAGATGATGCACCTGCTCAAACAGTTATGACCGCAGGAGCAACAGCAGACCCTGTTAAGGATTATTTGAAGCAGATTGGTCGCGTTGCACTGCTGAATGCAGAGCTCGAAGTAGAGCTTGCCACACGTGTAGAGGTTGGTCTTTTTGCTGAAGAGAAGTTAAAGCATGAGAAGAAGTTAGATAAGAAGTACAAGCGTGAACTTGAATGGCTTGTTGAAGATGGAAAGCGTGCAAAGAATCACCTGCTCGAAGCAAACCTTCGTTTGGTGGTATCACTTGCTAAGCGATACACCGGTCGTGGAATGTTGTTCCTGGATTTAATCCAAGAAGGTAACTTGGGTCTAATCCGCGCAGTTGAGAAGTTTGACTACACAAAGGGTTACAAGTTCTCTACATATGCAACCTGGTGGATCCGTCAGGCGATTACTCGTGCGATGGCTGACCAGGCTCGTACGATCCGTATCCCAGTTCACATGGTTGAAGTGATTAATAAGTTGGCACGTGTACAGCGCCAGATGCTGCAGGATCTTGGGCGCGAACCGACCCCTGAAGAGTTAGCTAAAGAGCTGGACATGACACCGGAAAAGGTGGTTGAGGTTCAGAAGTACGGTCGCGAGCCAATCTCACTTCACACACCATTGGGTGAAGAAGGAGATTCAGAGTTCGGTGATTTGATTGAAGACTCAGAAGCTGTTGTTCCAGCTGATGCGGTCTCATTCACCTTGCTACAAGAGCAGTTGCACTCAGTGCTAGACACCTTGTCAGAGCGTGAAGCTGGCGTTGTTGCAATGCGATTTGGTTTAACTGATGGACAGCCAAAGACATTAGATGAGATTGGAAAGGTTTACGGAGTTACCCGTGAACGTATTCGTCAGATTGAATCCAAGACAATGTCAAAGCTTCGTCACCCATCACGCAGCCAGGTTCTTCGCGATTATCTCGATTAAGAATTAATTGTGAGTAACCCAAAGGTTTTCATTAATCCAAAGAGCGGATCTATTCGCTTAACTGGAACGGTGGACATTGTTGATTCTGAGGGTAATGTCATTGAGACAATTGAAAACCCAAAGTTTTGTGGTTGTGGCCATTCACAAGAAAAGCCCTTCTGCGATGGTTCGCACAAGGGCTTTCTCGATAAAAAAGATTAGTTTTTAGATTCAATCAGCTTTTCTGATTCATCCTGAATCTTTGCGGCAACGGTCTTTAGCTTTTCAGCGTACTCCTTGCCATGGTGAGCACAGAACATCAGTTCTCCGCCATTGAGAAGCACTGCACGGACATATGCCTGCGCACCACATCGATCGCAACGATCTAGGGCGTTAAGAGGTACTGATTCAAGCAACAACTGTTCTGTCATTTCTCTCTCCGTTTCCGTGTACTTCTATGGAACAGGAAACCACATTTATTTATTCCCCGCTCGTTAATATTCATTTAATTTCACGAATTAACGCTGAATTAACACTGAGAGTCGACAAATCCCAATATCTGAGAACTTTTTGGGCGCGCTTACGCTGAAAAATAGGCTCAGGCGGATAATCTTTCGCCCCATGGCCGAGAAAGATGTAGTTGCGACCCCTTCGCAAGATAGCTATACCGCAAAGGATTTAGCGGTTCTCGAAGGCCTTGATGCGGTTCGCAAACGTCCAGGTATGTATATCGGTTCAACCGATTCACGTGGCCTCATGCACTGCTTGTGGGAAATTATTGATAACTCAGTTGATGAAGCTCTTGCAGGTCATTGCAAGAAGATTGAAATCAATCTTGAATCAGATGGTTCTGTTGAAGTCCATGATGATGGTCGTGGTATTCCAGTTGATAAGGAACCAAAGACAGGTTTAACAGGAGTTGAAGTTGTTCTCACCAAACTGCATGCAGGTGGAAAGTTTGGTGGGGGATCCTATGCAGCCTCCGGTGGTTTGCATGGAGTTGGTGCATCTGTTGTAAATGCGCTTGCCTCACGCCTTGATGTTGAGGTTGATCGTGATGGCAAGATTTATTGGATGTCATTCCAACGTGGCGCTGCAGGCATCTTTGATGGTGATGGCCCTAAGGCTCCATTTGAACCAAAATCAGGTTTGCGAGTAATCGGAAAGATTTCATCCAAGATCACCGGAACACGTATTAAGTGGTGGAGTGATCGCCAGATCTTCCTTAAGGAAGCAGAGTTAGATCTAGAGGATATTTACGCTCGTGCGCGACAGACCTCATACCTTGTTCCTGGTTTAACCCTGATTGTTAATGACAATCGCACAAAGACCAAGACAACTGAAACCTTCTTCCATAAGAGCGGAATCACTGAATACTGTAATTACCTACAGCCAGATGAGCCGGTTGGTGATGTCATTCGTATCTACGGCACCGGTCACTACCAAGAGACCGTTCCTGTTCTTGATGACAAGGGCCATATGGTTTCAACTGAGGTTGAACGCGATATGGAGGTTGATATCGCGATGAAGTGGGGCAATGGTTTTGAGACTACACAGCGCTCATTTGTAAACATTATTGCAACACCTAAGGGTGGAACCCACGTTGTTGGTTTTGAAAAAGCATTGGTCAAGGTTGTCAACGAAGCACTACGTTCAACCAAAACTTTGTCTAACAAAGAAGCAGATGTCATCAAGGATGATGTGCTCGAAGGATTAACAGCTGTTGTAACTGTCCGTATGTCTGAGCCACAGTTTGAAGGACAGACTAAGGAGGTGCTCGGAACAGCAGCTGCAACTCGAATTGTTTCTGCGGTCGTCGCCGACAAGATGAAGGAGTACTTCAATACTTCAAAGCGCATCGATAAGGCTAATGGTCGCCTTGTTCTTGAAAAGATTGCTGCGGCATCTCGAACACGTATTAGCGCTCGAGCCCACAAGGATCTGCAACGTCGTAAGAACGCACTTGAGTCATCATCGCTTCCTACAAAGCTCTCAGATTGCCGCTCAGAGGATGTAACTCGTACCGAGCTGTTTATCGTAGAAGGTGACTCAGCACTTGGAACAACCAAGGCTGCCCGCAACAGCGAGTTCCAAGCGATCTTGCCGATTCGCGGAAAGATTTTGAATGTACAAAAGGCATCACTGTCACAGATGCTTGAAGATAAAGAGTGCGGATCGATTATTCAGGTAATTGGTGCAGGCTCCGGAAAATCCTTTGAATTAGATGAGGCTCGTTATGGTCGCATTATCTTGATGTCAGATGCTGATGTTGATGGTGCGCACATTCGTTGCTTGCTTCTCACCCTGATGTACCGCTACATGCGTCCACTGATTGATTCAGGCCGCGTATTTGCAGCGATTCCACCGCTACACCGCATCGAAGTTGTTGGCGGGGGAGGTAAAAAGGGCAATTACATCTACACCTACAGCGATGATGAGATGAAGAAGGTAACGGCAGAGCTTAAGAAGGAGGGCAAGCGCTGGAAGGAGCCTATTCAGCGTTACAAAGGCCTTGGTGAAATGGATGCAGATCAGCTCCGTGAAACCACTATGGATCCAGATGCCCGCACCTTGCGCCGTATTACCGTTTCAGATGCAGCAGCCTCTGAGGCGATGTTTGAACTGTTGATGGGTAGCGATGTAGCACCACGCAAGGAGTTCATTGCTAACGCGGAGATCGACCGCGATCACATCGACGCTTAGTCGTAGGTAGGAATTCCCTACCTCTCACTTGTTTTACTCATAGCAGTGCGTACGATCATCCAATGCGAAAGCCGACAAGTGTAATTCTAGCCGCGGTCTTACTGAGTGCCCTGGCTACTCCTTTATCGGTTGCAGCTACACCGGTTTCAGGTAAGAGTTGCACAAAAGCTGGAATTAAAGTCACATATCAATCGAAAATCTTTACTTGTGTTAAATCTGGCAAGAAACTAATTTGGGGTAAGCCGGTAGTAAAGAAGCAAGCAGCTCCAACACCAACACCTACACCTACACCGACTCCTACTCCTACTCCTACACCGACTCCGACTCCTACTCCTATACCGACTCCTACTCCTACACCGACGCCGACACCCGCGACAAATGGAAACTCACCACTTGTCTTGAACTCCCCACAACCTTATTCAAAGAAATTGGGAGAGTTAAAATCCTCTACCTCTACTTCGACAAAAAGTTTTGAACTTCCGATCAAGGTGATGGATCCACCTACGGGATCAAATGCAAAGCTCTGGGTTTACAACCCTAAAGATAAATCAACTCCGATACCCAGCAGGGGAGTGTTTATTGCAAAAGATGGAGGCCAGTTTAATTTTCTTCCAACCAATTCTGATGGAAGTTTTTACGCAAAGTGGGATTCTGGAAAGTACCTAATCGATGTAGTTGAGCCAAATGAGGTCGACTATCTGAGAAAGCGCTATATCGGAGCTGTAGATTCAGCCGGGATTTTAACAATTGATGATTTAACTCGTAATGATCAAGGATTCTTTACCGTTACAGTAGATTTACCGATCGCCTCCAATCCAATGTTGGATGAACTCAAGCGTAAATTACTGGCTTTGGCGACAACTCCGGTTTCATCATTTATTCCAGCATCTGCTTGTCAATTAGTTGATCAGGTAACTCCTAACAGATCCTATGCAGTTGATCTATCTGCTGGTTTTCCAAAAGTTGGGCATCGCCTTCCATCTTTTGGTCGAATAAAGGCTCTGATAGTTCCTGTTGATTTTTCAGATGTTGTAGGTCGAGACGACACGGTTTCTTACTTCTCCGAGGTTGCAGTAGGTGTTCGCGATTTCTATCACAAGCAATCATATGGAACAGTGGCATTTGATTTTGAAATTGTGCCAAGCTGGATTCGTGCACCATTTACTTCAACAAAGTACGGTACGGGCGGCTCAGTGGGGGCTGGAGATCCAGGCGGCTACTTAAAGGCGATAATTGCGCACACCGATGGTGCAATTGATTACAGTGGATATGACGCGGTCTACTACTTAGTCCCTAAAGAGATGCCGATGGCAAATATGGGCTGGGGTCCCGCGATCACATCTCCAAATTTCACAAGCAATGGTGTAATTGTAAATGGTGCAATGGGCGGTGCCGATATGTATCAAGTGGAGCGAAATGGAATTATTGGCGGCCGATGGAAGTGGATGGCACATGAGACAGGCCATGCATTTGGACTTTACGATCAAGATTTAGATCACAAATCCCAGACTCTAGGGTATTGGGGAATTATGGCCATGAGTTGGTCTAACCAAGCCATTGAACTAGGTGCATGGGATAGATACCTGCAAGGTTGGCTTGAACAATCTCAAGTAAATTGTGTTGAGATGAGGTCAATAACATCAGATGGAGTTGCAACTAAGATTTCGCCAATTGTCCGCCTTGATAAAGAAATCAAGTCAGTGATGGTCCCATTAACATCTTCTAAGATCCTAGTTATTGAGTCACGCAAGAGAGAAAGCCTAGATCTTATTGCCCCCCAGAATGAGGGTGTTCTTGTGTACACCGTTGATATGAAGAAGGGACAGCTTGCAGGCGGCTATGTAATTCAAAAGCGAATTGGTTCAACTGATCCAAATTTTGAAGATGCAGCCTTACGTGCTGGGGATTCGATTACTGTCGAAGGTGTGAAAGTTACAGTTACAGAGGTTACTTCTGCTGGTGACACCGTAAGAGTGAGCAAACCTTAGTCAATAGCGACTAGGTCGAAGTACTCCTCTTTCCATAAATCCTCATCGCCATCTGGCAACAAAATAACGCGCTCTGGCTTTAGCGCTTGGACCGCACCTTCATCGTGAGAAACCATGATGACGGAGCCCTGGTATTCGGCGAGTGCGCCAAGAATTTCAGCACGAGATGCAGGATCTAAGTTGTTTGTTGGCTCATCTAGCAACAACACATTTGCAGCAGATACAACTAGAACCGCTAACGCTAAACGAGTTCTTTCTCCACCAGATAAAACCTTTACTGGCTTATGTACATCATCACCTACAAACAAGAATGACCCAAGAACATTTCGAGCCTCTGGCTCACGAATATCAGGAGTTGCAGACATCATGTTTTCTAAAATGGTGCGTTCAAAATCAAGTGATTCATGCTCCTGGGCGTAGTAACCGATCTTCAAACCATGACCATGTTCAACCTTGCCGGTATCTGATTCAAGTTCGCCCGCCAATATACGAAGCAGGGTTGTCTTTCCGGCACCGTTTAATCCGAGAATCACAACTCGTGAACCCTTATCGATGACACAAGAAACATCGGTAAAGATTTCAAGAGAGCCGTAGTTCTTTGAAAGCTCTTCACCAGAAAGCGGAGTCTTGCCACATGGGGCAGGGGTAGGAAAGCGTAGCTTTGCAACCTTGTCGGCGACTCGAACATCATCAAGTCCGCTACGAAGCTTTTCAGCACGACGCAACATGCCTTGTGCAGCTGTTGCCTTCGATGCCTTGGCACGCATCTTTTCACCCTGCTTTTGCAAAATCTCTGCACGCTTTTCCGCGTTAGCACGCTCCTTCTTACGACGGTGTTCATCCTGTTCACGTTGTAAGAGGTACGCCTTCCACCCAAGGTTGTACACATCAATGCAGTTACGGTTGGCATCTAGGTAGAACACCTTGTTAACAACGGTCTCAATTAAGTTCACATCGTGAGAGATGATTACTAAGCCGCCTGAGTACTTGGATAAGAATTCGCGCAACCACATGATCGAATCAGCATCCAAGTGGTTAGTTGGCTCATCCAGCAGAAGGGTTTCTGCGCCGCTAAAGAGAATGCGAGCAAGTTCAATACGACGTCGCTGACCACCAGAAAGGGTTGAAAGCTCATTACCAAAGACCGCTTCAGATACACCAAGTGAGGTTGCTATCGCTTCTGCCTCTGCTGTTGCTGCATAACCACCCGCTGCAGAAAACTCTGCTTCAACACGTGTGTAGCGATCCATCGCTTTTTCCAACGCCTCACCTTGAGCGGTGGCCATCTCCTCTTCAACTGAACGCATACGTGCTGCAATCTGATCTAAATCACGAGCAGATAAAATTCGATCAATTACTGTGCCGGGTTCATCACCGGTACGAGGATCCTGTGGCAGATAACCAATCTTGCCGGTGCGATTTACCGCACCACCTGCAGGCATGGTTTCACCCGCTAGAACCTTTGCAAGGGTTGATTTACCAGCACCATTTCGACCAACAAATCCAATGCGGTCGCCGCTGTTGATACGGACAGTTACACCTTTAACAAGAAGGCGAGCACCTGCACGTAATTCGAGCGCTTGGGTTGAAATCACACCGAACTCTATCGGGAGAGTTTAAGCAGCACCAATTCGCGTACGACGAGGTGTTGCATATGACTTACCAACTGCGGTTAATTCATCAGAAACCTGTGCCTTAATTGCATCCTCGCTCTTGAGCAACTTTGTGAGCTCTGCAATTGTGCTCTTGAGTTCTTTTTGCTCAGTTTCGAGTTCAATTTTGCTCATCTTGGTCAAGCGACGAAGAGGCATATCCAAGATATAGGTTGCTTGCTCATCATTGAGTTTAAAGTCCTTAATCAACTTATCTTTTGCAGCTGCTGCATCATCGCTGCCACGAATAATCTTGATGACCTTATCGATATCGATAATCGCCTTGAGTAAACCATCAACTAACCCAAGACGGGCTTCAGCCTTAGCTTTACGGAACTCTGAACGACGACGAACAACTTCGATGCGGTGATCGATAAATACCTTGAGAAGCTCCTTCAAACCAAGGGTTTGTGGACGACCCTTCACCAAGGCAACTGCGTTAATTGCAAATGCATCCTCCATGGGTGTCAATGCATACAGCTTTTCTAGAACCTCTTCAGGTTCAAATCCATTTTTAATCTCGATGACAACATTGGTTCCTGTCTGGCCATCGGAAAGATCAACAATGTCACTTATTCCTTGGATCTTCTTAGCCTTAACAAGTGCTGCAATACGTTCAACAACCTTTTCAGGCCCGATTGTGTAAGGAAGCTCCTTGATGACGATACCCATCTTGCGCGAGGTTACCTTTTCGATTTCAACTGTGGCACGAACCTTGAAAGATCCCTTACCTGTTGAGTACGCCTCACGAACTCCATCGAGTCCAACGATTTCTCCTCCAGTTGGGAAATCTGGACCAGGAACAAACTTCATCAGCTGCTTAACAGTTGCCGATGGGTTTTCAATCAGAAACTTAGTTGCAGCGATTACCTCACTTAAGTTGTGAGGTGCCATATTGGTTGCCATACCAACAGCGATTCCAGAACCACCATTTACGAGCAGGTTGGGATATGCAGCTGGTAAAACAATTGGTTCAGAAAGCTGACCATCGTAGTTAGGACCAAAATCAACGGTGTCCTCATCAGCTTCGGCAACCATCGACATGGCAGCTGGAGCTAAACGCGCCTCGGTGTAACGCATCGCTGCAGGACCTGCATCGAGTGATCCAAAGTTTCCGTGGCCATCAATTAATGGCAGACCCATTGAAAAACTCTGTGCCATACGTACTAAGGCATCGTAAATTGCGCCATCTCCGTGCGGGTGCAACTTACCCATAACCTCACCAACAACACGTGCACTCTTTACATGTCCGCGCTCTGGGCGAAGACCCATATCCGCCATCTGATGAAGGATGCGACGGTGAACAGGTTTTAAACCATCACGTGCATCAGGAAGAGCACGTGAGTAAATAACTGAGTATGCGTATTCAAGAAAGGATTCTGAAACCTCTTTGGAAACATCGATATCAACGATCTTTCCTGGGTACTCGCCGGGCTTTGGTCCAGCTGGTTTCTTACCCTTTGCCGCAGATTTCGCGGGTGTCTTCGCAGTTGCCATTGGGGCATTCTGCCAAGAGTCAGCCTTAATTTAGGGGAGGGCGCGCCCCAACAGATGAAACACACTTCGCAGCCAATGCAGCTCCTGCGGAAAGTGCTGCAGTGAGATCACTTGTTTCTAGCCACTTCGGAATAAATCCAGCAGCAAAGGAGTCACCAGCACCAGTTGTATCGACAACATTGGTAGTAACCGCGGAGACTTTGGCTGTATTAGTGCCATTGATTGCCATTGCACCCTTTGAACCCAACTTAATAACAACAAGAGGTGTGTACTGGGCAAGATTTTCTTCAGCTGTCACAACATCCTTGGAATCTCCGAGATACAAAGCCTCTTCGCTGTTGAGAAGGATGCCATCCATCATTGAAACCCACGATAAAACCTCTTCACGGCTAACGATCTTCATCGCCCCAGTTGTTGTTGGGTCAAAGAAGATTGGCTTTCCGGCGGCCTTAATCTTTTTGATCATCTCAAGAACCGCATCGCGACTACGGAAATCCAGAAGTGCGTAACCTGATAAATACACACCATCAATATCATCTAGTGGAGGCAGGTCGGATGCTTCAAGATCTGCGTTTGCACCATTGTCGGGAAACATTGTGCGCTCACCATTGGCATCAACCAAAATTACGACAACACCCGTTGGGCGTCCGCTGTGCATCAAATTGAGGTGTTCTACGCCGTACTTATCAAGATCTGAAATAAGGGCAAAACCAACGGGATCATTACCTGTGCGCGCTACTAAATGTGCCTTTGAGTTTGTGCGGGTAATCCAAGTAGCAACATTTGCAGCCTGCCCACCTGGGTGGCTCGAGATTCTGCTGGCGGTGTCATTTCCGTAGTTGATCGGCTCTTTTAGCTGCGAAATAACATCTAGTGCTAAATCGCCGATACACAGAATTTTTTTCATTGAAGTGCCACGGCAATCTGTGCACCTAACAAGCAGTTAGCTTTAATGATTTCTGTGTTGATAGCTAAAGATTCACCCTTAGATGTGGTGTGGAAATGTTCAAGTAAGAATGGCGTAACCGCTTTTCCAACTACACCTTCTCTTTCGGCCTTCTCTAAACCTGATTTCAGGATGGCATCGTGACGAGCCTTGTCCATCTCCTTTTCAACAGGGTTTGCAACGACTAGTGCTTTACTCAAGGTGCCAACACCTTTACGCGCCTTGATGATCGCCGCGATCTCTTCAGGCGTATCAACACGATGTTCAAGTGTGAATCCTGAATCAGTGAGATAGAAACCTGGAAAAGCGGTTGTCTTGTAACCGACAAGGCTGATCGCCAAGGTTTCAAGTCGCTCTAATGTTGCAGGAACATCCAAAATTGATTTCACTCCTGCACAGATCATGGTCATATCGACATTGGCAAGCGCTGTTAAATCTGCAGATTCATCAAAGGATTCATTGGCACCTCTATGAACGCCACCAAGTCCACCAGTAGCAAAGATATGAATTCCAGCAAGGGCGGCAATATGGGCAGTTGCCGCTACAGTTGTCGCAGCGCTCTTGCCTTGCGCAACGATGATAGCTAGATCGCGGATAGATGCCTTCGAGATGTCATCTCGATTTGCAATCGCTTCAAGTTCAGTTTGCTCTAAACCGACCAAGATTTTTCCATCAAGCAGTGCGATAGTTGCAGGTACTGCGCCTGCATCACGAAC
>JACCDU010595310.1_pt1 | contig 11115 bp, 4 predicted proteins | sample 7446081 | NCBI WGS metagenome assembly JACCDU01 (sample SAMN15323447, study PRJNA562643) | freshwater metagenome | isolation source: river surface water | place: USA:Blue River Watershed | collected 2017-08-17
AGGTGTCAAAAGATAGATATGCGGGCCGCCGGCAGGGTTCCCCCCGGCCTGCTATTTGTTGGCAACCTTCCGGGGGCGGCGTTGTCTCAATCGTACCCCACCCCCAAGATGAAACTGCACCCCCGTTGTCAGGGCGATCACCCCGGTCTCCCCGGAGCCTGGAGCCGCCGCGATTTCCTGCAGGTCGGCATGGCCGGCACCCTGGGCCTCAGCCTCCCCGGCCTCCTGCGGCTGCAGGCCGCCGAAGGCCCGCGGGGCGGGTTGCTCGACGCCCGGGCCGACGCCGTCATCCACATCTACCTTCCGGGCGGCATGGCCCAGCATGAATCCTGGGATCCCAAGCCGTTCGCGGCGCCCGATTACCGCGGACCGTACACTCCGATCAAGACCACGGTCCCGGGCGAATACGTCGGCGAGAAGTTCGTCAACATCGCCAAGATCATGCACAAGCTCACCGTCGTCCGTTCCATGACGCACGGCGAGGCCGCCCACGAGCGCGGCACGCACAACATGCTCACGGGCTACCGCCCCAGCCCCGCGATCAAGTTCCCGAGCTACGGTTCCGTCATCGCGCACGAGCAGGGCAGCCGCAACCATCTCCCGCCCTACGTCGTGATCCCCTCCCAGACCATGCCCGAGCAGGGCACGGGTTACATGAGCAGCGCCTTCGGCCCGTTCGCGCTCGGGAGCGATCCGGCCGACAAAGGCTTCGCGGTCCGCGACCTCTCGGCCCCGAAGGACGTCACCGCGCGGCGGGCCGAGCGCCGGCGCGGCATGCTCGCGGCGGTCGACGAGCATTTCCGCGCCACGGAGAAATCCGACGCCATCGGCGCCATGGACAGCTTCCAGCAGGCCGCCTACGGCCTCGTCAGCAGCGCCAAGGCCCGCGAAGCCTTCGACCTTTCCAAGGAGCCCGACAAGCTGCGCGACGAATACGGCCGCCACACCGCCGGCCAGCGTTTCCTGCTCGCCCGCCGCCTCGTCGAAGCCGGCGTGCGCATGGTCTCCGTCACCTTCGGGGGCTGGGATCACCACTCCAACATCAAGGGGGCCTTCGACGGCCAGGCGCCGCAGTTCGACCAGGCCTTCGCGCGGCTCATCACCGACCTCCAGGACCGCGGCCTGCTCAAGCGCACGCTGGTGCTCGTCAGTTCCGAGTTCGGCCGCACCCCCAAGATCAACGCCACCAACGGCCGCGACCACTGGCCGCGGGTGTTCTCCGTGGCGATGGCCGGCGGCGGCATGAAGGAAGGCTACGTCCACGGCGCCTCCGACGCGCTCGGCGGCGAGCCGGACCGCGACGCGGTGGGCCCCGAGGACCTCGCCAAGACCATGTACCGCGTCCTCGGCATCGACGCCGAGAAGCGCATCATGTCCGACGGCGGCCGGCCGATCGACATCGTCAACGGCGGTCGCGTGATGACCGATTGGCTGGCTTGAACGGCGCCCGCCGCCCGGCGGGGCCTCGTCCCGATCTCCCCATGAAGTTCCGTCTCCGCCTCGCGCTTTGGTTCGCCCCCTTGGCGGCGTGGGCGGCCTATCCCGAGATGTCGGCGCTGCGTCCGCACGGCGGCCAGATCGGCGCGGACGTGAAGCTCACGATCACGGGGGCGCGCCTGGATGATTTCGAGGACCTGATGTTCTACACGCCGGGCTTCCGGGTGCGGAGCGTCGAGAGCCGCTCGCCCTCCAAGGTCGAGCTCACGCTCGCCATCGACCGGACCGTCCGCGCCGGCGCCCACGTCATGCGCGTGCGGACGAAGTCGGGCGTCTCGCACCTCCGCCACTTCTTCGCCAGCCCCTACGCGAACGTCGAGGAGCGCGAGCCGAACAGCGAGTTCGCGGCCGCCCAGCCCATCGCGCTCAACCAGACCATCGAGGGCGTCGTCCTCGCCGAGGACGTCGACTACTACAGGCTCACGGTCAGGAAGGGCCAGCGCATCGGCGTGCAGGTCGACGCGCTCCGGCTGGCCGCCATGCCGCAGGGGGCGATGGATCCGTATGTCGCGATCCTGGACAAGGACCGCTTCGAGAAGGCCTTCTCCGACGACACCATCCTGCACCGGCAGGACGGCTACTGCTCCTTCACCGCCGAATACGACGGCGATTACTACGTGATGGTCCGCGAGTCGTCGTACCGCGGCTCGGCGAATTCCTTCTACCGCCTGCATGTCGGCGATTTCCGCCGGCCGGACGCGACGTATCCCGCCGGCGGCCGCCTCGGCTCCAAGCTCATGGTGCGGTTCCTCGAGCCGAAGGATTCCTTCGCCGAGGAGGTCGTGCTCCCCGCCGAGGACGACGCCGATTTCGTCCTTTATCCGAAGTCCCAGCCCCCGGCGCCTTCCGGCAATCCCTTCCGGCTGTCGTCCGTCGACAACACCCTCGAGGTCGAGCCGAACAACGACGCCCCCGGGCAGGCCACGCCCGCGGCGGAAGCCGCAGCCTACGCCCTCAACGGCGTCATCGAAAAGCCCGGCGACGTCGACTGCTTCCGCCTCACGTTGAAGAAGGGTCAGGTCTTCGAGGGCCGGGCCCTGGCGCAGTCCTTGGGTTCCCCGTTGGATCCGGTGGTCACCGTGCTCGGTCCCAAGGGGAACGCGCTCGTGGCCAACGATGACGGCGGCGGCCTGCGTCGTCTGGATTCCCGTTTCCGCCTGACCGTGCCGGCCGACGGCGACTACGTCGTCCGCGTCGCCGATCACCTCGACCGAGGCGGCGTCAATTTCGTCTACCGGGTCGAGCTGGTGGCCTCGCAGCCCAGCCTCACCTTCGCTTCGCCGGAGTATAACATCAATGACACGAATTACCGGCAGTTCATGGCCGTCCCGCGGGGCGGGCGCATGGTCCTGCTCGCCAACTTCACGCGCAATGGCGTCCAGGGGGACTATCGCTTCGACCTCCCCGGGCTGCCCAAGGGCGTGACCTTGCTCGCCGACGACGCCCCGGGCAGCCTGCCCGGCGTGCCGCTCGTGCTGGAAGCCGCGGCCGACGCCCCGCACGCCGGCGCCGTGGTCACGCCGCTGTTGCGGCCGAAGGATCCGCGCAATCAGATCGTCGGGCAGATGCGCCGGACGTACGACCTTGTCCGCATCGGCAACACCATCTATTACCAGGGCGTCGAGGAGCAGCTGCCGGTGGCCGTCGTGGACGCCGCCCCGTATTCCTTGTCGATCGAGCCGCTGCCGGCTCCGTTGGTCCGCAACGGCGTCGCCCGCCTCAAGGTCCTCGCGAAGCGTCAGGACGGCTTCAAGGGTCCGATCCGCGTGTTCATGTGCTGGACCCCGCCCGGCATCTCCGCGCTCGGCGAGCAGACCATCGCACCCGAATCTTCCGAGTGCGTCTTCGAGCTCAGCGCCAACGCCAACGTCGAGCCGAAGTCCTGGCAGTTCATCGTCCAGGGTGAGGCGGACGCCGGGAAGGGCAGGGTCTACAACGCCTCGCCCTTCGCCGCCGTCGTCACCGAGGCGCCTTACGTCGCCGCCGGCGCGATTCCGCTCACGGCGATCGAGATCGGCAGGCCGGGAGTCATGGCGACGGCCTTGGAGGTCCTCCGTCCGTTCGAAGGCGAGGCCGTCGCGCGCCTCGTCGGCGTCCCGGAGTCCGTCCGCATCGCCCCGTTGAAGATCACCAAGGACACCAAGGAGCTGCGCTTCGCCGTCGAGACGGACGCCCAGACGCGCCCCGGCAAGACCGGCGACATGTTCGTGCAGGTCGATGTCCCGACGGGCAAAGGATTCGCCACGCATCGCATCGCCCTCGGTTCGATCATGCGCTTCGACGCTCCGCGTAAGGCCTCGCCGGCGCCGGTGGCCAAGGCGGCCGCCCCCGTCGAGGCCAAGCCCGCCGCGCCGGCCGCCGCGCCCGCTCCCGTGGTGCTGTCCCGCCTCGAGCAGCTTCGGCAGAAGAACGAACCCCCCAGGAACTGAGTCCGCCCCATGTCGCTCCGCCGCCGTTCACTCTTCGCTTTCCTGGCCGTCGCCCTCACCGGCGTCGTTTCGGCCGCCCCGGTGGCCTTCGACGAGGTCCGCGGAATCCTCGAAGGCAAGTGCCTCGAGTGCCACAACCCCGACAAGACCAAGGGCAAGCTGCTCATGACCACCCGCGAGGGTTTCCTCAAGGGCGGGGCCAGCGGCGCCGCCCTCCTGGGCGTGGCCGCCGACCAGAGCGAGCTCGTGAAGCGTCTCGTCCTGCCGAAGGATCATGACGACCTCATGCCGCCGAAGGGCGGACCCTTGCCGGCCGCCGAGATCGACGTCCTGCGTCGCTGGGTCGCCGAAGGCGGCGTCTGGCCGGCGGGCGTCACCCTTTCCGCCAAGGCGAAGCCCGCGGCGGATCCCGCCGCCGACCTCGCGCGGAAGCTGCCGACGCTCGAGAAGCTCGAGCTCTTTCCCGCCGCGGTGACGCTCGAGACCAAGCGCGACTTCCATCGCATCGTCGTGTTCGCGACCTTCAAGGACGCCACCACGCGCGATGTCACCGCCTTCGCCGACCTGCGGATCGCCGACCCTCCGGTCGCCCGCTGCGAAGACTATTCGCTCCACGCCGTCGCCGACAGCGGGCGCACCGAACTCATCGCCACCCTCGGCGGGCGGACCGTGCGCATGCCCGTGACGGTCAAGGAGGGTCACCGGGACCGGGCGGTCTCCTTCCGGCAGGACGTCATGCCGGTCTTCCTCCGCGCCAACTGCAACAGCGGCGGCTGCCACGGGGCGGCCCGCGGCAAGGACGGCTTCCGCCTCTCGCTCTTCGGCATGGATCCCGCGGGCGACTATGTCCGCCTCACGCGCGAGCTCGTCGGCCGGCGCATCAACCTCGCCATCCCCGAGGAAAGCACCCTCGTCGAGAAAGCCGTCGGGGCGGTCCCGCATTCGGGCAACCAGCTCTTCCCCGCCGACTCCCCTTATAACCGCACCATCCTGGAGTGGATCGCCAACGGGGCGAAGGACGACGCCCCGGACGTCGCCAAGGTCACCGGCATCGAGGTCTTCCCGAAGCAGTTCGTGCTCGAGGGCAAGGACGCCACCCAGCAGATCACCGTCCGCGCGACCTATTCCGACGGCACCGACCGGGACGTCACCCAGCTGGCGCTGTTCATGTCGAACAACGACCCCGTCGCCAAGGTCGACAAGTCCGGCCTGGTCCGGTCCGGCGAGCGCGGGGCCGCCTTCATGCTGGCCCGCTTCGACGTCTTCAGCGTCACCGCCCAGGCCGTCGTGATCCCGAAGGACCTCGCCTACGAGCGTCCGGCGGTCGCCGAGGTCAACTACGTCGACAAGGCCGTCAACGAGCGGCTGCACCGCCTGCGCATCATCCCTTCGGACGTCTGCACCGACGAGGAGTTCATCCGCCGCGTCACAATCGACGTCATCGGCCTCTACCCGAAGCCCGCCGAGCTCAAGGCGTTCCTGGCCGACCAGCGTCCCGACAAGCGCTCCCGGCTCGTCGAGGGCCTCCTGCAGCGGAAGGAGTTCACCGAACTCTGGGTGATGAAGTGGGCCGAGCTCCTCCAGATCCGCTCGGGCATCAACGCCGGCAACAACGCCCCGCCGTTCTACAAGAACGCGCTGCTCTACTACAACTGGCTCGCGGACGAGATCGGCAAGAACCGGCCCATCAACCTGATCGTCCGCGACCTCCTGTCCGCCAGCGGCGGCACGGTCTCCGTGCCCGCGGTCAACTACTACCAGTCCGAACTCGACCGCCTGAAGCTCAGCGAGAACGTGGCCCAGGTGTTCATGGGCATGCGCATCCAGTGCGCGCAGTGCCATAACCATCCCTTCGACCGCTGGACGATGGACGACTATTACGGCTTCAACGCCTTCTTCGCCCAGATCGGCCGCAAGAACACCGACGACCCCCAGGAAGTCATCATCTTCAACAGCAAGTCCGGGGAGTCGCAGCACTTCCTCACGAAGCAGAACATGCGGCCGAAGTTCCTCGGCGGCGAGACCCCCGAGCTCCGGCCCGGCGACGACCGTCGGCGCGTCATGGCCGAGTGGATCGCTTCCCCGCGCAATCCTTACTTCGCCCGTAATATCGCCAACCTCGTCTGGGCCCACTTCCTGGGCGTCGGCGTGGTCGATCCGGTCGACGACGTCCGCATCTCGAACCCGCCCACGAACCCCGAGCTGCTCGACGCGCTGGCCGCCCGCCTGACCGAATACGATTACGACGTCCGCCGCCTGGTCCGCGACATCACCGCCTCGGCCACCTACCAGCGCAGCTCGAAGCCCAACGCGTCGAACGCCGACGACAAGCTCAACTTCGCCCGGGCGCAGGTCCGCCGCGTGCGCGCCGAGGTCCTCCTGGACGCCATCTCCCAGATCACCGAGACCCCCAACAAGTTCCAAGGCCTCCCGCTCGGCGCGCGCGCCGTGCAGATCGCCGACGGGGCCGTCTCGAACTACTTCCTGACGACCTTCGGGCGCTCCAAGCGCGAATCCGTCGCCTCGACCGAGGTGAAGACCGAACCGAACCTCTCGCAGGCCCTGCACCTCATGAACGGCGACGCGGTCAACGAGCGCATCCGTCGCGGCCAGGTGGTCGAGAAGATGATCGCCGCCGGCCGGTCCGACGACGAGATCCTGACCGAACTCTTCCTGCGCGTCTTCGGACGCGCGCCTTCCGCCGCGGAGAAGCGGTCGGTCGGGGCCGCCTTGGCCGCCGACCCGGGCAACCGTCAGGTCGTCCTCGAAGACGCCTTCTGGGCGCTCATGAATTCGAAGGAGTTCTACTTCAACCACTGAGCCCCGTCCGCATGCCCGCTCCCTCGTCGTTCCGCTGGCTGACCCGCCGCTGCCTCATCCTGGCGGCCGGGCTCGTCGCGACCGCCGCCGGCGCGCAGGACGCCGAGAAGCTCACCTACGACGACCACATCCGGCCCTTGCTCGAGAACAAGTGCTTCTCCTGCCATAATCCCGACAAGAAGAAAGGCGGCCTCGAACTGACCAGTTATGCCGGCCTGATGAACGGGGGCAGCGGCGGCGCGGTCGTCGACGCCGGCAACCCCCAGGGCAGCCGCCTGTGGACCTGCAGTTCCAGGAAGGAAGAGCCGTTCATGCCGCCGGAAGGCGCGCCGCTCGACGCGAAGGACCTCACGCTCCTGTCCAAATGGATCGCCGGCGGCCTGCTCCAGGCCAAGGGCAGCGTGGCGAAGGCCTCCGCCCGGCCCAAGGTCGACCTTTCCTTCGCCGGTGGCGCCGGCAAGCCGGCCGGTCCCGTGGCCCGCCCGGAGCACGTCCTGCTGGAGCCGGTCATCGTGACGCCCCGTACCAGCGCGGTGGTCGCGATGGCGGCCAGTCCGTGGACCTCCCTGTTGGCGGTCGCCGGCCAGAAACAGGTCCTGCTCTACGACACCGACACCCATGAGCTCGCGGGTGTCCTTCCTTACGCCGAGGGCCACGCGCGTTCGCTCAAGTTCAGCGCCAACGGATCGCTCCTCATCCTGGGCGGCGGCCGCGGGGGCAAGTCCGGTCACGCCGTCGTCTGGGACGTCCGGACGGGACGGCGCGTCACCGAGGTCGGCAAGGAGTTCGATCAGGTCATGTCGGCCGACATCACCCCGGATCACCGCAAGATCGCCTTCGGCACCAATACCAAGAAGGTGAAGTGCTTCGACGTCGCCACCGGCGAGGAGCTCTACGTCATCGCCAAGCACACCGAATGGGTCACCGGCGCGGACTTCAGCCCGGACGGCGTCCTGCTCGCGACCTCCGACCGCAACGGCAACGTCTTCGTCTGGGAGGCCGACAACGGCGGCGAATTCTACAACCTCGGCCAGCACAAGGGCGTCGTCACCGACCTCGCCTGGCGGGCCGACTCCAACGTCCTGGCCAGCTGTTCGGCCGACGGCGTGATCATGACCTGGGAGATGAAGACCGGCAAGCGGGTCGCCAGCTGGTCGGCCCATGGCGGCAACGTCCGCTCGGTCGCCTTCCTGCCGGACGGACGCCTCCTCTCGGCCGGCGCGGACGGCACCACGGCCCTCTGGGGCGTCGATGGCAAGCGACTCCCGCAGGCGCAGGGCGTCAAGCAGGCCGACCAGGTCGCCAAGATCGTCGCCCTCCACGATGCCAAGACCTTCGTCACCGCCAATTGGCTCGGCGAAGTCCGTTTCTTCGAAAGCGAGACCGGTCGCGAGATCACGCAGGTCTCCAGCAATCCGCCGAAGCTGGCCGACCGCCTCGCCGCCGCCGAGAAGCGTCTCGCCGAGCTCGTGCCCGCGCTCGCGTCGGCCGAGACCGCCTTGAAGGCCGCGGAGGCCGCCCTGCCTGTCGCCGAAGCCGCGCTGGCCAAGCATAAGGCCGATGGTGAGCCCGCCGCCCAGAAGCTCGCGGAGTTCGAAGCCAAGCTCGCCCAGCAGCAGAAGGGCCTCGCCTATTGGCAGTCGATGCAGGGCAAGGCCAAGACCGCCGAAGAGCGGGAGAAGGCCGACAAGGCCGTCGCCGCCCAGCACAAAGCCGCCGAGCGTCTCACCAAGGAGGCCGCCTTGGTCCGTCCGGCCGGGGAGGCCTACCGTGCGGCCGACGCCGCCCTCGCCAAGGCCCGCGTCGGCCTCGCCGCCGCCCAGGCCGACGTCCGCGATCTCTCCGCCCAGGCCGCCACGCAACGCGAACGCCTCGTCTTCCTCAAGGCCGCCCAGTTCAACGTCGGCGTCCTGGCCGAGCAGGACAAGCTCGCCAAGCTCGAGCAGGACCTCGCCGACCTCGCCGCCGCCCAGGCTGAGAACGAGGCCGCCAAGGTCGCCGCCGCCGCGCGGATCGAATCCTCCCGGCAGGTCATCGCGCAGGCCGAGGAGCGACTGCCGAAACTGCGGTCGGAGTTCGACGCCCTCAAGGCGGAGTTCGCCGCCGCGGATCAGGGCCTGTCGCCCCTGCGCCTCGAGGAGGCCGAGGTGGCCGGGAAGATCGAGGCCCAGCGCAAGCTCGTCGAAGAACACGAGGAAGCCATCGTGCGGCTCGGCCAGGAACGTGACGCCGTCGTGGCCAACGCCACCGCCGCGGCGAACGCTTATCGCGAAAAGTACACCGCGCCGCTCCGTCTGTGCCTCGTCGAAGCCACGGCCAAGGCCGATGCGCTGAAGCAGGCCGTCCAGGCGGCCAAGGCCGCCGCCGGCCGGGCGCAATCGGCCGCCGCCGCCGCTTCGGCCAAGTCCAAGGCCCTGACGGCCGCCGCCGGCAAGGCCGCCGAAACCACGGCGCAGGCCGGCCGCGCCCTCGCCGTCGCCGAGCATGCCTACGGCGAAGCCCGCACGTTCTCCGCGGTCTTCTCCTTCGCTTATTTCTCACGCAAAGAGCAGACCGAACGACAGCTCGCCGCCGCCAAGATCGCGTTGGCCAAGGTCGGGACCGCGCAAGCCCTGGCCGATGCCTCCCTTGCCGCCGCGAAGTCGGCCGAGCAGGCGGCGGTGGCCGCCGTCGCCGCGGCCGAGGGCGCCCTCGCCGCCGCGGAAAAGGCCGTCGTGCCCGCCGGGGTCGAGGTGGCTGAGATCGTCAAGGAGCGCGCCAAGCATGTCCTCGAACGCGACCGGCTCGCGGCTCCCGGCGTCGCCGCGGAGAAAGAGCACGCCGCCAAGCTGCCTCCGTTGCAGGCCTCCGTCGGCAAGGCCAAGGAAGGCCTGCAGGCCCTGGAGAAGGCGCTCGTCGCCGTCCGCGCCCGGCTCGCCGAGGCCGCGAAGCCGGTGGAAGCCAAACGGCTCCTGGTCGAAGCCGCCGCGAAGCAGCTCCAGCTCGCCCAAGGTGAGAAAGCCAACGCCGAGAAGGCCTTGCTGGCCGCGCAGAAGGAGATCCCTCAGCGCGACAAGAACCTCGACGAGATCGCCCGGTCCGCCGCGGAGCTGAAGCCGCAGGTCGAGCCGCTGAAGGCCAAGGCCAAGGCTGCGCGCGAGCAGTATCTCGGCATGTTGCCTCCGCGCGCCGAGCCGAAGCAGCGCTGAGGTTTCCGGGCGGCGGGGAGCGGTCGGATGCTCAGACCGAAGCGTAGAACTCGCCCAGCGGGGTCAGGTTGCCCTTGTCGTCGAAGAGGGCGGACGGACCCAGCTTGCGGTTCTGCTGGCCGGCGGGGAACCACGCGTAGCGTTCGACGCAGTCGAGGGCTTCCAGTTTCGGGAGCAGTTTGCGCATGAACGTGAGGACCTGCTCCGGCTTGACCCGGTTCTCTGCGCGGGTCTTGGCCGACCAGTCGGCCACGGCGAATTCCGTGATCCAGATCGGTTTATCGTAGAGCGCGGAGATCTTCTTCATCTGGTTGACGAATCCGTCGACGTCCGTGCCCGGGTAGAAGTGCGCGCTGATGAAGTCGACCCGCAGGTTGCGCTCCTTGACCCCCTTCATGAAGGCCGTCATCCACTCGCGCGTCGCATGGGCCGGGGCCGGACTGCCCAGACGCATCCCTGTCTTCATCAGGACCGGCCAGGCGTCCAGGACCGTCTCCACCTTCAGGTTGGATTGGTCATGGTGGTCGGGCTCGTTGAAGCCCAGTAAAGTGGTCGCACCGGCCTCCTTCGCTTTCGTGGCCGATTTCAGGATCTGGTCGTCGTTCTTGTTGTAGCCCCAGATCATCGGGACGAATTCGGTCTCCGGCGCGAGGCCCTCCGGGAAGTTGGAGCCCCAGGTGTAGATCCAGGACAGGTTCAGCTTGCGGTGCATTTCGGCCCAGTTGGGGTTGTCGCGGGTCGTCAGTCCCAGCCCCTTCTTGCGCGAGTGTTTGGACTCGGGGGCGCCCAACGCGGTCGCCGCGGCGAACGTCGAGACCATGCTGAGGAAGTCACGTCGGAGCATCCTTGCAGTGAGGTGGATTTTGGCCGGGAAGCGAACCTGTTTCAGTCCACATACCCTCGCTGCCCCAGGTAAGGCTGACCAGCCCGGTCAGCCGCGGTCAAGCGGTCCTCTCATCCCTGTCGGAGGTCTCATCGGTAGGGACAGCACCACCGTGCTGTCCTATTCCCTCCAGGTAGGGCTGGCCGGCCCGGTCAGCCGCGGTCGAGCGGGCCGCTCGACCCTACCTTAGGCCTGAGGAGCCTGCTTGCGGCGCCGGCGGAGGGCGGCGGCGGCCAGGGCGAGGGCGCCGAGGCCGAGGCCGTAGGTGGAGGGCTCGGGGACGGCGGTGAGGGTGAGG
>JACCDU010251428.1_pt1 | contig 11108 bp, 21 predicted proteins | sample 7446081 | NCBI WGS metagenome assembly JACCDU01 (sample SAMN15323447, study PRJNA562643) | freshwater metagenome | isolation source: river surface water | place: USA:Blue River Watershed | collected 2017-08-17
GTTGGTGGTCTCCAACCACTATTGACACTAGGATAAGAACCATAAATAGATAATAATTGGTTTACTTTATCTAATAGATTTTTGGCGTTAGTTATATACTCGTTAGTTAACTCAGAAGCATATGTCTTATCTCTTCCTAGCCAATAGTCAGTAAGTTTAATCGTCATCTTCAATCCCCATTTCTTCAACGTAAGGTGAGTCTGCTCGGAGGAACATAATTCGTAGAATGAGTAGGTCTAGTACCAAGCCACCCTCAAGTAGCTCGATCCCGACCATCATCCCACTAATAAATTGTGGAACGATATATATTCTCATCTAAATTCCACAGACACCTGAACTACACTGTCTTTCGCTGTTCTCTTCATATACAACTCCTTTGTGTTGAATTGCTTCACTATATGGAACTTCTGTTAATGGTTGACCTCCTCTACTTCCGTCTGGGTAGCAGGTAAAACCTCGCAGACGAGGGGCATACCTTGATAATACACCAGCAAACGATCCAACGTCTGATTCAGAATTCCCTCTTGAACCCCAACTGGGAAGATTGATAGTGGAACTGATCGACATATCAACGTAGTCTTGAATGTCCGCTTGGAATTTGATTCTTCGTTCGTAGTCATGGCTTAGTTTGTAGGCAGTGTCAATCTTATCTGGATCTAGTCCATACTCTTTAATGAGTTGCTCGGCTGTTGAGTCAACGACATACTCATACTTCCATTTGGTTCCTTCGGTAAGATATCGTCGTTTGTAAGCAACAGCAAATAGACATTCAATACCTGTGGTTGTACCTGCGAGAATACCTATACTTCCGGTCGGAGCTATCGCACGATATGCTTTCGGACGGCTAATGAAAAATCTATCGCAATGCTCATCTGCGCTTCGCTTACTCTCATCCCGATATACCTCTAGCCATTTGTGGAGTTCTGGGGTGACTTCATAGCCTTGTCCTCGCTGGAGAAGCCATGCGTGGATACCCATGAGTCCGAGACCGAGACGCCTGTTTCTTTCCCTGACACGATATACCTTCTCGTAAGGTAGATCCGCTCTAAGTGTTCCGCAGACAAGGAACTTTGATGCAAGTGAGACCACACTGGTAAATTCCTCCAGATTGCTGATATTGCTGATATTGATAGACGCAAGATTGCATACGTCAGAATCATCTTCACTCGTAACTTCTGTACAAGCATTTCTAAGTGTTTCATTCTGTTTATCACCAAAGTTAAAGGAGAATCCTGGTTCTCCAGTTTCCATAGCCTGTCTTACGTTAGCTAAAAATATAGAATCAGTAGATCTATTTTCTTTATTCAACCAAGCATCGTCGTAGTTGACACTGATATTAGTCATATCAAGGGGAGCAGGGAAATTAAAGTCTTTTGATTTAAGTTCTTTGATTGTACTAGACCAGTTCTTGGCTTGTAGAAAGTCTGGAATATCCTCATGTTGCCAATTGAGAGAGGCATAGATAGCTGAACGTCGAGAACCACCTTGCATAACACCTCGCCCAATCTCATTTACCATATTCATAAGTGAAATTGGACCAGAAGATGTACCTCCTGTTTTTGCAATAGTCTTTCCCTTGGCTCTTAGGATACTATAATCGACACCAATACCACCACCAGTCATCAAACAATTAGTTGCTCGTTTCGCTATTTCTGCCCATTCTTCTCGTGTATCTTCCTCTGCCTTAAGTAGAAAGCAATTGTTATAGTAATGATTAGGCCTACCAGCATAATATAAATACCTTCCTCCTGGAATTACCTTCTGTTCTTTAATGTACTCAGTTAATTGATCTCGATCTGATTTAGACATGAGAGCGGGTTGAGTACCCCAACGAGTACCGCATACATCTTCTACTAAACGCTCAGATAGTTTATCCCAAGAATCATCTGGTCCTTGTGCATACTTAAATCTAAATACATTCTCTGCAAATGAATTCTTAAATCTATTTTTTACCATGGATATAATCCTTTATTTCTTGTTCTAATTCGGATTCATTCTGTTGATGGATACGTTCCTTGTAGGACTTCTCCATCTTATGTTTGAACTTCTTACTTACTAGTAACTCACGCGCTACTGGATTACTTTGTTTCTTTTTATTTTCCATATTTATTGAAAATAGTAGGAGCAACAGTTGCTAACTGTTTTCCGATTTCTTCTGCACACTCATTATACATAAGCAAAAGTATATCCCATTCTAGATTTATTATCCTTTAAACATCGCCTAATAGTATCTTTAGATATCCCAAGTGCTTCTGCAGCGGAGGAATAACCTAAGTATTCAATATTATTATTTAGACAGATAAATCTTTTCTTGAGTTTGTCTCGACCCTTACTCATAACTTCCCAAGCTTTATGGTGTAGCATATGCTGTCCACGAGTAGTTAATTCTAAATTACATAGTGAGTTATTTATTTTATCATCATCTAAATGGTGTACAAGTTCTTCTCTAGTTAAAGGTCTTCCTAAAGATTTAGCTACTACATATCTATGTTCTAGTACCCACCCAGACTTATCACACATACACCAATACTCTGGTTCAATTAAATTAATATTTAGTTTTATATAGCCATTTTTATCCCTAGATTTACCACCCTTCCATTGACTATGTTGGCTTCCATGTCGCGCCCATTTCTGTGTACTCCACATTCTTCGCATACTGTTCCCCCCTCTTAAAGATGTTAGGAGCTATTTTATATAACTCATATGCTATGACCTCCGCGCAATGCCTAAGTTCCCATTGTGCGTGTTTCTCGGCTCGGAGCTTAAGGAAGTCATTCCATGCTTGGAAATTACCTGTGACATAGAATCTGGTGTGACTTGCTTCTGGGAGAACCAAGCGAGCATCCTCTTTCTTGATTCCTGATTTACGAAGAGCTTCATAGGCAGCTAAAGAATCCCTATAATGAGAATGATAAATAACTTCTTGTTCGTAAGTTAATCCACTAGGTACAGTAAAATCAGTGTCTGTTTGATCTACGTATCTTTGAGACTCTTGTAGAAAGTCCAGATGCTTAGACCTAACAAACTGATGGCTAGTAACCCTTGACACACCTTCGACCAGAAAAGTAGCGTAGGCGAATCGGAGGGTAGCCAAGTGACCATGATCAAGGAGGCGAGTAATACGTCTAGCACAAGCATCTTCACCTGTATCAGAGTTGTAGCAGATAGCTGCCATTTTTGAGATAACATGTTCAGGATTTGTTGTATGGTCTACTAGTATTACTTTCATCCTTCTTTTTCTTTCCAAAAATTACTTCCCAGTTATCTCGATATTCCTTTGTAGGAATCTTAGTTTGTTGTTTCTGACCAGTATGTGGATTCATACTCATACGACCACCATAACTTCATCAGAGTAGTAATATAAACCATCTCGAATATCACCATGATTATCAATATGTCTAATTTCAGAATAAGTAATAGAGTAGATATCAGACTCTTCCTCTGACTTACAGAGTTTATCCGCTAGTCTATTTAAGAGAATAGCAGCTTTGTCCGCGTATGTTTTCTCGGTATAGGCTGATACAAGCCAAGTAGTCTTATCGTCCATATATCCAGAGATACCTGTAACTACATAGATTTTAGTTCGTGGGGGAAGGGTTTTGTCCTGTGCCATGTTTGTTTAAAGTAGAAAGAATTGCAATTTTAGAGTTAAGAACCCCAATAAGATGAACTGCATCGTCTAGATTACGTTGAAGTTTTAATACTTCATCACGAAGATCTTGGTTCTTTTGCATAGCAGAGTAAACACCACAGGCTAAAAGACCGGGATGATTCCCGGCCTCTGTTGTAGCTTGTGTGCGCTCTGCTTCAGATTTAAGCAGCCACGCTTTCTCGCTCATCACCTGATCCTTTTAGAGTGTTGGTTTCTTTACGTTTTGATAACTTCTCGAAGTTTGACCCAGCAAGCCACTCGATTGATACGCCTTGAGCTGATGCCAACTGGGAAATGTACCAGAGGCAGTCCCCGATTTCTGCGGAGAAGGCTTTATTGTCAAAGGTTCCATCTCGAATGTATTTCTTCCATTTACCTGCAAGTTCTCCTGCTTCGGAAACAAGTCCATGTACGAGATAATTAACCTCTGGAAAATTACCCTCATTTGCTCCTGGATAAATAGCAAACTGTTTAATCTTTTCTTGGTATTCATTAATATTCATTTCTTTCCTTAAATTAGACTTAGTGCATACTGCTTAATTTCTTCTGAATAACTACTAGGTAAAGAAGAACCAACTTGATGAACTACATTATCAAAAGGTAGTTGTAGTCTCGCTGCTTTTTCAATCTCATCATACTCATAGTCAGAGATAATAGGATTAGCTTCTACATAATATAGATATCGATGAACTAAGACTAGTTTTTCTAGCTCAGACATTTATCCTGATCCCTTTCTAGAAGAGCTTGTTTTAAGTACTGACATAGATCTAAGGCCTCTTCATAGGCATCGAAAAGAGCATCTCGTCCATTGTTGGCCTGTAAAGGAGTACCGTACTTACGAATACCAAGTTCTTTACGGTAACGTAGATCCACACAGACAAGATCTGTGATGTGAGGTCCATTGTTTGGAACTGGCTTACTTTGTGTTTCCCATTCATCGAATAATCCTCTTTGACCACCACTCATTTCTTCCACCCCGCTGTAATCCTAGATCCGAATAAGAAACCAAATACAATATTAGCAGCCTCTAGGGATAGTTTCTGAATCTCTACTGGTACAGGAGCAAACAGTGTTCCAATAGCCCCTAAAATAACCACTCCAGCAGCCACATAACGAGCACTGGCTCGTAGATCTACTACCCACTGACTAGGAGTGCCTCCCGGTGTATCTAAAGCTGCTACAGCAGTTAATTTAGCAATCTCTGATTGATCTAATTTAATCTGATCTTCTATAGTTACAGCTTTAACTCCACCTGCAAATCTATTTACTAGACCTCGAATACCTTCTGCTGCTACAGGTACTAAAGCACCTACTAGAGTTTCAAGAAGCACTTGGTTCCTCCTCTTGTTTAGCAGCTAGTTGTTCATTAGCTGTATTAACAATATGATTAAGAATATCTAGACCATGTTCGATAGGTAGTTTACGAACACCAGCTAATACAATATCTAAAGCAGGAATACTAAAAGTAATAGTAACTTGTTTATCATTCATTTGAATACATCCTTTCTAAATCTTCGACCCCAATCCAATGATATGAAGTAAAATCCCCATCCTCAACACCATTTAAGACTAAGATACCTCTTTTCCATAGTTTGTTAGCAGGACCAGCATAATCTTCCCATTGATCTTTATCTAAGAAACAACCGGCATGGATACCCCAAATAGCTTTACCATGAGGATCAGTACGGTGGGCAATATCCAATAGATGGCTATGACCACATACACTAGAGGTAAAAGTTTTCTTGATAAGAGATAAACCTGGAGACTCGCCACCAATAGGTCGACCCATAACTCCCGATACGAAATAATGTGAGTAAGTGATTCCATCTAGAATGAGTGGTTGCAAGAAGGGCACGTATTGCCAACCGAATTCGCTATGTTTGAAATCTCCTGGTCCGATGGTGCCATCAAGCATAGGCGAAGACTCGATAACTTTCTTAATTCTGCCCTCAGAATGATTTCCTCCGAGAGCAAACTTTTGTAAAGTAACTGTTCGTTTTTTGTTTGTTCTCTGCCTTTCATTGTAATCATCAATTGCCTGATTAAGTTTCTGTCTCGCGTCAAGACTAGCGGCAATATCTGATTGGTAACGGCGTCCCTCATAACACTTCTTTCCTATATCATAAGATGATAGACTGGGCATATCTTCAAAGTCACCTAGATCGATGACTTTAATATCCGCCTCTGGAATTAGCAGGCGGAGATCAAGAAGATATTTACCCAGCCACTCAAATCTTCGGTTAGACACACCAGGTCGTACATGGCTGTCACCTAAAATTACGTGGACTGTATTAGACATATATTAGTTTAGGGTTTTATCCTCAGCGCTAATATCATCACTTAGAAAGGGAGTAACCCCCATAGCTAAGAGCTGATTAATAGCAAACTCAATAAGAAAACTAGTTTCTTCTTCGTCAAGCCGAGCTGTGAACTCCACTGCACCACCTTCTAGTTGTGTTGTTGTTTTAACTTCCATTGTTATTCTCCGTTCTTATTATTATTATTAGAGAACCATTCTATAGGAATAGCTCTTCCTGACTTAAACCAGTCTGCCCATATAAATCCGTGTTTATCACACCAATCGGCATAGGTTGTATTACTGCCTTTACGCAGTTTTTGGTACGCATTATAGAAGAGAATGTAGAATGTCTTCTCTGGATGTTGTTCTTTAACCCAGAGCATTTTCTTTCTATCGTCTAAACTAAAAATACCTTTGCACTCGATATAAACATCATCTGCAATCTTAAAGTCAGGTTTGTATGTTCTTTTAACTTCTGGTTGTATAAATACAACTTTATCTACTTCATAATTAAGTTCCCCTTTCTCATTATTTTTTGTAAGGTACTCTCCCACAATAGATTCAAATTTACTTTTAAATTCGTATTGTTGCGCTTTTGTTTGATTTTTGTTATTCTTACGCATTCCTATGTGCTTTCTGTTAGCCAGAATTCACGAGGTCCAAACTGCAAGGACCAGAACGAGTAAGGACATACAGCTCTGTGCTATATCCCACACTCGACAACCCTTCTGGAGGCTCGATTAATCCGTAGCTTCCGTCTTTGTTCCACCTACATTGGACCCAGATATCTCCTGACCAGTATTCTCCAAGGATGCCATCATCACTGGTTCTGAGATTTCTGATTTTACTTCCTGCGGCTGTTCTTGCTGGTCGTAATAGGCTAAAAGTTGATTGGATGGCTCCCATATTTTACCTTCTTCTCGTAATATCCAAAGTAATTTACAATTTAAATGAAATCGTTCGTCGTTTTTATATAACTTACGACAAGTCCAATACATCTCTTCTTCTTGATCTAGAGAATCAATTAACTTACTTGATTTAACAGGACCAAGACCCTTAATACCAAAGATATTATCACTAGTATCACCAATAAGGGTCTGTTTATAGAAGAAGCGAAGACCTTCTAAAGGTGTTACCTCATAGAATAGTTCTTTCACAAAATTATAATGTTTACCTGGGATTTGATTTAGATCTTTATCAATACTAGCTAATATGGTATTATCTGTTTGATAGATACCTAAGAAGTCGTCTGCTTCATAGCCCTCACATACCTGTGCACCCCATTCAGATATAAGAAATGCTTTTACATCTTCTAAATGTCTGGGTCGAGGTATGTTAGCTCGATTAGCCTTATATTGTGGATCTATTTTCTTACGGAAGTTTTCTGGACTAGATATAAATCCTCTGTAAGTATCTGCTTTAGTATTAATTAAGATCCTTTTCATCATATCATCTGCCCGAAGGCAGGCAACATTTAAAGAATCTGTTTCAGATACCACAGAAGATCTATACGCAATAATATCCGAATCGATGTTTACCTGCATATAACTCCCTGAGGACCGTAGTACCATATTTACGGATAGCTGCCGCCCCGCTACGCAGAGCTTTAGTAGGTTTATCTATCCTACCGCTACGGATCAAGCTAGCTCCTTGAACCCCTAACTAGAGAAGTTACGTTTGAGGAGCATCTTCATCGCGTGTGGGCTTCCATTCCCACCACTGTATCCCTTGTCGGGGTGCCTAAGCCTTGGCTTACGAGATGATTACGCTTTGACTGCTCTTTGAGAAATAAGTTTCGTAATCAGGATACGATACTGAACTAATCGATCAGTAGAGCACTTCTTAATTAAAGTTGAGAATTTAGATAGTTTCTTCATATATTGTATATCCCAATTTACAAAGGAAAGTCATCTTCCATTTGAGTAATACCAGCTAGCCCAGTATCTTCTTCTAATCCAAGAACCCAATCCGTATATCGTTGAGCAAGAGCAAGTACTTCATCAGCATTAGCAGCAGCCTTGTCTGTTTTTAGAGTCGCAATTGCATTTGCAAGTGAACTCTGTTTGACGATCATCACTTGTCGCAGAGCACGTTCTTCCCGTGTCTCCCACTGACCCTTCACTGGACTCTCCTTCGCCGTCCCAGAAGAGAAATGTGACTGCGAGGCCGATGAAGAACCAGAAGCCGACCCAGATGAGGATTGTGTTGCTGCTTTCCATTGCCAAAAATCTCCTTCTTTTTCTGCTGTAATAGTAAATGTTTGTCCTAGTTGAGCTGTTTGAAGTGAGTTACAAACTTCTTTATTAAAAGCTGTAAATAGCTTCTTACCTTCTACTTTACCATCTTTCTTAAAGGCTACTTCTAGATAATCCATAGTCTTACCTGACTTACTTGGTTGTTGCCCTTTACTTACCGTAATAACTTCAATATTAAATTGCATCTCTGCTTTTCTCCTTATTTATAATCTTCCATACCACAAAGATTTTTACCTACTTGAATCTCACCTAAGAAAGGTAAGTCATATTCAACACCAAAGATCTGTTTAAAGTACTTTGGTACTTCTTCAAAGCTATCTTTTAGTAATTTACATACTTTATCTACCTCATAATCAGGAACATCAGCTACAATAGAGTCATGTACAGTATTAACTAGCTTACCTGTAATACCCTGTTCTTTCCATTTCTTATAAGTGATACATCTAGCTATAGCCATAAGATCACTTCCACTCCCCTGCACCGGGAAATTTTTGATCTGGGTGACAGGCCATTCTAATTCTCCGCGCATATTTGGATATCTACTAAAAGAAAAAGTTCTACCTGTCGATGGAACAATTAATTTACCTGTACGAGTAACCTCCTGAACAATCTGTGTATGCCACTTACCAAATCCCCGATATTTATCGTAGAAAGCATCAATTACTTTCTTCCAATATTTAGGACTAGAACTTACTGGTTGGAAATCTGGATCTTTAGCATAACTAAATTCCATAGCTCCATACATTAAACGGAACATGAAAATTTTAGCAATAAGTCTACTTGGTAATCCAAATACCTTTTGGTTGTTACTGTGCATATCCAAACCACCAAGTAGTTCTTCGTACATGACCTTATCTTTTGATAGATAAGCACCTACAAATACTTCAAGTCACTAAAGACTTTTTGCGTCAATATTTATCAGCATAAAAGTCTCACCTCCTTTCTATTCAAATAACGGTTGTCTAGGTACTTAATCTTTTGGATAATCTCAGCGTACTCTGGTTTTTCTTCTTTAGGAATAAGATATTCTTGGGCAAATTTAAAAGATAGAGTTGGTTGTATAGGTACACCTGTACTAAAAATATACCTATTTTCCTCATTTTTCCTAATGAAGGTAAGTACCACTTTTGGAGTAGGAATACCAAGACTACATACGTTTTTTGTATATTCCTTATAAAAAATAGGATTTACTATATATTGTTCATCTGGAACAAAGTTCATTTTTAACTCTCTTATTACAACGATTATCTAAATACTTAATTTTCTCAATAATAAGTTCTTCTTTACTTTGGTAAATAGGAACACAGAGACGATGCTCGGCTGTTTTAATATCATAGAGTTTCCATTTTAGTTCAGGTCTTTTAACTTCTTCAAAAGATGCCATATTTCCCAGTATACCAGTTAGTTTATACCATGTAAGTGGAGTTGCAAAACCACGCTTTCCCATATCTACTGCCCAAGAGAAAATATCTCCTACTTTAAGATCTTTAATTTTAATTAATTTAAATTTAGTTGGTTTCATTTAACTTAAACTTTCTAGTGATAAATTTTTGATCCAGATACTTAATTTTAGCTAAGATCTTTTCTTCCTTGGACTTAGCTTTAACTAAAAGATATATATGACTTGGGTAAAAATTAGCAGAACCATATGAGGTCCATCTTTTCCATGTAGTTCTTTCAAAGAAGGCGTATGTGTATTTAGATAATTTAGCAGTGATCTCATAGGAACGATCAGCATATTTATTCCAACAGATAACATCCCCTACTTGAAGTGTTTCCCAGGGTACTTCTTTCCATTCATCCATATCAATACCTTGTATACATAAGAACTTTTGATGCTTCAGATTGATTCTGAAGATTAGGCTTAGACGAACTAAGTCTACCTGTTTTAACTACAACTTGATTTAACTGACCATGAATCTTATCTTTAGGCCAATCCATATCAACAATTAATTGCGTAATACCATCATAATAAGTTCCCTTAAGTTTATCTAATTTAGCGTACTCATCTAACTTAGTTAAAATAATTCGTTGTTCTTTGTTAGCTTTTAATTGTTTAAGTGTAGGATCATCAGTACTGAAGTAACCCTCTTTCTTGAGAGCACTACTAGGTAGTGGTTCAAAGATACGGGGAAAATCATAGGTATTTTGGAACCATTTATATCGAGGTTCTCCTATTTTAGCCCCTGTTTTATAGATACCTACAGGTAGTTTATAATCTTCGACAATAGTACCGCCATAAAGAAAAGCGGAAAGATGATCACCACTATTGAGATTAATAGGTAAGCTACTATAACCCCCAAGGATATCTTCTCGTAATTGAGAAAGAGTTTCAGTCGCATTTTGTGATAATTCCTTAGCTTTGTCCATATCCCACATAAGACCGTTGTATTCCATGTCTTGTAAAACAAGAGTATCAGCCATTAATAAAAGAGCTAATCTATACTTATGTTTTTGTGTGGTTTGAAATAATTCAATCTGTTTGAGATAGACTTGGTAAGTTAATTCTACATCTTGAGCACAATAGGGATACAGAATATCAGTAGGGATATCCGGGGTATCGACACCATTATCCCAATACTCTTTAACTTTATCGTGTTTAGCAGACAAACCATATCGTTCACAACAGTCAGCCAAAGAAGGATAAGGAGTTGATTGATCATTAAGAATAAACTCAGCTAATTGACAGTCCCAAATCTTACCATCATAAATAAGACCTACATTACGTAACCAATGTAAATCAAACTTAATGTTAAATCCAATAAGTAAAGTTGTATTATCAAAGAAGTCTTGGTTATTTTTAAACTCAGATACAACTTCAGTCATCTGAGCTTCTCTTTTAATACCGAGACAGACTGCTCTATTTCTTACAGAAAATGGATTACCTTTTTGGAAAGTAGTA
>JACCDU010838143.1_pt1 | contig 11107 bp, 8 predicted proteins | sample 7446081 | NCBI WGS metagenome assembly JACCDU01 (sample SAMN15323447, study PRJNA562643) | freshwater metagenome | isolation source: river surface water | place: USA:Blue River Watershed | collected 2017-08-17
TCCGCAACCGCCTGGACGCGATCGTGAGCTTCAAGCCGCTGGACGAGCAGATCATCCTGCGCGTGGTGGACAAGTTCCTGCTGCAGCTGGAGCAGCAGCTGGCCGAGAAGAAGGTGGAAGTCACCTTCACCGACAAGCTGCGCAAGCACCTGGCCAAGAAGGGCTTCGATCCCCTGATGGGCGCGCGCCCGATGCAGCGCCTGATCCAGGACACCATCCGCCGCGCGCTGGCCGATGAACTGCTGTTCGGGCGCCTGACCGAGGGCGGCCGACTGACGGTGGACCTGGACGAGAAGGACGAGGTGCTGCTGGACATCCAGCCGCTGCCCAAGAAGGAAGGCCGGGCCAAGCCCGAGCCGGAGGAGGTGGGGACCGACGGGCAGTAATCAGCCCGCGCCAGGACCTGGCGTCCCCGCTATCCAGCCGCCCCTTGTGGGCGGCTTTTTTTTCGTGCGGCCTGGCAGTTCGGGTGATTTGACTTTTCGGAGAGTCCTGCTGTTTCACTCGGAACCATGTTCAAAATGAATTCAATATGTAAAATAACGTAAATACCTCGGTATGCAATTTCGCCGTTTGCGCGCAGTTCGTCCACATGTCCAATTACGTCATTCAACGCTGAGCCTGCTGTCATGGAACTGGTGCCATGGCGCCTGAGGGGACGTCCCCTGGGCATGGTGGGATGGCTGGTTGCCCTGTGCCTGGTCGCCGGGCTGCCAGTCGTTGCCTTCGCGACGTTCTCCGTGTACCGGCAAGCCGAGGCCCTCCGAACCCAGGATCACCAGGCCCTGCACCTGCGCAGCCAGGTGGTGGCCCACGGCATTGGCCTGCAGGTCCTGCGGACCACCGCTCCCCCCGTCATGGCCGACGCCGCCATGGCCCTGCGGCAGGGCGCTGCCAGTTTGCAGGCGACGGCGGAGCAGGTCGTTCCGGCGGGGTGGTTTGCCAGCCTGATCGATGAAGAGCAGCAGGTGATCGCCACCTGGCCGCAGGACGGTCCCTTGATGCAGGGAGACCTGCCTGCAGCCACCCTCGCGGCCTTGCAGACCAACCGGACGGATTTCATGACGGCCGGGCTCGACGGCCAGGCCGTGCGCATGAGCGCGAGCCCTGTGCCGGGCACGCCCTGGCTGGTGGCGGTGGGCCGGGCCGTGCAAGACCGCGACGCGGCGCCCTACCGGGAGGTGGTCATGACGGCCCTGCAAGGCCTGTCCAGTGTCGGGCTGGCCCTGCTCGTGGCGGGCGGCATCGCCCGCCGGATGGCCCGGGGGATCCGCCACGCCGCTGCCTGCTACAAGCGGGGCGAGCCGCTCGCACCTTACCGGATCGTGGTGGCCGAAGTGTCCGAGCTGTTCGAGACCTTGACCGAGCTGCGCCAGAGCTATGTGGCCAAGTCGCTGGAGTTGCACAAGGCGCGGCGTGATCCGGTCACCCACCTGGCCACCCGGCCCTTGTTCCTGGAACTGGCAGCAGAGCAGATCGCGCGGGTGGAGGCCCATGCGGATCGCGGCCTGTCACTGCTGTTCGTGGACCTGGACAACTTCAAGCAGGTCAACGACCACCTGGGCCACGATGCGGGCGACCGGGTGCTGCACCGGGTGGCCGGGGCACTGGTGCGCAGCGTCAGGGACCTGGACCTGGTCGGGCGCTACGGCGGCGACGAATTCGTGATCTGCCTGGAAGGGCCCCGCAGCGGCATCGAAGCCGTGACGGCCCAGGTGGCCGCGCGCATCCTGTCGCAGGTCGCCGCTGTCGGCTACGACATCGGATGCAGCGTCGGCTGGTCACTGCACGAACGCGGAACCACCATCGACGACCTGATCGATGCGGCCGACCGGGCCATGCTGCAGGCCAAGCGGGCCGGCAAGAACTGTGTCGTGCGCGCGATCGAGCGCCCAGAGGGCGCTTTCCCGCCTGCGGCCGAGGCCACCTGACGCGGGCGGTACAGAGCGCGCGCGACGCGCCCCAGGACTCGCTCAGGCCCCTTCGGGCTTGATCTGCGCGCGGGCGATCACCGGCTTCCAGCGCGCCTGCTCGGCCTTGATGAAAGCATCGAACTCGGCGCGGGTGCTGCCGACCGCCAGTGCCGTGTCGTGGCTCAGCTTTTCCGCCACGACCTTGCCGCGACCGGCCTTGACCGCCTCGGCTTCCACCTTGTCGGTATTGGCCTTGGACCACTTGCTGGGCGTCATCAGGCCGTACCACTGGGTCATCTCGAAGCCTTTGAAGCCTTGCTCGGCGACGGTCGGCACGTCCGGCAGCTGCGGCAGGCGGGCGGTGGTGCCCGTGGCGATGCAGCGAAGCTTGCCGGCCTTGATGAACTGCAGGAGGGCGGGCGCGCCCACCGAGGCAGCCTGCAGGCGGCCCGCCATGAGGTCGGTCAGCATCGGGCCAGTGCCGCGGTAAGGCACATGCACCACGAAGGTCTCGCTCACGAGCTTGAGGTACTCGAAGGCCAGGTGGCCGGCGCTGCCGTTGCCCGCCGAGCCGTAATTGAGCCGGCCCGGCTTGGACTTGGCGTACGCGATGAACTCCTTGAGGTTCTTCACCGGCAGGTCCGGGTGCACCACGTACAGGCTGGGAACCTTGGAGATGAGGGAGATCGGCGTGAAGTCTTTGTTCGCGTCGTACGGCAGCTTGGGGAAGATGTACGGGTTGACCGCGAGTGTGCCGATGTGGCCCAGGATCATGGTGTGTTCGTCCGTCGAGTTCGCCACTTCCTGCATGGCGATGTTGCCCGCGGCGCCGGGCTTGTTGTCGACGACGACGTTCTGGCCAATGGTCTTGGCCATTTCACCGGCCAGGGCGCGGGCCACGATCTCGGAGCTGCCGCCCGGGGCGAAGGGCACGACCAGGCGCAGCGGCTTGTTGGGCCAGTCGCTGGCGCGGGCCAGCAGCGGAGACAGGGACAGACCGGCGGCGCCGGCCTGGGCGAGCCACTCGCGGCGGGTGGAGCAGAAAGTGGAGAAGTTCATGGGACGTTGTTCAAGTAAAAAATTGGAGGGAAACTCAGGGAGGCGGTGGAATCAGTCGACGCTGATGTTGCGTTCCCTGACGACGCGTGCCCACAGCACCATCTGCTGGCGGATGAACTGCTGCGCCTGCTCGGGCGACGCCTTTTGCTGCTCGCCACCGAGCTGGGCGATCCGGGCGCGCACCTCCGGCGCATCCAGCGCCTTGAGCAGCGCGGCAGACAACTTGTCGACCACGGCATCGGGCGTGCCCGCCGGGGCGAACACCGCGTTCCATTCGTGGATCTCGGCGCCGGGCACGCCGGCTTCGGCCAGCGTGGGTACGTCGGGCAGGATGGGCGAGCGCCGGGGCGAGGTCACCGCCAGCGCGCGCAGCTTGCCCGACTGCACATGCTGCAGGGTGGAGGCCAGGTTGCCGAAGAACAGCGGGACCTGGCCGCCGATCACGTCGTTGAGGGCCGGTCCGCCCCCCTTGTATGCGACATGGACCATGTCTGCCTTGGCAGCGGACTCGAACAGCGCGCCAGCCAGGTGCTGCGCGGAGCCGTTGCCCGACGATGCGTAGGAGACCGCATCCTTGCGCGATCGGGCCAGGGCCGCCAGCTCCGCGATGTTGCGGGCGGGGAACTGCGCGTTGACCAGCACCACGTTGGGGAACAGGGCGATCAAGCCGACAGGCCGGAAGGCCTTGGCCGAGTCATAAGGCAGCTTGGGGTACAACGCGGGGTTCACCGCAAACGACGATGCGTCGAGCATGAGCGTGTAGCCATCGGGCGCCGCCTTGGCGACTGCGGCCGCGCCAATCTGGCCGCCGGCGCCAGGCCGGTTCTCGACGATCACGCTCTGGCCCAGGGCTTCACCGATGCGGGGTGCCAACAGGCGCGCCATCGCGTCGGCGCCGCCACCGGGCGGGTACGTGACGACCAGGGTGACCGGCTTGACCGGCCAGGCGGGCGCCTGAGCCCAGGCCGTAGCGACTGGGGCGAGCAGCGCGCCAGCGGCAGCACCAAGAAGTGCGCGCCGGGCAGACAGCGTGAAGTGGGGACGGATTTGGGGCACGTGCTTGTCTCCGGGGTGTTGTCGGTGGGGAGGGGAAGAACAGGGGGCCGGACGCGTGTCAGCGCACCTGGGCGGTGTATTCGAAGGCGAAGGCGTCGCCCAGTGTGGTTCGCAGTTCGACGCATCGCGCGCCCAGGTCGAAGGCACGGCGACGCACCCGTGTGCAGGGATGGGCCTTTTCCAACTGCAGGTGGTTGGCCTGGCGGGCATCGAGGCGGTCGAAGCTCAGATGGTCCTCGGCGTGGTGGATGGTCACGCCGCACACGCGCTGGTACATGGGATAGAGCAAATCGTCCCAGGCTGATGTATCCGAATCGGCAAGCGGCTGGAACAGGGGCAGCGGCAGGGTGATGGTTTCGAGCAGGCAGGGATGGCCGTCGATGCTGCGCAGGCGGTCGAGCACCAGGACGCTGGCGCCGGCCGGCACCCCCAGGAGCTCTGCTTCCTGGTCACCCGCCAGCCGGGCCCTGCGGGCCAGGATCCGCGAAGCGGGGGGCGATTGCAAGTCCCCGCTTTGGCGAAACCGGAAAAAGCGCAGCATCGAAGCGCCGCCGATACCGGCCTTCACGAAGGTTCCCCGCCCCTGGTGGCGCTCAAGCAGGTCATCAGCCACTAGCAGGGCAATGGCCTGGCGGATCGTGCCCAGCGCCACGCCGTAGGACTTGGCAAGCACGGATTCCGGCGCAATCGCCTCGCCCGGCACCCATTCGCCCTGGAGGATGCGCGCACGCATGCTGGCAGCCAGCCAGCCATAGCGGCTTTGTCCTGGAGGAGCGACGGCAGGAAGCTTCATTCTTCTTTTCCTCTAGTCATCTAGAAGACTAGAATATACGCCATGCATGCTCGCACGTCAAAAAATTTCGTTGACAGTCATTTCCACGTCTTCGCCGCTGGCGGTGCCAAGCCGGGGGCCCGTTACGTCCCCGCCTACGCGGCGCCGCTGGCGGCATGGCGCGACGTCGCCCTGCCTCTCGGCGTGACGCGGGGCGTACTGGTGCAGACGAGCTTTCTGGGGACGGATAACCGCCAACTGCTCGCTGAGTTGAGAGCAGACCCGCAGAACCTGCGGGGCGTGGCCGTGGTGGCGCCCGACACGCCGCTTGCCCAGCTACAGGAACTGGACGTGGCGGGCGTGCGGGGCGTGCGGCTGAACCTGGCCGGCGCGCCCGCGGGCATGCAGGCCTGGACCTGCGCCACTGGCTTCTGGGATGGCCTGATCGCGCTGGGTTGGCATGTGGAATTGCATACCGACATCGGCGCGTTGCCGGCAGTAATCGCGCAGGTGCCGCAGGCCGTTGCGGTGGTGATCGACCACATGGCCAAGCCCCAGGCCGACGCTGCTCAGGATCCGACGGTGGCCGCGGTCACCGCACGGGCACGGCGCGGGCCGGTTTACATCAAGCTCAGCGGCCACTACCGCCTGGGTGGGCTCGATGCCGGGTCCTTGGCCCGGCGGTGGGTGGGCGAGCTGGGGGCAGGTGCGATGCTCTGGGGCAGTGACTGGCCGTGCACCAACCACGAGACTTGCGCCGACTACCCCACGCTGCTGGGCGCCCTGGAGGGCTGGGTGGGGCCCGAGGCCGCGTTGGCGGCCCTGGTGAGAAACCCGGCCCGGCTCTACTGGGCGTCGGGGGACTGAGGGTCCAGGTACGAGGCGGGCCAGGCTGCGACCAGTACCCGGCCCCCTTCGATGCGCACCGGGTAGGCTGATACCGAGTTCTCGGGCGCCTCCAGGCACTCGCCCGTCTGCAGGCAGAAGTGGTGCTTGAAGATCGGCGAGGCGACGACGATGCGCTCGCCCAGGCTGCCCACCAGCCCGCGCGAGAGCACGCTGGCCCCAGCATTCGGGTCCAGGTTGTCGATGGCGAAGAGCCGGGGCGCGTCATCGGCCCGCACGTGGAAGACGGCAACCGGGCGCTGGCCCACCAGGGCGCACACGCCGGTGTTGGGCAGGATGTCGTCCACGTGGCAGACGGGGGTCCAGTCGTTGGCTTGGCTCATGGCAGTCTCCAGGGTCAGGCGGGTTGGGCTTCGGTGCGTTCCTCGGGCGTGGCCGGGCGGATCTGCCCGCGCTCCTGCACGAAGATGACGTGGGGGTCCGCCTTGTCGCTGTTGACGAACTGGCGGAAGCGCTTGCGCGTCTCGGGGTTGGTGACCGCCTCTTTCCACTCGCAGGCATAGGTGTCCACCACGTGCTGCATGTCGGCCTCCAGCTCGGCGGCGATGCCCAGGTGGTCGTCGAGGACCACGGACTTCAGGTAGTCCAGGCCACCCTCCAGGTTCTCGCGCCAGGTGCTGGTGCGCTGCAGGCGGTCGGCGGTGCGCACGTAGAACATGAGGAAGCGGTCCACGTACCTGACCAGGTCCTCCTTGCTCAGGTCGCTGGCGAGCAGCTCGGCGTGGCGCGGCTTCATGCCGCCGTTGCCGCACACGTACAGGTTCCAGCCCTTGTCGGTGGCGATCACGCCCACGTCCTTGCCCTGGGCTTCGGCGCACTCGCGGGTGCAGCCGGACACGCCGAACTTGATCTTGTGCGGCGCGCGCAGGCCCTTGTAGCGGTTCTCCAGTTCCACCGCCAGGCCCACGCTGTCACCCACGCCGTAGCGGCACCAGGTGCTGCCCACGCAGGATTTGACGGTGCGCAGGGCCTTGCCGTAGGCATGGCCGGACTCGAAGCCGGCAGCGATGAGTTCTTCCCAGATGGACGGCAACTGCTCCACGCGTGCGCCGAACAGGTCCACCCGCTGGCCGCCGGTGATCTTGGTGTACAGGCCGTACTTCTTGGCGACCTGGCCCACGGCGATCAGGCCGTCGGGCGTGACCTCGCCACCGGCCATGCGCGGCACGACGGAGTAGGTGCCGTCCTTCTGGATGTTGCCCAGGAAGTAGTCGTTGGAGTCCTGCAGCGCGGCGCGCGAGGTGCCCAGGACGAAATCGTTGAAGACGGAGGCGAACACGCTGGCCGCCACCGGCTTGCAGATGTCGCAGCCCAGGCCTTTGCCGTGGCGGGCCAGCAGTTGCTCGAAGGTGCGGATCTTCTCCACCTTGACCAGGTGGAAGATCTCCTGGCGGGAGTAGGGGAAGTGCTCGCACAGGTGGTTGTTCACCGCCATGCCGCGCTTTTTCATCTCCGCCTTCATCACCTGCGTGACCAGGGGCACGCAGCCGCCACAGGTGGCGCCGGCCTTGGTGCAGGACTTGATGGTGCCGATGTCGCAGGCGCCGCCGGCCACGGCCTCGCAGATCGCGCCCTTGGACACGCTGTTGCACGAGCAGATCTGCGCGGTGTCGGGCAGGGCGTCGACGCCCAGGCCCGGCTTGGCCTTGCCGTCGCTGGACGGCAGGATCAGGAACTCGGGGTCGGCGGGCAGCGCGATGGCATTGAGCATCATCTGCTGCAGGGTGCCGTACTCGGTGGCATCGCCCACCAGCACCGCGCCGAGCAGCAGCTTGCCGTCCTCGCTGGTGACGATCTTCTTGTACACCTGCTTGCGTTCGTCGGTGTACTGGTAGGAGCGGCTGCCTGCCGCCCTGCCCATGGCGTCGCCGATGGAGGCCACGTCCACGCCCATGAGCTTGAGCTTGGTGCTCATGTCGGCGCCCTGGAAGGCAGCGTCCTGGCCCGCCAGGTGGCGGGCGGCCGTGCGGGCCATGTCGTAGCCGGGCGCCACCAGGCCGAAGACCTGGCCGTTCCACAGGGCGCACTCGCCGATGGCGTAGATGTCGGGGTCGCTGGTCAGGCAGCGGTCGTCGATGGCGATGCCGCCGCGGGGGCCGACGGTGAGGCCGGCTGCGCGGGCCAGCTCGTCGCGCGGGCGGATGCCGGCGGAGAAGACCACCATGTCCGTCTCCAGGTGCGTGCCATCGGCGAACACCAGGCGGTGGCGGGCCTGCGCGCCGTCGGTGATCTCCTGGGTGTTCTTCGACAGGTGCACGCCCACGCCCAGGTCCTCGATCTTGCGACGCAGCATGGCGCCGCCGGCCTCGTCCACCTGCACGGCCATCAGGCGCGGGGCGAACTCGACGACATGCGTGTCCAGCTTCATGTCGCGCAGGGCCTTGGCGCATTCCAGCCCCAGCAGGCCGCCGCCGATGACGACGCCGCTCTTGCTGCGGGCGCCGCATTCGGTCATGGCCTCCAGGTCCTCGATGGTGCGGTAGACGAAGCAGTCCGCCCGGTCCTTGCCCGGCACGGGCGGCACGAAGGGGTAGGAGCCGGTGGCGATGACCAGCTTGTCATAGGGCAGGACCTCGCCGCTGGCCGTGGTGACCGTCCTGGCGTCGCGCGAGATGGCGATGGCGCGGGTGTTCAGGCGCAGCAGCAGGCCCTCGCGGTCGAAGAAGCCGGGGGCCACCAGGGACAGGTCGTCGGCCGTCTTGCCGGCGAAGAATTCGGAGAGGTGGACCCGGTCGTAGGCCGGGCGAGGCTCCTCGCACAGCACGGTGACCTGGGCATGCGCCAGGCCGGCCTCGGCGAGGCTTTCGAGGAACTTGTGGCCGACCATGCCATGGCCGATGACGACGATCTTCATGGGATCTTCCTGCAAAAAAAGAGGGGGTGCGTGGAGGCGCCCCTGGCGGACAGGGACGGCCCCGGGTTGGCGGGGCGGGAAGGCGCACGGCGTTGTGCACCCGCTCAGCGCACCTCGTCATGCGCCGCTTCTCAGTGCGGGGAGTCATGCAAGGGGTGTGCCAGCCCTCGGTGGCCCCTGTGGGCCGGGGTTGCGTGTTGGGGAAGGGCGCGGGCGCACCAGAGTGGGTCCGGCGCACATTGGCGGTGCGGACGCGTGGCGGGCGTCGGGGCACGCCGGCTGGCCTGGCCCGTGCCCGGGCACGGCACCCGCGGCGTCAGCCCAGGTCGAAGGCCCGCTGCACGAACCACCAGGCAGCCAGGCCAGCGATGGCCAGGGAGCCCAGGGTGAGGACGCCCACTCGGTAGAACCCCGTGCGCCGCAGGCTGAAGGCCAGGGGCAGGAAGGCCGCGACGATGGCCAGCTGGCCCAGTTCCACCCCCACGTTGAACCCGGCCAGCGCCAGGGCCAGGGCGCCCTGCGGCAGGCCCAGGTCCGCCAGCACGGAGGCGAAGCCGAAGCCGTGCACCAGGCCGAAGGCGAAGGCCATGACCCAGCGCCGGTGCATGTCGCCGCCGCGCAGGTTGGCCAGGGCCGCCACGACCACCGAGGCGGCGATGGCCGATTCCACCAGGCGCGAGGGCAGGGTGGCAATGCCCAGCACCGCCAGGCTCAGGGTGATGGAGTGCGCCACGGTGAAGGCGGTGACGACCTTGGCCACCTCGATGGCCGCCGGGCGCAGGTGCGGCACCGGCTGCGGCCGGCGGTAGCCCCGTTCCGTCCGCAGCACTGCCGGCAGCAGCAGCGCCAGCAGGAACAGGATGTGGTCAAACCCGATCCAGATGTGCCACACCCCCTCGACTACGTACTGGCGCAGCGTGTCCCAGGCGCGCGGCGCGGCCAGCGGGAGGGACTGTTGCGCGGAGTCGATGCTGAAGATGCGGGCCTGCGCCGTCATCGCGCCCGGAGGCTGCCACTGCACAAGGCCCCGGTGCGTGGGGTCCACGTCGAACAGGAGCGAGTAGCTGGCCGTGAGGCCGTTCCCCAGCGGCGGGCAGCGCGCCTCCATCCGCACCACGGCATAGGCGCCATCGCTGTGCCGATCCAGCTGCAGCGGCTGCGGCGCCTCCCAGGTGCAGGGCTGGCCGCCGGCGCGCAACACCAGGGCCTGGCGGGCGAGGGCGGTGATGTCGTCGGAGCGGGTGCGCACCTCGCCCCAGGTGATCTCGCCATTGCCGTCCCGGTCGACCTGCAGCAGCAGGTCCAGGTCGCGCAGCGCCAGGTCCCAGCGCATCTCGATGCGGGCATCGGGCAGGGCTCGCAGGTTCAGGTAGCTGTCGCTGGGCTTGTGGGCCCAGGCGGGCGCCATCCCGGCGAGCGTGAGGGCCAGTGCACCCGACACCCAGGCCCGCAGGCGGACCAGCGCATGCATCCCGCGGTGCATCCACCCGAGCCTCGGCGCGCGCATCCACCCCCGCATCAGCGTCCACCTCCCGCGGCGGCCAGCTCGTTGGCCAGGCGGGTGAAGGCCGGGTCCTCGTAGCGGCTGGTGCGCAGCCAGGCCAGGGCCGGGGCGGCCTCGGCCGGCCGGCCCGCCGCAAGGGCGGCGCGCATCAGCAGGAAGGCATCGCGCGGCTCCTTCTGCACCGCGTAATTGCTGGCCGCCAGGGCCAGGGCGCGGTCGGGGCGGTTGGCCAGGTCCAGCTCGAAACGGGCCGCTTCCCACTCGTGCAGGGCATCGCCACGCCGCGCGGCTTCGGTGAAGCGCTCGCGCAGCTGGGCGGTCCAGCCAGCGGCGCGGGCATCGCCCCGTGCCTGGCCGGCCAGGGCCAGGCGCAGCAGGAGGACGTCGGAGCGCTCCCAGGCGCCCAGGAGGGTGATCGCCTCGGCGGCCCGGCCCCGGGCGATCAGGTGGTCGGCGTAGGCGGCCAGGAGGAACTGGTCGGTGATGCCCGTGTCCAGCGCGAGCTGGAAGTGCCGCTCGGCCTCGGTCAGGCGCTGCTGGCGCAGCGCCATCTCCGCCAGCCGGGTCTGGGCCCACACGCGCAGGCCGGGCGGGGCATCGCGCGCGACGGCCGCGGCATGGGCCAGCTGGCCGTAGGCGTCGGCCAGGTGGCCCGTGGCGGCGCGCGCATAGGCGCGGCAGCCGGCGAGCCACAGGGGGTGGGCCAGGGGCTGCAGCTTGTCGCACTCGGCCAGCGCCTCGTCATAGCGCGCCTGCACCATGAAGATCGCGGCGCGCCACCCCGGCGGCTCGGGCGAGCGGGGGTCGAGCTGGGCGGCACGGGCCAGGCTGGCCAGCGCCGGCCCGAAGGCGTGCAGGTATTGCTCGAGCATGCCGCGGGCCGTCCAATAGGCCGCGGCGGTGGCGGGCTCGCGCGGCGGGTCGGCCGCCAGGGGGGCGAGGGCGCCACTGGCATAGCCGGCGTACCGCGGATCGCCCTGGGCCAGGGCCAGGTCGACGTAGCGCCGGGCCACCTCCACCCGCAGGCGCGCATCGCCGGGCGA
>JACCDU011263954.1_pt1 | contig 11101 bp, 8 predicted proteins | sample 7446081 | NCBI WGS metagenome assembly JACCDU01 (sample SAMN15323447, study PRJNA562643) | freshwater metagenome | isolation source: river surface water | place: USA:Blue River Watershed | collected 2017-08-17
CACTCCTCCCCACCTGGCTCCTGTTCGGCGTGGTCGGCGTGGGGGCGGTGGGGGTCTATGCCGCCGTGGAGCCGCTGCTCGAACGCTGGCTGTTCCAGCGGCCCTCGCTCGAGGCCGCGCGCGCCTCACTCCACCGCGTCGCCCGCACCTGCCTCGCCGAGGCCCAACTGGTCGACGAGGCTGCTAATGTCCTCGGCGACTGGGCCGACTCCTCGTTCCACATCATCACCCCCACCCCAGAGCCGCCCAGCTACGCCCTCATTCACCTCAAGCCCGAGGATCCCGTCATCGCCGACCTCCAGGCCGCCCGCTGGATCACCCCCGAACGCCTCCACCGCGAGCCCCACACCGCCGCCCACGAGCGCCTCGTCAGCTTCCTCAACCAAAATCTCCTCTCCGTCGCCGTCATCAGCGAGGGCTCCGACCCTCCCGTCATCCTCGCCGCCCAACGCCGCTCCTCCCTCCGTCCGTTCACCTACCCAGAGATCAAGAACCTCCTCGAGTTCTCCGCCATCATCCAACTCGCCCTCGCCCGCGTCCGACTCGTCCAAGCCGCCATGCACGCCGACCGCCTCTCCGTCGTCGGCATCGTCGGCGCCACCCTCGCTCACGAAATCCGTAACCCGCTCCACGCCATCCGCACGTTCGCGGAAATGCTGCCTTCCCACTACGAGCGGCCAGACTTCCGCCACCGTTTCTCCCACATGATCGGCCACGAGGTTTCCCGCATCGATCATCTGGTCTCCCAACTGGCCCAAATGGCCTCCCCGCGCCGGCCCTCCCTCGCGCCTGCCAACTTCAACGGCATCGTCGAGGCCAGCCTCGATCTCGTCCGACTCTCCCTCGAGCGCAAGGGCATTGCCATCGAGGCCCACCTCCACGCCGATCCCAGCCCGTTTTCCACCGACGCCAGCCTCGTCCGCCAGGTCATCCTCAATCTCTGCCTCAACGCGGGCCACGCCCTCGCCGACCAACCCGGCCCTCGCTGGATCCGCGTCAGCACCGCCTCCACCGACGACGGTATCCGCCTCACCGTCAGCGATAACGGCCCCGGGCTTCCATCCGCCATTCAGGCCCGTCTCTTCCAGCGCTTCGTCTCTTTGTCCGACCGCGGTCTCGGTCTCGGGCTCACCATCTGCCGCGAGGCCATGCTCAGCCTCGGCGGATCTCTTCAGTACGACGCCGCCAGCTCCGCCGCCTCCGGGGGCACCGTCTTCCACGCCAGCTTTGCTTTCCCCGCCGACTGCGATCCCGCTGCCGAACCACCGGACAGCGCGCCGTCCAGCCTCGCCCCTTCCTCCCTCAGCGCCGCCAGAGCGGTTGCTGCCCGAGTTCCCCCCCGGGTCGCCGCTCAGTTCGGAGCCTAGCCCGGCGTTCGCGTCGGTCCCGAAGTCGGCACACGGTAGCCCAACGGCTCAGGTCCCGATCAACGTACGGTTCCGCGAGAAAGACGGCTACGTTGCGGCTCATCAGCCCCGCCCAGTTCGGAGACCTGGTTCGCACCAGCGTCCCACCCCGCCCTTGTCTCCCGTCTTCCGCCCGGCTTGAGTCCCGCCGTCCGGATGCGAACGCCCTCCCTTCCGCCCCGCCGACTCCGCAACCCGCTCGGAGTCCACTCATCCGCCCTTGGCTGGCCGCACGCACTCGCCGGACGCCCCACATGCTCCTGACCGCCCTGCACGTCTTCCCCGTGAAATCCCTGCAGGGGTTTTCCGCGCCGTCCATCCGGGTCGATCACCGGGGGCTCGCCGGGGACCGCCGCTTCCTCGTCATCGACGCCGCTTCCGGCGAATTCCTGACGCAGCGCGCCGTACCCGCCATGACGCAGCTGACGTGCCGGCTCGAGGGTGAGGGCACGCTCGTCCTACACCACGCGTCCGGCCACTCCGTCTCCGTCGCCGTGCCATCCGCCTCCGCCCCCCGACGCACGGTGCGCATCTGGCGGGATCTCGTCACCGCCACCGATGCCGGCGACGAGGCCGCCGCGTTCCTGTCGTCGTTCCTCGACGCCAAGGTCCGCCTGGTCCACGCGGGGGACGGCTACCACCGCACGTTGGTTCCACCGCTCGGATCGCCCGACGCCGGCCACGATGCCCTGGGGTTCGTCGACGCGGCTCCCGTGCTCATCACCAGCGAGGCTTCCCTCGACGCCCTGAACGAGCGCCTGCTCCAACGCGGGGCTCCACCCGTGCCCATGGACCGTTTCCGACCCAGCCTCGTCCTCCGCGATTGCCCTCCGTTCGCCGAGGATGCACTGCAGCGCTTCCGCATCGGCAACGTGATGTTTCACTCCGCCGGCCCCTGCGCCCGGTGCACCGTGATCACCACCGACCAAGTCACCGGGGAGCGGCAACCCGAGGTGCTCACCACGCTGGCCGAGTTCCGACGCGATCCGCGACAGCCGGCCAAGGTCAACTTCGGCATCTACGCGGTCATTACGTCACTCCCAGGCCTCTGCTCAGTCGGAGATCCCCTGGTTCCGATCGACTGAGGTCATCGGGCAAGCCTCGGCCGCACCGCCGCACCGCCGCGCCTCGCGTCCGCGCGTCGCGCCGCGCTCCCACACCACGACCCGCATCCTCCGTACGGGCCGCCTCACTGCCGCCGCACCACCCGCTCCCGGGTGAACTGCAGCAACGCGGGGACGCGGTCCCGCGGGGTCAGCACCAACTCGGTCGTCACCGAGGTCTCCCGCGCCGACTCCGCCACAAACCGCACACGGATCGTGTTCGTCTGGCGCGCAAAGCCCTGCAGCGTGACGTCGAGCTCGACCCGCCGAGGAGTGCGTCCGACCGGAACGCCATCCACCACCACCATCGCACCCGGGGGCTCCGACTCCACCCAGACCCACGCCTTCCCTTCCGGGGGCAGCTCGGGCAAGGGCAGCGCCGGCCCCACTCCGCTGGCACCTTCCGTGCGCGGTGGCACCTCTCCGGCCTTCGGGGCTTTGACCTGAGTTTCTCCCGGTGCCGGCACGGGCTCCGCCAAGGTCGAAGGAATCGCCGAGGTCTCCGCGACCGGCGACACTCCACCCGCCGCCGGGCGCTTCACCGCGGTCGTGCATCCGCCCAACGCCCACCCCACGCACAGCGCGCACGCCGCCAGCCACCGTCGGCGCCCCACCCGCAGGACACCGGCGCCACCCACGCCGCACTCAGGGGAAGCCGGGGCGGCCAGGGAAGACTCACTGTGGGATCGAAAGGAAACCACGCCGCGACTCCGGCGAATTCAGCGAGATGCGTCAAGGCACCGCATCGATCCCAACGCTTTCCCCTTGGCGAATGGGGCCCGCCGCCAAGGATGCGGAGGCACCCCACGTCCGATGCACATCGAAGACCGCGGCCTGATTTCCGACTCCCGTCTCCGCCCCGCCGGCCAGCGCGCCTCCGCGTTCGTCGGCCTCGCCCGCACCCGCCAGGGCACGCTGTTCTGCACGTTCCAGAACGGTCCGAAGAAACACGCCCCGACGTCCACCGTCCGCATCTGCCGCTCGCGCGACGGCGGGCGCTCGTGGCAGGAACTGCCCTTCCTCCTGCCCACCACGTTCGCCGGGATCCCGGGCTCCCTCGGCTGCGGCGAAATCGTCGAGGTCTCCCCCGGCCGCCTGCTCCTCATTGCCACGTGGATGGACCGCCGCGACCCCGACCGCCCGCTCTTCGATCCGGTGTCGTCCGGCATCCTTCACTGCCGCCAACTCGCTGCCTGGTCCGAGGACGAGGGCGAAACGTGGGGACCCTGGCGCGAGCTGCCCACCCCCGGCCTCGGCGGTTGCACCGGCACCGGCCCGATCCTGCAGTGGCCCGACGGCACGCTGGCGTATCCACTCGAAAGCTACAAAACCTGGGACGACCCGCGCGTCGTCCACCACGCCGCCCGGGTGATGGTGTCCCGCGACCGCGGGCTCACGTTCTCCGAGCCGCTGCTCCTCGCCCAACACCCCGAGCACCGGTTGTACTACTGGGACCAGCGGTTGTGCGTCGGCGCCCACCCCGGCGAATGGATCGGGCTGTTCTGGACCCACGATCTCGCCGCCCAACGGGACCTCACCGTCCATCGCGCCTCCGGAACCATCACCGCCGCCGGCTTCCGCACCGACACCGTCACCGCCACGTCCCTCCCCGGCCAGATCGCCGCCCCGCTCCTGCTCGCCGACGGACCGTTGCTCGCCTTCGTGGTCGACCGCGAACACCCCGGCCAGCTCACGCTGTGGCGCTCCCCCGACCACGGCCAAACCTGGGCCGACAAACTCGTGGTCTACGTGCACGACGAGCGCGCCACGCTCAGCCAAGGACGCGAACACATCGACTTCGGCCAATACTGGGACGACATGAACAAGTGGAGCTTCGGCCACCCGGCCCTCCGCGATCTCGGCGACGGCCGCGTCCTGCTCGCCCATTACGCCGGCCCACCCGACGAAATGAGCGTGCACTGGATTCGGGTCGATGTCCGGAACTGAGCCGCACCGGCACGGCCGGCGCGGGCCGGGTGGCATTCGCGCTGTCCGCCGCGGAAACCGGAGGGCCAACCCTGGCGGTTGCAGCGAAGGCAGCCACCGCGTCAGAAGCGGTGGCGCAAACCATTGACCGCAAGCCGGATTCCGGCGAACCCACGGGGGATTTCCGGGTCAGAGGGGACCAAACTTTCCCTCGCGCCGCTGTGCGCGTCGCGTCACCTTCCCCCCCAACCTTCGTTTTCCCATGCCCAACGGTCCCGCCTGGTCGCAGAAGCTCCGCGATGAAATCAGCCTCGCCGTCATCGGCCAAGAGGCCGTCGTCGAGCGCCTGCTCGTCGCGCTGCTCGCCAATGGCCACGTGCTCCTCGAGGGCATGCCGGGCCTCGCCAAGACGCTGCTTGTGAAGTCCCTCGGCTCCGCCCTGGGGGTGCAGTTCGAGCGCATCCAGTTCACGCCGGACCTGCTGCCGAGCGACGTGGTCGGGACGATGATCTTCTCGCCGAAGGACGGTACGTTCCGCGCCCACCACGGGCCGATCTTCGCCAACTTGGTGCTCGCCGACGAAATCAACCGCGCCCCGGCCAAGGTGCAGAGCGCGCTGCTCGAGGGCATGCAGGAACGGCAGGTCACGATCGGGGGCCAGACCCACCCGCTCCCGTCCCCGTTCCTCGTCATGGCGACGCAGAATCCGGTCGAACAGGAGGGCACCTACCCGCTGCCGGAGGCGCAGACGGATCGCTTCCTCTTCAAGCTGCTCGTCGAATACCCCTCCGCGCAGGAGGAGGCCCTGATGTTGTCCCGCTGGGGCCAGGTCACGCGCGCCCCGTCCGTGAAGGCCGTCTCCAGTGGCCCGGAACTGATCGCCCTGCGGAGCCAGGTCGATGCCGTGCACGTGGCCCCGGCGATCGAGGCGTACATCCTGTCGCTTGTCCGCGGCACACGCGCGCTGACCGTGGCGGATGACAAGGGCTACCGGCTGCTCACGTTCGGGGCGTCGCCGCGCGCCTCGCTCGCTCTCTACACCGCCAGCCGCGCGCTGGCGTGGCTGCGCGGCGCCGACTTCGTCACTCCCGCGCTCGTGCAGGAAATCGCCCCCGACGTCCTCCGCCACCGCATCGCCCTGACCTACGAGGCCGAGGCGGCGGGGCAGACGCCCGACCAGATCATCGGCCAGGTGATCGACAAGACCGCCATCCCGCCGCTCTGAGCGGCCCGCGTTCCCGCTTTGTCCCGACCCCGTGTCCGCCGCGCCTCCCTCCGCACTCCCGACGTCGTCGTCCGCGCTCGCCCTGCTCCGGCAGCTTGAGTGGCGGGTGCGCCACGCGGTCGAGAACGTGCTCAGCGGCGAATACCGCTCGGCCCTGCGCGGGCGCGGCATGGAGTTCGACCAGGTCGTGCGCTATGAATTCGGCGATGATGTGCGCGACATCGACTGGAACGTGACCGCGCGGCTCGGCGAGCCGTACCGCAAGAAGTTCGTCGAGGAGCGCGAGGTCACTGGCTTCCTCGTTTTCGAGGACACGCCGAGCCTGCAGTTCGGGTCCGGCGAGATCTCGAAGCGCGAGGCGCTGCTCGAACTCGCCGGCCTGCTGATGGTGCTCGGCGCCCTCAACCGGGACCGGGTCGGCTGCGTGATCGCCGGTCCCGCCGGCCACACGTTCCGCCAACCCGTGCGCGGCCGCGGCGCGATCCTGCACGCCGCCGCCGACCTCCTCGGGACGCCGCCGCCGGCGCTGGAACGCGCAGCCGCGGGTCGACCCGCCATCCCATGGCGGCTCATTTCGCGGGCGGCGCCGAAGCATTCGGTGCTGGTCTGGCTCGGCGACTTCGCGCCGGCCGAGCCGCCAGAGGGCTGGGCGGTGTTCCAACGCCGCTACCAAACGATCGGCTTCCGCGTCGATGATCCGTGGGAACGCGAACTCCCCTCCGACGGCCTGCGCGTCGCCTACGATCCGACCCGCGGGCGTCTGGTGACGCTCGAAGGATCAAGCGGGGAGCGCGCCGCCCACGCCGCGTGGCGCGCCGAGCGGGAAGCCGCATGGACCCGCCTCTTCCCCGACCCGCAGAGCCGGCTTGCGGTGTCGACCGCCGACAACCGCCTCGATGCGCTCGTGCGGTTCTTTCACGCGCGGCTTCGCGCTGGCCGCTGAGACGTTCGCCCCGATCGCCGTGTCCGACTTCGTCTTCAAGGACCCCCTCTGGCTGCTGGCGCTGATCGCGCTGCCGGTGCTGATCTGGCTCCGCGGACGCCGCGCCGTGCCGGTGCTGATCGTCCCATTCGCCGCCGCGTGGCACCGCCCGAGCCTCATCCGGACGTCACGCGTGCCCGTTTCCCTCGCGACCATCGGGCTCGCCCTCCTCATCGTGGGACTCGCCCGACCCCAGCGCGTGGAAAGCCGGCAGGAGGTCCGCGCCGAGGGCTATGACCTGATGCTCGCGATCGATCTCTCCGGCTCGATGCAGGCGGAGGATTTCGAGCGCGACGGGGAACGGATCAATCGCCTGCAAACGATCAAGCCGGTGATCCAAGCGTTCATCAGCGACCGCCCGAGCGACCGCATCGGGATCGTGGTGTTCTCGGGCCGGGCCTACACGCTCGCTCCCCTCACGTTCGACCACGCCTGGCTCGGACGCCAGGTCGAGCGGTTGAAGATCGGCCTGATCGAAGACGGCACCGCGATCGGGGACGGTCTCGGCGTCGCGCTCGCCCGGCTGGAGCAACCGGCTCGCGCGGCCGAGGGCGGCCGACGCCTCGGCGCGTTCGTCGTGCTGCTCACCGACGGCGCCAACAACCGCGGCACCCTCACGCCGCCCCAGGCGACGGAGATTGCGCGCGCCCGCAACATCCCCGTCTACACCATCGGCGCCGGGCGCGACGGCTTCGTGCCGTTCCCGGTCTTTGACGACAAGGGCAACAAGATCGGCTACCAGCGGCGCCCCTCCGACCTCGACGAGTCCGCCCTGCGTCAAATCGCCGCCGAGACCGGCGGACAATACTTCCGCGCCGACGACGTGCGCACCGTGGAGCTCGCTTTCGCCGCAATCGACCGCGCCAAGAAAATCGAATTCCAGGCCAAGAGCCACCTCCTCACCACCGAGCTCTTCGCATGGCTCGCACTGCCCGGCGGAACACTGCTGCTCCTCGGCGCCGCCCTCACGCTGCCGCGCCGACCCCGCGGAACGAGCGCCGCTGGCTCCGGCTCCCGCACCGGCTTCGCGCCCACCGGATCCGCGTCCGCGACCGCCGGCACCACCAACGGCGGCGCAGCCAAATCCGGTCCGGCGAACCCCGCTAGCACCGCAGCCGCCAGCACCCGTTCCTCCGCGGCCGCTTCCTCCTCGCCGACCGGGACGATTCGGACGGTATCGACGCCGCCCCTACGATGACGTTCGCAGTGCCGCTTCTTCTGCTGACCACGCTCCTCCCGCTCGTGCTGCTGGGGTACGAGCTGTTGCGCCTGCGGCGCGACCGGGAGACTGCGCCCGCGCGCATCCTCGGGGGTTCCGCGGCGCACGGGGTGGTCCGGTTGAGCCGCTCCACGCCCGCCGCGTCCCCGCGCCGCATCCTCGTCTGCCTCGGCCTCATCCTCGTCGGCGTCGCCGCCGCCCGTCCGCAATGGGGTCGCATCGAGGAACCGGTCTTCGACCAGTCACGCGAAATCCTCATCGCGGTCGATCTCTCGCGCTCGATGCTCGCCCCAGACGTCAAGCCGACGCGCCTCGACCGCGCCAAGCTGCTCATCCAGTCGCTGCTCGAGCGACTCGCCGGCGAACGGGTCGGCCTACTCGTGTTCTCCGGCACAGCCTTTCTGCAGAGTCCGCTGAGCTCCGACTACGAGATCCTGCGCGAATTCCTGCCGGAACTGCAGCCGAACTTTCTCCCCGCCGGCGGCACGAACTACGAGGCCCTCCTCACCGCCGCGCTCGAGGCGTTCAGCCGCGACGGCGGCGCCGACCGCTACCTCATCATCCTGAGCGATGGCGAGGCGGCCGACGACACATGGCGGCCGTTTGCCGAGCAGCTCAAGACCCGCGGCATCCGCGTGCTCGCGCTGGGCATCGGTACGCGCGACGGCGCGATGATCCCCGAGACGGACGGCGGCTTGGTCAAGGACGACCGCGGCGCCGTGGTGCTCTCGCGTCTCGAGCCCGCCACGCTGCAATCCCTCGCCGCGCCAACCGACGGGCGCTACGCCGACGCGTCGGGCTGGGTCGATCTCGCCGAACTCCTCCGCCAGACGGTGGAGGCGGGCCGCCGGGGCGAGTTCAAGGAGGTGAACCGCGTGCGGCTCGCCGAGCGTTTCCAATTCTTCCTCGCGCCGGCCGTGCTGCTGCTGCTCGCCGGCCTCTGGCGCGAATTCCCCGTGCGGCCCACCCCGCGCCCCGTCACCCTCAAGTCCGCGTCGTCGTGAAGCCCGTCGTCCTCGTCCCCACCCTCCTCCTGCTCATCGGCTCCAGCGCGTCCGCGCAATCCGTCGCCACGCCTCCGCTGAGCCGCAGCGGCTCGCCGCTCTCCGCCGCCAGTCCTGGGGCCGGGGCCTCCGCCTTCGGTTCCGCGTCGGTGGGCCAGGGCGGCGGCGCGCGCAGCGCCGGCGGGGCCGGGGCCGACGCCACCAGCGAGGCGCTCGTGCAGACGGTCGCGGACATTTCCGGGAAGGCGGCTCCAGGAGCCCGCGACTACCGCCGACTCACCGAAGCCACCCTCGACTTCGCCCGCCGCAAGGCGATGGGCGGCGAGGGTTTCAGCCCCGGGGTGATCACGTCCGCGTTGGATGCCGTCGACGCCGGCGAGGCGCTCGACCGGAACGCCGCCGATTGGCCCACGCTGCGCAAGGAGCTTGAGGCGTACCTCGATGGCTCGCAGGAGCCGCCACCTCCCCAGCCGGAGCAACAGCAGGACCAGCAAAAGGATCAGAACCAGCAGCCGTCCGATCCCTCGCAGCAGAACGAACAGCAGCAGCAGAACCAGAACTCCGAGCCGAAGCCCGGCGAGCCGCCGCCTCAGAACGGTTCATCGACCAACGACGCCAAGTCCCCGACATCTCCGCCGAGCGATCCGTCGTCGGGGCAAAGCGAGCCGCCGAAAAACCCTGAGAACCGCGAGTCCGCCTTCGGCAACATGCAGCGTCCGCCGTCGCCTCCGCCCACCCCGCCTCCCGGCGAGGGTGCCAGCGCCGGCGACGCTGATCGTCAGCCGGTCGGCGGACAGCCGCCGCGCCCGAGCAGCGCCGAGGGCAAGCCGGAGCTCGCCATGCCGCTGCAGAAACTGGATCAGGTGAAACAGGCTGACTCTCCCGCGAAGCTCTTCCGCGTGATGGAGGGCAAACCCACCGGACCCGCCACCGGTAAGAAGGGCCAGACGTGGTGACCATGCGCGCTCGTTTCCTCTCTCGTTTTCCAGGGCCGTTCATCGCCGCGCTCCTGCTCGCCCTCGGCGCGATGACCAGCGCCTTCGCCCAAACCGCCCGCTGGCAGCCGGACCGCGGCAACCTTGGCCTCGGCCAAGCCTCCGAGATCCAGCTGGTCTTCGAGAACTGCTCCCCCAACGGAACCCCAGCGGTGCCGCAGGTGAACGGCGTCTCGCTCGAACTCGCCGGGCAGTCCCAGAGCACCGAGATCGTCAACTTCAACGTCACGCGCCGCGTCCTCCTCACCTACGTCGCCCGCCCCACCCAGCGGGGCACGGTGGACATCCCGACCTTCGACATCCCGACCGACAAGGGTAACGTCCGCGTGCCCGCCGCGAGCTTCACCGTCGGCGACGCGACGCTCGGCAACTCCGGCGCCACGCTGGACTCCGTCATCCAGGCCCGACTCAACCCGCCCGCCGAACCGGTCTGGGCCGGCGAGGTGTTTCCGCTGACCTACACGTTGTCGATCGTGCGACGGTTCAGCGCCCAGCTCGCGAGCAACGTCGAGTGGTCCTCCGCCCCCCTCTCCGTCGAAGACTGGTCCAAACCCGAAATGGGCGAGCTCAACTCCGGCGGTGAGGTCCGCAACGTCGCCACCTACCGCACCCGCGCCCTCGCCCGCACGCCAGGCCCCCTTGCCCTGAGCCCCGCCCAGCAGTTGGTCAATGTCCAGACCGGCACCTCCGCCTTCGGCCTGTTCTCCCGGCCGACGATGGAACAGTTCGCGATCACCACCCCCGCCGCGGGCCTGACCGTGAAAGCACTGCCGAGCCCCGCCCCCGCGGGCTTCACCGGCGCGGTGGGAGAATTCACGCTCACGTCGAAGATCGTGCCCACCACCGCCGCGCCCGGGGAGCCGATCACGTGGACGCTCGAGCTGGCGGGCACCGGCAATTGGCCGGACCTCGGGGGACTGCCTGCCCGCGACGCCAGCCGCGACTTCCGCGTCGTGCAGCCGCAGGCGAAACGCACGACCAAGGAAGGTACGCTGTTCGAAGCCACGCTGACCGAGGACGTGGTCCTGATCCCGACCCAGCCCGGCACCTACCGTCTGGGACCGGTGCGCTGGAGCTACTTTGATCCGAAGGCGGGAGAATATCGCACGCTCACGACCGAGACGGTGACCGTGACGATCGCGCCGGCTTCGGCCGCTGTCGCCGCCGGCTCCGGCGCGGCCGGTTCGTCCGTGCGCGAAACCCCGGTTGTGGCCGGCGCGACCGGCGGCCCCCGTCCCGGC
>JACCDU010152716.1_pt1 | contig 11099 bp, 13 predicted proteins | sample 7446081 | NCBI WGS metagenome assembly JACCDU01 (sample SAMN15323447, study PRJNA562643) | freshwater metagenome | isolation source: river surface water | place: USA:Blue River Watershed | collected 2017-08-17
AGCCTTGCGCTATGGGCCAGGATCGGCTCGCAGCGCGTTACAGCGCGATATGGGGAGCGGATGGCATCAGGAGGCCATGACGGTGATGATCGCGCTCTACGGGCCTCTCAGGACATTTCCCGCATGGCCGAATGCGTGCCGGCGGAATACTTCGGCGTGTTCGAGAACGTGGTGCGGTTCAATCAAGCGGCGGGTGTGGCCGCGTCCGGTGTCGAGCACGATGCGAAACGCGCCAGCCATTCGGCCAAGCTGATCGTCAAGTTTGTGGCGAGCGTCATCGCGATGCGATTGGGGTATTGACACTATCGGAAAAATATGCGCTTCTCTCGACAGATTGGATTGGCGCGTCCGGGGAAACATGCGGCGCGCTTTTTCGTATCGGGCGCACACCCCTTGCGTCCGGCCCGCCGCACGGCCGAGCGATCCTGGACACAGCGGCAAGCGGCGGGGGAACTTCGACCCTGAAAAACAATCAGAGGAAATCGCCATGCCAGTAGGAGGCAAGCGTCCGGGCGCTGGCCGTCCGAAAGGCGTGCAGAACAAGGCCACGCGGCCTCTGAAGGAGTTAGCGCGGCAGTACACTGACAAAGCCCTTAAGGCGCTGGTGGACGTGCTGGAGACCTCGGAGACCGATGCGGCACGGGTCGCTGCGGCTCGTGAACTGCTTGATCGCGGATACGGCAAGGCCAGCACTGTGCTTGCGGGCGACGGGGACGGCGGGCCTCTCAAGGTGGTGACGCGGATCGAGCTGGTGGGAGTTGCCCCTGATGGAGACGGCGCGGCTTCGGATACCCGCTAAGCTCGTTCCCGTTTTCCAGGGCGAGGCCGACGTGCGGGGCGCGTGCGGTGGCCGTGGTTCGGCTAAGACGCGGACCTTTGCCAAGATGACGGCGGTTCGCGCGCATATGTGGGATCGCGAGGGCCGCGACGGCATCATCCTGTGCGGACGGCAATGGATGAACTCTCTGGCGGACAGCTCGCTCGAAGAGGTCAAGATCGCCATCCGAGAGGAGCCGTGGCTGGCTCCGCACTTCGATATAGGCGAGACGTATATCCGCACCGCATCGGGACGGATCAATTACAGCTTCGCCGGCCTTGAACGCAACATCGACTCCATCAAGTCCAAGTCGCGCATCCTACTGGCTTGGATCGAAGAGGCCGAACCTGTCACCGAACAGGCATGGGTGAAGCTCATTCCGACGCTGCGCGAGGAAGACAGCGAACTGTGGGTGACGTGGAATCCCGAACGGGAGGAAGCGCCGACCAACAAGCGGTTTCATCCCATTCTGGCAGCGCCCGCCGCGCGAACCAGGATCGTGCAGATGAACTGGCGCGACAACCCGTGGTTTCCCGCCATCCTCGAGCGGCAGAGACTCAAAGACAAGGCCGAGCGCCCGCACAGCTACGAGCATATCTGGGAAGGCGCGTTCGTCACGGCGCAGGAAGGCGCGTACTTTACCGCCGATCTGATCAAGGCCCGTGAGGAACACCGCGTCGGTATGGTGGCCGAGGACGACACGCTCATCATCCGGCTGTACGCGGATATCGGCGGAACGGGGGCGAAGGCCGATAACTTCGTGTTCTGGGCCGCGCAGCACGTCGGCACGGAGATCCGCTGGGTCAATCATTACGAGCGGCAGGGACAGCCGATTGCGGCGCATCTGACGTGGATGCGCGAGCAGGGGTACACTCCGGCGCGGTGCAAGATTTGGCTGCCCCATGACGGCGACACGCACGACCGGGTGTTCGACGTGTCCTATCGGTCCGCGTTCGAGCGGGCGGGGTACAGCGTCGAGGTGGTGCCGAACCAGGGGCGTGGCGCTGCGATGGGGCGGGTCGACGAGGCCCGCCGGTTGTTTTCGCGGATGCGGTTCGACGAAACGCGGTGTGCCGACGGCCTGAAGGCGCTGGGCTGGTATCACGAAAAGGTCAGCAAACAGGGTGTGGGGCTCGGCCCGGAACATGATTGGTCGAGCCATAGCGCGGATGCGTTCGGCTTGGGCTGTGTCGCCTATCGCGAACCGACGCAATCGCGGCCCCTAGACCTCAGCGCCTTGAAAAGGAGGGTGGCTTGATCGACATAGCCGACGACCTGCGCTCCTACCTGATGACGGAGTCCGGGCGCAGCGACGATGCGTCGCTGAACGAACAGCGCGCCATCGCCTTAGACTTCTACCGCGGCGCTCCGTTCGGCGACGAGGAAGAAGGCCGCAGCCAGTTCATCACCCGCGATGTGGCCGAAGTCGTCGACTACATGCAGATCAGCATACTGCGCACGATCATCTCCGGCAGCCGCGTGGTCGAGTTCGAAGCTCGCGACGAAGAACAGCGCGACGCGGCCGACGATGCCACCGAGCTGGTGCATTGGCAGTTCATGCGCGCTCAGCCCGGCAAGCAGATCATCGAGGACGGCTTGAAAGCGGGGCTGCTGGAGAAAACCGGCTTCTTCAAGACAATGGCCGAGCCGACGCTGGTTATTGAGGAGGGCGTGGCGACCGCCCAAGAGGTCGATGAAGACACGTCCATCGTCTGGCACCAGGCCATTCCCGATGCGATCGAACTGGTTGGCCATGACGAACTGACCGGCCAGGCGATCACGACGCAGCTTTACCAAGTCCGCCGCAAGGTCGACGGGCCGGTGCGGTTCGTGGACATGGCGGTGCCGAACGAGGAACTGCGCATCAATCCCGAGGCACGCAGCCTTGAGGACGCGTCGTACATTCAGCACCGGGTGCGCAAGAGCCTGTCCTGGTTCGTCGAGGTCGGCCTGTGCGACGCGGAAGAAGCCGCCACGCTGTGGAGCGACGCGACCGACGCGACCGTGCTGGGCAATGCCCGTGACGCGGGGCGCGGCCGGCGCGACAACGATAGCGCCGGGACCGCGCTCAACCGTCAGGTGTGGCTGAGCGAGGAACATCTGCGGTGGGACGTGGACGGCGACGGCATCGCTGAGCGCATCTGCGTCCTGCGGGTGGGCGACAAGGTGTTGCAGCTCGAAGAGGTCGACGAACACCCCTTCGAGGGGTGGTGCCCGTTCCCCATGCCACATCGATTGGTTGGGCAGAGCCTCGCCGACAAGGTGATGGATATCCAGCGCGTGCGTTCGGTGCTGATGCGCCAGGCCATGGACGCGATGTATTTCGCCACCGCGCCGCGTGTGGCGGTCAATGTCGACATCGAGCATGATGACACGCTGGCCGACCTGCTCAGCATCGTGCCGGGCGCTCCGGTGCGCTACCGGGGCAGCCTGCCACCCACGCCGCTGCAGACGCCGTTCGCGGCCCCGCAGGCCTTCCAGGCGCTGGAAATGATGGTCGGCGAGCGAGAAAGCCGCACCGGGATCACGCGGCTGAACCAAGGCCTGGACGCCGACGCGCTGAACAAGACCGCGACCGGCACGGCGCTGATGCAGGCGCAGGGCCAACAGATCGAGGAGTACCTGGCGCGCAATTTCGCGGAATGCCTCGCCCGCCTGTTCGCGAAGAAACTGCGCCTGATGCAACGCTACGGCCAGCCCGTGTCCTTGCGCGTCGGCGGCGAGTACAAGACCATTGATCCGTCGGCGCTCAAGGGCGACATGGACCTGGCCATCAACGTCGGCTTGGGATCGGGCCGTAAGGACCAGCGACTCCTGCACCGCATGACGGTGCTGCAGATGCAGAGGGAAGCGATGGCGTCGGGCCTCGACATCGTGGGCGAGGCGGAACTGTACAACAGCGCGGCGGGCTACATCGCCGACGCCGATCTGGGCGATGTGAACACGTTCTTCAAAGACCCGGACGCGGTTGACCCGGAAACCGGCCACCCGGTGCAGAAGCCGGTGCGCAAGTCGCCTGAGGAAATCGAGGCAGAGGGTAAGGCGGCGGCCGAGATGGCCCGCGTCGAGGCCGATCGCGAGAAGGCGGCGGCGCAGATCGACATCGAACGCATGAAGGCCGAGGCGCAAATCGACATGGCGCGGGCGAAGGCCGAGGCGGAAGCGCAACTGGCGCGTGACAAGGCGCAGTTCGAAGCGGACATGGCACGGGAACGGGCGCAGGCGGAATACAACCTCGCCCGCGAGAACGCGGCCATCGATCGCAGCGTGAAGTTGCAGGCATACCGACCCGGAGGCGATCTTGCAGCCTGAGCGCGCCGCCTTGCTGCAGGAAGCGCAGCGCCAGGCGCAGGACGCCGAGCGCGCTTTGTCCGAGCACCTGCGGCCGGCTTTTGAGCGCGTCGAAGCGGTCTATACCGAGCGCCTGAAGCAGGTCGCGGTGGCCGAGCCGTGGGCCGCCGACAAGCTGCGCAACCTCGCGCTGGCGCTGAAGATCAGCGAGGCCGCGCGGCTGCAGATCGAAGAGTTGGTGGCGGGCGGCAATGTCGCGGAAAGCGAAATGACCCGTATCGCCAAGATCGAGAAAATGTCGCCCGAGCGGCGGCGCATTCTGGGCCTGTAGCGCCCTACCTTGAAGGACAACACCATTGACCCAGCTAGCGACCGATACGGGCGCGGCAGTCGCGGATGTGTCCGTCGAACAGACGGAAACGACCCCGGCCGCCGAACAGACGCCGGACACCGAACAGGACGTTGTTGATCTGCTCTACCCCGCTGACGGGGGCGAAGCCGGAACCGACGACCAGGAGCAACCCGACCCCGAACCGGAAGGCGAGGGCGAGGAAGAAGCCGCGGATGAGGATAGCGAACCGGACGAGCCGGCCATCGCCATGCCGCATTCGTGGAAAGCCGAGGAAGCCGAGCGGTGGGCTAGCCTGCCGCGCGAGACGCAAAGCTATCTGGCCGAGCGTGAGACGGAGCGTGAGCGCTTCGTCCAGTCCAAGGCCCGTGAGGCGCAACAGGCGAAAGAAACCGTCACCCGTCAGGCAGAAACCGAGCTTGCCCAGTTCTCCGAACAGCAGGCGGCGGCCTATCAGCAACTGGCGGCGCAGTTCTTCCCCAAGCCGCCCGACGACCGGTTGCTCTACACGAGCAACCCCGATGACCATTTGACCTATCAGCAGCAGGAGGCGCAATACCGGCGCGGGCTGGCCCAGCAACAGCAGTTGCAGCAAGCCGCGCAGGAACACGCCGACCGCGCCCAGCGGATCAGGGACGATCAAGCGGCACTGGCCAATCAGCAGGACACCGAGCGCCTGCGAGAAGCGATGCCGGAATGGTTCGACGAAGCGAAGGCCCCGGACCTTCAGCGCGAGCTGACGGCCACCGCGAAGGCGCTTGGCTACCCCGACGAACTCTTGCCGGAGGCCAACGCTTCCGACCTCTTGGCCTTGCGACAGGCCAGCGAATGGAAGGCGGACGCGCAGAAATGGCGCGACTACCAAAAGGCCAAGATGGTCCCCGTTCGCGAGGCGAAGAAGAAGCCCCCGATCCCCAACAAGCCGGGTGCTGGCGGCGCGAGCGGACAGGTGAAGTCCCTCGCCGCGCAGCTCTACCCAGATGATGTCAGGAACTAATCATGGCGACGATCGGAAACTCGTTTCTCAACCTCGTTGATCTTTACAAGCGTCGCGGCTCGAACGGGCAGGTCGTGCCCATTATCGAGGCGCTGACCGAACTCAACCCGCTGATGCGCGACGCCTACACGGTCGAGTGCAACGACGGCACCAAGCATCTCACCACCACCCGCACAGGTCTGCCCGAAGTCACTTGGGGGCGCCTCTACCAGGGTATTCCCCAGAGCAAGTCGACCACCCAGCAGGTGACCGACACGACCGGCTTTGTGGAAGGCCGCTCGGATGTTGACGAGCGCCTACTGAAGCGCTCGAAGCAGCCCGAGGAACTTCGCCTTCAAGAAGCTCAGGCGTTCCTTGAAAGCATGGCGCAGGAAGTCCAGGCGAACTTCTTCTATGCCGACACCGCAACCACGCCGGAGCGGTTCAAGGGTTTGGGCGCGCGCTACAACAGCCTGTCCAACAGCCACGTAATCAGCGGTGGTGGCACGGGTTCGGACAACACGTCGATCTGGTTCGTCACCCATGGCGCTTTGCAAACCCGGCTGATCTATCCCGAAGGCACGGCGGCTGGCGTCCAGCGGCAGGACAGAGGGTCGCAGCAGGTGGCCGACGACCAGGGCCGCTACTACTTCGCCAAGGTCGAGGAGTTCCGGCAAGACATCGGCGTCAGCGTGGGCGACTACCGCTACAACGTGCGCATCCCGAACATCGACGTATCGGATATGCGTGCCGGTAACGTCGACCTCTACGATCTGATGCGGAAAGCGTACTATCGGCTGGAAGGCCGACGCGACGCCAAGAAGGCGGGCGAGACGCGTGGCATCGTCACGGCGGGCCGCACGGTCATCTACGCCAATCGCGACGTGCTGGAGGCACTGGATGGGCTGGCGAGCAATGCCGGTTCGTCCGACAACTTCGTCCGGCTGACGCGCAAGGAAGTCGAGGGTGAGGAAGTGCTGGCCTATCGCGGCATTCCGATCCGCGAAACCGATGCGCTGATCAACGCCGAACAGCCCATCGTCTAAGGAGAAACAGACATGATCATGGACCGCACTCTCCTGTTCAGCGATGGGCAGGCGATCACCGCGACGACCGTCTCGACGAACGTCGTCGACCTTGGCGAAACCGGCACGATCTATGGCGCAAGCGCACCGATCCGCCGCGATATCGGCAAGGGCAATGCCGTACCGCTTTTCTGCGGCGTCACTCAGGCGTTCAACAACCTGACCTCGCTTACCATTTCGGTCGAGGTTGACGACAACGCTGCGTTCACGAGCGCCAAGACGGTATTTACTTCGCCGACCTACGCGCTCGCCGACTTGGCACCGGGCAAGTATCTCCTGCCCGACACCATTCCGGTCGGCACCGACGAACGTTATCTGCGCCTCCGATACACCGTGGCCGGGCCCGCGCCGACTGTTGGCAAGATCACGGCCGGCGTCGTTGCCGATCGTCAGAGCGCCTGAGAAAGGAATACAACATGACGATCCAAGCATATCGCGCGCCGCACGCGGTGCAGATCAATGGCGAGCTGCATAAGGCGGGGACGGTATTTCACGCCGACCCGTCGCAGGTGCAGGTCGGTGACAAGTGGGAGAAGGTCACGGAGGCGCAGGCCGCGTCGATCGAGGCTTCAACGAACCACGTTCCAGACGACGCCGACCTGGAAGCCCTGCCAAAGACGGCGCTACAGGCTGTGGCTTATCTGCGCCACGTTCCCGGCATCGCCGCGCTCGACACGGACGGTCTGAAAACCGCCATCCGCGCGAGCTACGAACCGAAGCTGTAGGCAGCAACCGAGGGGGCGGCGCGTGGCCGCCCCCTCACTTCTTCACGGGGAGGCTGATCCATGTCCATCGCGATCAACACGTCTCCGGCCAACGCCATCGCCGACCTGTCCGACCTGGTGCGCGAAATCCGCGACGAGATGGACGACGACGGTTTCGACATGGCCCGCATCCTGCGCGCGATCACCCGCGCGGAGGCTCATTTCAACCGGCAACTGCGCCTCCCTCGCATGGAGAAGTCGGCGATCCTGACCACGTCCAACGATGGCGCGGAACTGCCGCTGGATTACCTCGCCGTCTTGCATGTCGGCTGCGCCAATACGCCCGACCATCTGCTGCTGTCGACGACACCGGGCAATCTGGCCCGCCGTGACGGTCTGCCAATGGGAGCATATGCCATTGAAGGTCGGCGCATCGTTGTCGCGGCATCCTGCCCGCAGTACCTGCGCATCACCTATCACGCCCGCATCCCCGCTTTGACGCAAGACAACCCGGCGAACTGGCTGCTGGATCATCACGCCGACCTGTACCTGCATCAGGTTCTAGCGATCCTCTTTGCCAAGATCGGCGACACGGAACGCGCGAGCCATAACCAAGCCGTTGCCGATCAGGTAATGGTCGACGTGCAAAGGGTCGGTCGCCGCGCCCGCTTCGGTGCCGGGCCGCTAATCCCGGCCGGTATGCAGCAGGTCCGGGGCGTTCGCACCTGATGCGTGCCGCCTTTGCGCTGGGACCGTTCATCCCCGATGCGCTGCCCCAAGGCGCGCATCTGGTGACAGCGCAGAACGTCTATCCGGCCGCGAACGGCTATCTCGCGGCGCGCGGGTTCAGCCCCGTGTCGGACCCCATACCGGCGGGCTTTCGCGGAGCCGCCAGCTTTGTTTCGGAGGGCGGCGTCGCCTATCTCGTGGCGGGAACAGCGAACGGCTTGGCCCGGCTGTCGGCAGGACAATGGACCGACCTGGTGGTGGCCCTGAGCGTGCCGGGGCGCTGGCGGTTCGCGCAGTTCGGCAACCATGCCATCGCCGTTCATGGCGAGCCGACGTATCAGATCGACCTGGAAGCTGGCACAGCCTCGCAGATCCCCGGTGCGCCCACGGCTGTGGCCGTCTGTGTGGTCGGCGACCATGTGGTTTATGCCCAGCCCAATGGCGACATCCTGCGCGTGCGCTGGTCGGCCTTCGGCAATCATCTGGGCAACACGCTCGGGGTCGACCAGTGCGGCGACCAGCCCATGCTGACCGGCGGCGAGGTCATGGGCGTGGCGGGCGGAGAGTATGGCGTCATCCTGCAACGCCAGCGGCTTGTGCGGATGCAGCGGACCGGCGACGCCGATGCGCCGTTCCTGTTCGACGAGATCACGCCCAACTTCGGGTGCGCGTCCAAGGCCAGCATCGCGCAGGCAGGCAACACGGTGTTCTTCCTGTCGGATCGCGGCTTTCTCGCCTTGGACGACGGGCAAAGCATCCGCCCCATCGGCAACGAGAAGTTCGACCGCTCTTTCCAGGAGCAGATCGCGCCGGAGGATTACGAGCGGTTGTGGTCGGTTGTCGATCCGACGCGCTCCATCGTCATGTGGGGCATACCTGGGCAAGGTGGCACGGTGTGGTGCTACAACTGGGTGCTGGACCGGGTTTCAACGCTGCGCATGAACTTCGACGGCCTGTTCGCCGGGTTCGAGAACAGCGTCACGTTGGAACATGTCGACGCGTTGCACCCTTCCGTCGATGCGATGCCCTACAGCATGGACGATCCACGGTGGAGCGGCGGCGCGCCGCGCCTCTATGTGGTGCAGAACGATCGCGTGGGGACGCTCGGGGGGGCGTTGTTGCCCGCCGTGTTGGAAACGGCGCAGTTCGCCCCGGCTGGGGAGCGCGGACTGCGGATGCGGGCCGTCTGGCCCGATACCGACGCCATGCAGGGTGTCACCGTGTCGGTGACGCAGCGCCAGCGCCAAGGCGAGACCGGCACGAAGCGCAACGCTTCGTCCATGCAGCCTAGCGGGCGGATCCCGTGTCAAGCGCGCGGGCGATATATGCAAGTCCGTTTGGTTATCGACAGTCAGGACTGGTCGCGCATCGGCGGGTTTGAGGTCGAAGGCGAGGCGGGAGGCGTCCGGTGAGGCAGATACCGGAAACCTGGCGGCCGGACTGGCCCCGTTTGGCGGCGCAGGCGGTAAACGCACTCATTAATCGCGTCAGTAAGGTGGAGCGACGGATCGATCTGTCCAGCCTAGCCGATTTCGCCAACGATGCGGAAGCAGCTGCCGGCGGAGTGGGACTTGGCGAGTTCTACCGCACCGGATCGACGCTCAAGGTCCGCGTCAACTAAGCCCTAGGAGAACGACATGGCGCAAACACTGGCCGATGTGCCGGTCACGAACACGTGGGTGGACTTGGCGGCGGTTCACCCGTCCATCGCGAACGCGAACGTCACGATCCAATGCGCCTCGAGCGGCAATATCGGCATCGTCTGGGGCGGCACGAGCGCGCCTCCCGCGAACACCAACGGGTTCGTGCTGGAAAGCCGGGACAGCGACCAAGGCAGCGCCGCCAATGTGTGGGTGCGCGCCTTTGACGGCAGCGAAACCGTCGCGGTGCGGCTCCTCTAATGGCTCGCCGCCACGGTAAGCTGGCGGGTGTCGGCGTCGTCAACCGCACGGTTTACGTGCCTGCGGGACAAAGCGGCGCGCTGGTGAAGCTGCCGCGCCAAATCATCAGCACCTCGACGCTGGTGCTGCTGGCTGGAACGAACGGCAACCTCACGCTGCCGGCGGGTGCGGACACCATCGTGTTCGCGGCTGGGCTGGCGGACGGCGAATCGCAAACAGCGGACGTGCGCGAGGTGGCGGCCGATGGTCGCGCGTTGGAGAACAGATGGACGATAACAGGTCGTGCGGTTCACGAGCGACTAATCGCCCCTATCAGCGCGCAGATCGGCGAAAGCGCGCCGAACGGTACGCTGGTGGCGCAACTGTCACTGCTCAACGCTGTCGGCCCGGTCACTTTCGCCATGATCGACGAGGGCCAACAGAACGCCTTTTCGCTCAGCCCGTCCGGTGCCGTGACCAAGACCGGAAACCTGAACTTCGCCATTACCCAGATCGAAGGGCTGGTGTTCAGCGCGACGGACAGCCTCGGCACGGTGATGATCTCGTTCCCAGTGACCATCCTCGACGACGCCAACTACCCGCCCGTGGGGCAAGCGCCGCAACCCGTCAGCGCACCCGTCGTCACCGGCACGCCGATACAGCACCGCAAGCTGGTCGGCACCCCGGCCGTGTTCACCGGAGCGGACAACGGTGTCAGCAACCAATGGCTTGTCGATGGGCAACCCGTTGCCGGCGCGACCGGGTTGGAGTTCCAGCCCCGCACCCAAGACATCGGCAAGACGGTCACGTTCCGCTCCACCGGGATCAACAACGTCGGCTCCACCGTATCCACGTCGATCGCGACGGCGGTGGTCGCCCCGCTGGTGTTCGACAAGCCCGGCTTCACCAAGACGTCGGCGGCGGGTGCAAACCCGCTGACGGCCGACGTCGAACTGGACCGCGACACCTACAAGGTGGGAGACGGCTTGGTGCTGCAACTGGACGACAACAGCGGCTTCACCAGCCCGCTCGAGGAAACGGTTGCGCTGACGGCGGCGCACCTCCACGCCGATCCCGCCCAGCGCGCCGACGTCGTGTTCCAGGCGCTGGCCGGCCCCATGCCCATCGGGACGCATCACGCCCGCGTCCTGCCCCGCCTGCTGGACGTGACCGGTCCGGCGTCCGACGCGATCAGCGATACCTTCGCCGCCGCGCCTGCGCCATCCGGCACCGCATTGAGCGCAACGGACAAGACGCCCGGTATCACC